>Ga0163163_10002588_pt1 | contig 15326 bp, 19 predicted proteins | sample S65metaG_FD_119766 | JGI IMG/M metagenome (GOLD analysis project Ga0163163, IMG submission 119766) | Switchgrass rhizosphere microbial communities from Kellogg Biological Station, Michigan, USA - S6-5 metaG | ecosystem: Host-associated > Plants > Roots > Rhizosphere > Soil | place: USA... | reverse complement strand
CGCGAGATGACCGCCCGCCTCGGCGAGGATCCGGCGCTCGCCGAGGCCTACCGCGCCGCCCATGCGGACTATCTCGCCCGGCGTGACGCGCTCGGTGATCTGCCAGGCAACCCGGGGGCCGGCGGCATGCCGGACCGGGTCAAGTGTCTGCACGTGCTGGCGGCCCACAGCCTGGCGGCCGGGCCAGGGGTGAATCCGTTCGGCGATGAGGCGCTGGCTGCTGCCGGTGACTGGGGCGCGCGTGGTCCCTGCGTCGGTGGTCCCTGCGTCGGTGGTCCCTGCGTCGAGCCTTCCCCATTGGTCGACGACTCGAAGGGAGCGGCCGGATGAGCCGCGTCGCCGCGATCGACTGCGGAACCAACTCGATCCGGCTGCTCGTGGCCGACATCGAGCTTGGCCACGAGCAGGCCAGCCTCGCCGGAAGGGCGAGCCACGCTGCCCGGCCGACGCTGCGTGAGCTGACCCGCCGGATGGAGATCGTCCGGCTCGGTGCCGGAGTGGACCGCACCGGCGAGCTGGCTCCCGAGGCGCTTGAGCGGACCTTCGCGGCGCTGCGCGACTACGCAGCCGAGATCGACCGGCTGGGCGCCATGAGCGTGCGGATGGTCGCCACCAGCGCGACCAGGGATGCGCGCAACCGGGCGGAGCTGGTCGACGGGGTGCGGGCGATTCTCGGCGTCGACCCGGAGGTGATCAGCGGCGACGAGGAGGCCGCGCTCTCCTACGCCGGCGCCGCCGCGGAGCTTCCGGATGCCGCCAGACCGCTGTTGGTCGCCGACATCGGCGGCGGCTCGACGGAGCTGGTGCTCGGCGACGCCTCCGGGGTGCTCGCTGCCCGATCGGTCAACGTCGGCTGCGTCCGCATGGCCGAGCGCCACTTCCGTTCCGACCCGCCGAACCCGGCCGAGGCCGCCGCGATCGTCGCCGACGTCCATGCCGCACTCGACCTTGCCGAGGAGGTGGTACCGATTCGCGAGGCCGCGACCCTCGTCGGTGTCGCCGGTACGGTCACCACGGTCGCGGCACTGGCCGCAGGTCTGCCCGAGTACGACTCGGAGCGGATTCACCTGTTGTCGACGCCGGCGGAAGCGGTCGCGGAGGTGACGGAGAAGCTGCTGGCGATGACGCATGCCGAGCGGGCGGCGCTCGCGGTCATGCATCCCGGCCGGGTCGACGTCATCGCCGCGGGCGCGCTGGTGCTGCGCACACTCGTCGAGCGGGTGGGACTGGCCGCGGTGATCGCCAGCGAGCGCGACATCCTCGACGGCATCGCGTTCTCCCAGGCGTGACGCCGGCGGTGGAGCCGGAGTCTGTGCTGCCGGAGTCTGTGGTGCTGGAGCCCGCGGTGCCGGGTACGGGATGGCCGGGGGATCCGGCGACCGCGGCGACGCCAGTGGCGCGGACGGTCCGGGACGTCGTCCGACTGGCTGGGACCGCGGCGGACGCGATGGACCTCGACGCGCGCGCGTCGGTGTGCCGGGCCTGCCCGCGGCTGGTCGCGTGGCGGGAGGAGGTCGCGCGGGTCCGCCGGGCCGCCTACGCCAGCCAGCCGTACTGGGGCCGGCCGATGCCATCGTTCGGGCCGCCGGACGCGCGTGTGCTCCTGGTCGGGCTCGCGCCGGCCGCGCACGGGGGCAACCGCACCGGCCGGATCTTCACCGGGGATCGCAGCGGCGACTGGTTGTTCGCGGCACTGCACCGCGCCGGGCTCGCCGCGTTGCCGACGTCGACCTCGGCAGGCGATGGCCAGCGGATGCTGGGAACGCGGATCACAGCGGCCGTGCGTTGCGCGCCGCCGGCCAACAAGCCGACGCCCGACGAGCGGGACGCCTGCCAGCCCTGGCTGGTCCGCGAGCTGAACCTCGTACGTCCCACGCTGCGCACCGTCGTGGTGCTCGGCGGATTCGCGTGGCAGGCCCTCTGGCCGGCGCTGCGGGCCGCCGGGTACGTGCTGCCGGCCCGCCGCCCGGCGTTTGGCCACGGCGCTCGGGTCGAGCTTGTCGACGGCCCGCTGCTGCTCGGCTGCTACCACCCCAGCCAGCAGAACACCTTCACCGGCCGGGTGACGGCCCAGATGCTCGAGGACGTGCTGCTCACGGCCGCGCGTCACGCCGATCTCTACCAGCCTGCCGGCGCCCACCAGCCGGGCACCGCCCCCTGATGTCGTCCCCTGATGTCGCCCTCTGACGTCGCCCATCTCTTTCAGCCTCGGCAGCGAGCAGGCAAAGCGCTCGCAAGGGCTGAGCGGCCGCCTGAAACGACCCCGCGGGCATGGCGGCTATGGGCCGTTCGTCCCGTCCCGCCGTGGTCCACATCGCCGATGTATTCGACGTCATAGTCAAGTCGGTCAAATGGCGTATTCGTGGCCCACGTCACATCTGGCAGACTTCGGTGGGTGGCCGGCGCGGCGGCCCGCTCGCCCGCGGGGCGTACGAGTTGGCACCGCGGGTACCGCTTTCCCATGGCATTTGGACGGGCGCCACGCATCCTCGTCGTCGGCGGTGGTTACGTGGGGATGTATACCGCCTTGCGGCTGCAGCGCCGACTGCACCGCGGCGAGGCGAACGTGACCATCGTCGAGCCGCACTCCTACATGACCTACCAACCCTTCCTGCCAGAGGCGGCCGCCGGCAACCTTGAGCCACGGCATGTGGTCGTGCCGCTACGTAAGGTGCTTCCCCGTTGTGAGGTGGTCAGCGGTCGAGTGACCAGTATTGCGCATGCGCACCGCATGGCCACGGTCCGTACCGTGGGTGGTGACGAATACGATCTTGGCTACGACATCCGCGTGCTGGCGGCCGGCTCAGTCGCCCGCACTTTGCCGATTCCCGGGCTCGAGGAGTTTGGAGTCGGTTTCAAGTCGGTCGCCGAGGCCATTTATCTCCGAAACAAGGTGATAAACCGCCTGGACGCCGCGGCCTCGACGCGTGATACCGCCGAGCGTGCCCGCGCGCTTACTTTCGTCTTTATCGGTGGCGGGTATGCGGGAATTGAGGCGCTCGCGGAGCTCGAGGACATGTCGCGGTACGCGTGCGTGTATTACCCGGACATCCACCCGGCCGACCTGCGGTGGGTACTCGTGGAGGCCACGGACCGTATCCTTCCCGAGGTCTCACCGGCCATGGGCCTTTACACCGTCAAACAGCTGGAGCACCGTGGCATCCAGGTCAGGCTGGGCCGGTGCGTCACCAGCATGGTCGGCGGTCGCGTCGAGCTGGACGACGGCACGACGTTCGACTCGGACACGATCGTGTGGACCGCTGGCGTGCGTGCCAACCCCGTGCTGGGACACACCGACCTGCCGCTCGACGAACGCGGCCGGTTGCGGGCCAACCCCTTCCTTCAGGTCGACGGCGTCGGGGACGCCTGGACCGCTGGCGACTGTGCCGCCGTGCCCGACCTGACCAAGCCGCCGGGCGCCACCACCAGCCCGTCTGCGCAGCACGCCGTCCGGCAGGCACGCAGGCTCGCGGACAACCTGATCGCCCACCTGCGTGGCGAGCCGATCGAGCCGTACGAGCACAGGTACGCCGGCAGCGTGGCCTCCCTCGGCCTGCACCGCGGTGTCGCGGACGTCTATGGCATCAAGCTGCGTGGCTGGCCAGCCTGGTTCATGCACCGGACCTACCACCTCAGCCGGTTGCCGACCTTCAACCGCAAGGCGCGCGTGATGGCCGACTGGACGCTGTCCCTCTTCTTCAAGCGCGAGATCGTCTCGCTCGGCTCGTTCGCCGACCCACGTGCCGACTTCCGCCGCGCGACCGCCGCGCCCACGCCGGCCGCCACCGCCGCCTCGGCCAGGGTCGGTGCCACCACTGGGGGCCGACCGACAGGCCCTGTCTGACATGGGGCGCGTGCGGCCGGGCGCGGCGCTTGCCGTCGCCGGCCGTCTGCGCCTGAGTGCGACGCAGGCATATCGCCACGGAACGGCGACCGATGGGCGTCACCGGCCTGTGATGACGACGCGACTTCCTATGACGGTCCGCACCAATGTGTCCGCACGTTGTTCACCAGAACGTCACGAAGGGTGACGACCGTCCCGTCCGTCCGCCGTCCGGATGATTTCTCCACGTTGTGTTATTCCCAGAACCTACGTAGCGTGGTAGAAATATCAGCGATGTAGACGAGCCGGTGTATCCCAACAGGTAGAGGAGGCTGTCCTAAAAACAGCTCGAGTGTCGGTTCGACTCCGACCACCGGCACGCGATCGGGGCTTGCTTCTTCGCGTTCCCCTTCGGGGAGACGCTCCCGGGCTCCCGCGCGATATTGCTCCGGGCCGAGCCCCGGACCCCACGGCACCTGCTTCGCCCGCGGGCCCCCCTTCAAGGGGGCCCGCGATGCTTCCAAGACCGATGTCCGTGGCGGCTCGTCCTCTTCGAACGCCCCCTCGCATTCGCCCTTGCTGGGGTTTCTTGTATTGCTTGACTGTGGGGCGCTTTACAGATTCGGCGCGCGTCGTAGTGGCGGTTCTGTAGCTCTGGGCGCGGTGACATTGGTCCGCTCCGTCCGGGCACGGCCCTCCGGCAGCCCGCTCGCCTGGAGGCTCGCGGGCTACCTCCGGGCCGTGTCCTCCTCCGCTGTGACATTGGTCCGCTCCGTCCGGGCACGGCCCTCCGGCCCCTTCCTTGCTTCGCTGCGGAAGGGACCTCCGGGCCGTGTCCTCCTCCGCGGACGGGTGCTCCGGCGACCTCCGCTGCGGCCCAACCCCGTTCGCTTCGCTCCGGGGCCGGGCCTCCGCGGAGGCGCGCCTACGCACCCAGCGCGGTTGGGCGACGGTTGAACGTCACGATCGAGCTACCGCCTGATGCGTGGGGCCGCCGCCCGGCATGCAGCTGACTCGTAACGTTCAAGCGCTCCACGACCGAGCTGGCCCGTAGGCGCGCCTCCGCGGAGGCCCGGCCCACGAGCGAAGCGAAGTAGGCACCCGTGATGAGGACCCGCCCCGCTCGTAACGTTCAAGCGTGACGCAACTGAGCTGGCCCGGAGGCGCGCCTCCGCGGAGGCCCGGCCACCGAGCGAAGCGAAGGGGGTTGGGCCGCAGCGGAGGTCGCCGCAGGGCACGTCCGCGCAGGAGGACGCGGCGCGGAGGTCCCTTCCGCAGCGAAGCGAGGAAGGGGCCGGAGCGCCGCGCCCGCACGGAGCGGACCATAGATACAGCGTTTATCGTTTGTGGCGGGTGCTGGTTGACATGTCGAGGGACGCCTCGGGGCATCGGGTGGCAGGGCGCCACCGGGCGGGCCAGCGCGAAGGGGGCGGCGAGCCGACATGGCGATGCGATCGAGCAATCCGGTCTTCACGCGGATGCGTTCTGCCCCGGCCAGGCGGGACGAGGCCGGCTGGCCGCCGAGCGCGCAGGGCGGCATGCCTGGCGCGCCGACGCCGGAGGACCTGGCCCGGGCCTACCGGCAGCCGAGCGGGCTCACCATCGACGACGTCGTGGTCCACACCCTCGGGCTGTTCGGGTTGGCGGCCGTCGGCGGGATCGTCGGATGGCTGCTCGTGCCCGGCTCGCCCGGGGTCGTCATGGTCGCCGGCATCGCAGGATTCGCGCTGAGCCTGGTGATCGGGTTCAGCGGGCGGGCGACGCCGCCACTGGTGACCGCGTTCGCGGTACTGGCGGGCATCGGCGCGGGTGGTGCCTCTCGGGCCTATGAGTCCGCCTATTCAGGGATCATCCCGCAGGCGTTGCTCGGCACCGGCGTGATCTTCACGACCATGCTGCTCGCCTATCGCAGCCGGCGGATCCGCGCCACGCCCCGGATGGCGAGGATCGTCGGCTCGGTGCTGCTCGCGGTCGTCGCGATCAGCCTGATCGACCTCGTGTTGCGGCTGGCTAGCGGCAGTCATCTGCCGATCATCAACGACGCCACCCCGCTGGGCATCGTGTTCAGCCTGGTGGTGCTGGTGTTCGCCAGCCTGCAGTTCATCCTCGACTTCGACTACATCGAGCAGGCGGTGGCTGCGCGGGCACCGCGCGCGGAGGCCTGGCGGGCCGCGTACGGCCTGCTCATCGGCTTTCTCTGGGTCTACCTGGAGATGCTCCGCCTCCTGTCCAAGCTGCGGCGGTAAGCACCCCGGAGGAACCCGGGACCCGCTCCGCGCCGGGGCGTGGTGGCGCCCCGGCGGGTGCTGGTGCCCGGGCCGGCGGTTTTGGGCCGGTTTGGCCCCCGTGCGGCCTTTCGAGGTCAGATTCTGATCGCGCGTCGGCGCAGGTCGGCCTCGTGGACGAGGGCTGCGGCGTAGCAGTGGGGGATGCTGTACTCGTCGCGTAGCCAGTTGACGCGCTCCGGGAACCGCAACAGGCCTGGGCCTTCCGCGATACGGGCTAGCCAGTGCGATAGATCGTGACCGGTGACCTTCGGAAGGCGCTCGATGAGACTCTGGTGGGTCTGCTGGGTCTGGACGGAGCGAAACTGAGACATGCGCGCCTCCTGAGCTGAACCCGACGTCAACGGACCATGAAGGGAGGGTGCATCAAGACGAACCGTAGAGCAAGACCCGGTGTCGACCTCGTCAGGTAAGGTGCCCGGATGTCGGAATCGGTCCAGGGGTTGGCCCGGGAGGTCAGCCGGTTGGTCGATCGTCTTCGCAGCTGGAGTCCCGTGTCCTGGGACGTGCGAGCTGGTGCCGGTACCCGGGCGGAGCGGACCGCCGCGTTGGCGGGGGAGCTGGCCCGACTGGGACGTGCCGCGGGATCCAGCGCCCCCGATGGTGCGCAGCCGCCGCCGCTCGCGCCGCACGGCCTCGCGGACCAGATCGTCGTGCTCGCCGAGGACCTCCTGGTCCTCCTCGGCCGGACGGGCCTCGAACCGGCCCGGCGTCGGGAGCTTCTCGCCGAGACGCACGCGGTCATCACCGCGGCCCGCGCCGATCTTGACGGCGCGGGTTTTGGCTTCGCGGGCGCGCACGAACGCTGATTTCCCAGGTTCTCTACCCCGCGCCGCTGGGTAGCGGTGTCCGTAGGCGGTAGTCGGTGGCGAGCGCCGCGAGGACGGGAGCCGCGACGATCCGGGCGCCGTCGAGCGTGTAGTGGACCCCATCGTGAGTCCTGGCGAGCACCGTGTGGCCGGCGCTGTCGCGTAGATAGTCGTCGTAGTGGCCGTGGTCGGTGAGCTCTGGTGTCAGATCCAGGAACCTGGCGCCGGGCACCTGGCGGGCAGCCACGGCGACGGCGTCGTTGAGCTGCCGGAAGTAGCCGTCAAGCCGGCCGGAGCGGGCCGGCGGCAAGCTGATCCAATACACCCGGTGCTTGCCGCCATCCGTCCAGATCCGCAGCAGGACGGCGGCGCGGCGCTGATACTCGTCGGCCCACCGCGGCGAGCCGGCCGGCAGGATCGTGCCGTCCGGCAGCGTGATGCCCTGGCCGTCATTGGCGCCGAGAGCCACGACGACGACCTCTGGTTCGCGTTGCGCCAGCTGGTCGCGGGCATGGCTCGCCCAGTCGAAGAAGTCCGGCCGGACGAGGCCGGTGCCGAACCGGGTGTCGGTCTGCGTGCGCACGGTTGGCGGCGCGGTGTTGGCGATCGTCGGGCCCAGCGACTCGGTGAGCGAGTCGCCGGTGACGAGCACGCGCAACGGGTCCGCGACAGTGGGCACCCGAACGGGGGCGAGTACCGCCGGTGGGATGGTCGCCGGCCCGGTGGGTGCCGCGTTCGGCCCGGCCAGCGCCACCGCGGACCTTTCCCGGCTGGCGGCTTCGACCAGTTCGGAGCGGGTGGCGGGGGTGCCATGGCCGAAGAGCGCCGAGAGCCGCTCGTCAGGCCAGTCGATGCCCAGCCGTTGGGTCGCGGTCGCCAGCGGCCGGGAGAACGTCAGCAGAAGGTCCCTGGTCGTGCCCGGCGGCATCCCCTCGCCGGCATGGACCGCGGCCGGGGCGCGCAGCAGCGTCACGGCCACCAACGACAGCGTGACCAGCGCGAATGCCCGCCGCGCCGAAACCGTCCGCGACGGTGAATCCGACGGCGAACCCGACGGTGAGTCAGATGCTGTTGACGTTGCCGGTGCTTCGCGACGGACCGGTGCTGGAGGGCGCCGCGGCGGGCCCTGTCCGCGGATGGCCGTCGCCGCGTCGCACCCGGCCGTCGCCTCGCCCACCTGGATCTCCACGGCCCACGAGCCTGCCACGCACACCCGTATCGTCTGCATCAGCGACACGAACCGACTCGTCCGCCGATTCGGACCGTCCGGCGATCCGCAGAGCACGCTCTGCCAACTCGGCACCCTTCGACCGGCCCTGACGGGACGGGCGGGAATCGTCACTCTCGGCAACGCTAGAACCGGAATGTCAGAACCTGAAGTAGCAAACCCGCTCGATACGGGTCATCGACGATCGTTACCCATCGTCATACATGCTGGTAGCGGCATATGTCGATCAGTGGCGGTCGATACCGTTCGACACGGCTAGCCGGCGCCCGTGTGTCCGCGCCGTGTCCACGGTGTGCCGCCTATCGGGCCTTGTCCGGCCGGTGCTCGGTGATCCACGCTTCGACGGCGTCCGGCCGCCAAAGGCGAACCTTGCCGCGGTCAACCACGGGCGCCGGGAAGCTGTCGCGATGGGAGAGCTGTCGGGCGCGCTCGGCCGAGATGCCTAGCCGGCTCCCGATGTCGCCGGTGGACCACAGGTCGTCGCTCATGCCGACAAGGGTATTGCGTCACCCCAACCCCTCGTCTAGTCTTGGGTCACCCCAAGGGGTTGGGGTGACCCAAGAGAACGGGCCCGCCGGAGTTCGCACCTCCGAACGGGCCCTAGGAACGAGACCCACGGAGGTCCCGAACCATGTCCCACACGATCCCAGAGCCGGCCGCCGTGCCGGACGAGACACCGACACTCGCCGCGCGCCACCGCGTGACCTTCGCCGTCGGGGCGACCGTGGACGACCTGCGCAAGGCGCTGCGCCGGATGAGCGGCGCTGACAAGATCGTGGACTGCTGGCTCGCGAACGCGGCCGGCGAGGTCTCCCTCGAGGGCCTGTCCGCCATTGAGATCACCGTGGCGGTGACCGCGTGAACGCCCCGACGGCGGCCGAGCTGGACTGGGCGCGGGCGCACTTCGCCGAGGAGCTCGGCGCCGCGGCGTCCGCCGTCGTCCGCCGCTGGTACGCCCAGGGCTACCTGGGCGCCGCCATCGCCGGGGGCGGAGACGCCCCGGACGCGGTGCAGCGGGAGATGATCCGGAATGGGTCGGCGCTCGTCGCCGTCGCTGGCGAGCGAGAGCCGGCCCCCGCACCGGCGCCGCCGTCCGATGAGGAGCTGACGGAGGCACGGCAGCGTCTCGCGGCGTTGGGCGACGGCCGGGTGAACCGGGCCATGCACACCGTGGGTGCCGCAAGCTTCGTGCTGGGGCGGGCGCTGGCCGGCGCGCTGGACCCGGGCAGTTCGCTGGGGCGGGCGTCGATCCGGTCGGTGCTGGCGCTCGTCGCGGTGCTGCACGAGCGGCCCACCCATGCCGAGACGCTCGCGGCGCGCATCGCCGAGGACGAGAAGGAAGCGACCTGGATCGAGCCGTACCACCCGGAGCGGGCGCACCGCCGCCGGGCCCGTGCCGCCTCGCTGCGCGCCGAGCTGGCAGGCCTCGAGGCCAGGGCGGCAGCGAAGCTCGAGCGCACCGACCTCGAGGCCGGTGCCCGATGAGCGGGCGCAGCTCGAGCTACCCGGTCATCCCGGGGAAGCTGCTCATGCCGACCGGGCGGGAGCTGACCGAGGCGCGGGCGCAGCTCGCCCGGGGCGACGGCGCGTTCAGCTCGTCGTACGTGACCCTGGGCGTCGCCGTGTCCGGCACGACGGGCGCCATCATCCGGGCGCTGCGCCTCGGGGACGTCGACGCGGCCGCCGCAGGCCTGCGGAAGCTCGCGGCGCTGGACTTGGCGGCCGCGGAGGTGCGGGCCCGCATCGTCGAGGCGGAGCGGGCGGCCGAGGCGGCGCCGCGGCCTCGCAGGCTGGTGGCCGTCCGATGAGCACCGGCGTGCGGCCGATGGTGGCCAGGGCGCTGGACGAGATCGGCGCGGCCGTCGACGGTCTCGGCGACCTGGACACCGGCGACTACGGCGACGGCGCGGCCGACATGGTCGAGTTGCTGTTCCCGCTGTTGGAGCGAACCCGGGCCGAGCTCGGCGATCCGGCCGTGCGGGCGCGCTGGGAGGCCGAAACCGCCGAGTTCTGGGCGGAGGCCGACCGGCGTACGCCGGCGTACGTCGATGGCGCCGAGACCGTCGCCAGGGCGTTCCTGCGGCTCTGTCAGGCACTGCGCGGAGCTCCCGCCGAGTAGCACCGTCCCTGCCCACCGGCCCGTCCCGCACGTCGGGGCGGGCCGGTGGCGTGCCCGGGGTCCCGATGCGCTCCCGATGGACTCCCGATCGATCGGGAGCGTCATCGGGTTAGGTCCCGCTGCGGCACAGGGGGAATCGGGTCATCGGGACCTCTGCGGACACCCGACCTAACCCGCCTCGGCGACCTAACTCGCCTCACTCGGGCTGGTCAGCGGCCCGCGGAGAGCCTCACTCGGCGGGTTAGGAACCTAACTCGCCCTGCCTGGACCTAACTCCGCTAGGCGCTAGATCCCTGGTCAGGCCGGCGATCGACCGCTAGCAGGGGTGCTAGGTCTAGCACCGCCGGGTGCTAGGCGATCTGTTGCGCCCCCCGTAACACCAGCCGCGACATGTTGCGCCCCCTGTTGCGCCCTGGCAGGCCGCTGACGTGCGCTGTTGCGGCTGTCGCGGGTGTAGCGCCCCCGGCGCTCAGCGGCCGTTCTGGGCGTCCCCGCGCCATCCTGGCCGGTTGGTGTCGAGCCAGCGCTCGACGTCGAGGCGGTGCCACGCGCGGAACGGCCGGGTGACCTTCGGTTCCGGGAAGCCCTTCATCCGGGTGATGGTGTCCGCCCGCGATCGGCCGATACCCAGCATCGACGCGAAGTCGGCGGCGCTCACCAGGTCGTACGGGTCGCTGTCCTCGGCCACGTGGCTGGACGGTAGGTGCGGACAGTTGTCCTGGCATGCCTCCCTGTGCAAGCGTCCGCAAAGCGGCTACCGTGCCCGCCAGGACACGAAAAAGGCCCGCCCGGTGGTTGCACACCGGAACGGGCCGCGACGCTGTCAGGAGCGCCGATGGAACGTGATTCATCATGCCCGCCCGTCGAGGCGCAGGTCGAGGCCGGGCCGGTCGACGAGCCGGCCGCCGCGGCGCCTGCCGCGCCGGTGCGCGATCCGTATCGGGACATCCCGCCGATCTATGCCGGTGATGGCGGCATCCGCTGGCGGGTCGGCCGGTGAGTCCGCTGCGAGACCACTGCTCATACGCCGACCGGCATCCGGCGATCTCGCTCGCGCTGCGGTACCGCGGGGTGGATCTCGTCGACCGGCCTGCGTACGACGACGGCGGCGACGGGGGCACGGGCGACGCGCCCGCGCTGCGGATCCGGGTCGAGGGCACGCCGGAGGTGGCCGCGGTCGCGGTCGCGGTGCTGCGGGCCGTCTTCCCGGTCACGCACGTCAGCCAGCCACACGCGGGCCCTGGTAGCCACGTCCGGGTGTACGTCCACTCCGACGAGCCGGTGCCCGGGGAGTGCTTCGGATGACGGCGTACGTGCAGGTCGCCGGCACCAAGGACGAGTGCGCCGCGGTCCTTGAGATCCTCGGCCTGGCGGCCGACGTCGAGGCCGTCCGGATCGAGGAGCCCGGCTGCGGCTGCGCGGTCGTGTCCGCCACGGTGGCGCCCGACGCGCTCAAGGCCCACAACCAGGCCGGCGTCGAGACGGCCGACGCGCCCGTACCGGGCCCATGAGCCGGCGCCGGCCGCCAGCGTCGCCGGCCGGCGTCTCTACACGGTGATGTTGGTGACGCCGCCGTTGGACCGGCTGTAGGACCGCAGGCCGCGCTGAATGGCCGGTAGCGCCTGCTCGACGAACCGCTCGACGCCCGCCCGGTCGGCGTAGATCGGGCCGGTGAACGTGAAGCTGATCGACACCGGCGCTGCGGCGCCATCACCGCCCACGGCCCGCACCGCCAGCGGCGCGGCTGGCACCACCGGCGTCGGCATCGCCGCCGCACCGAGAGCACCCACGGCGCGGTCGACGAGCGGGATGCCGCCGGTCACGCCGACAGCGACGCCCTGCGCGATCGGGAGGCCGACCTCGGCCGCCCACAGTCGCGACGGGGAGCCGATGTGCAGGATCGACTTGGCCGCGTCGATCGGTGCCTTCACGACGGAGACGACCTTCGACTTCAGCCACTCGGCCATCGAGGTCACACCGTTGGCCATGCCTGTGATCACATCGCGGCCGAGCTGGTAGAGCCACGTGCCGCCGTTGCCGATCGCTCGGATGATCGTTCCGCCAAGGCCGGTGAAGAACGCGACGTCGCGGCTCCAGATCTCCTTGATCCCGGACCAGAGGCCGGACAAGATGTCGCGGCCTTTCTGGAGCAGCCACGACCCAGCGGAAGCGAAGTAGCCGAGGACCGCTAGCGGGAGCCGCACGTAGAAGCCGACGATCAAAGTGTCCCAGACCCACTTGATCCCGGACCAGAGCCCGCCGAGGATGTCGCGGCCAGCGCCAAGCAGCCACATCGCCGCACCAGCGAACCAGCCGAGGATCTTGAGCGGCAGGCCGACGTAGAAGAACTCGACGATCTTGAAGTAGAACTGGATCCCGGTCCACAGACCTTCGATGATCTTGGAGCCGGCGTCATAGAGCCACTGTCCGGCCGACGAGAACCAGCCGCCGATCATGCCCGGCAAGCCGGTGAAGAAGCCTGCGACCTTGTCCCAGACCATCTTCACGCCGTCCCAGAACCAGACGGCAGCGCCCGCCACAGCCCGCCAGGTGGCGATCATCGCCTCACGGAAGCCGTCGCACTTCATCCATAGGATGACCAGCGCGGCCACGAGCGCCACGATCCCGATGATGATCAGCGTGATGGGGTTCGCAGCCATCGCCGCGTTCCACGCCCACTGCGCCGCCGTGCCGATCTTCGTGGCGACGAGCTTCGCCTGCTCGGCGACCGTCAGCAGCATCGTCGCGGTCTTGACGGCCAGGATGACGGCCGCGACGGCGCCCAGGGCGATCGCCAGCGGCTTCACCGCGGCCGTGTGCTGCGTGCCCCAGCCGACGATGGCGCCACCGATCTCGGTCAGCTTCTGCTGTATCTGCCGCTTCGCCGTCTCCAGTCGGGCGGCCGGAGCCTCGGACATCGTCGTCATCGCCCGGTCGGCCGCCCCGCCGACCTGCCCCAGGGCGGACACCGCCGACGAGGGATCGAGGGCATACAACGCTGCGCCGAGGTCCTCGGCCTGGGTGCCGAACAGGTTCACCGCGGCGGCCGACCGTGCCACCGGGTCTTGGATCGCGCGCAGCTTGTCGAGCGTCAGGTCCAGCGCGGCCGACGCGGTCGGGCCGCCCTGGGCGATTTTGGCGGCCATGTCGGATGCGTCGAGGCCGAGTGCCTTGAACCCGGCCGCGGTCGACGCGCTCCCGTCGATCGCCCGGATGCTGAATTCCTTGATCGCGTCGGCGACCAGGTCGCTGTCCTTCGCGCCGGCCTGCATGCCCTGGGAAAGCAGGCCCGTCGCGGTCTTCGCGTCGAGCCCGAACTTGGACCACTGGCCGCTGTACTCGTTCAGGGTGTCGAGGAAGTCGTCCGCCTTGTTCGCCGGACCCTGGAACCCGGCCGTGATGACGTCGAACGCCTCGTTGGCGTTCGCGACCAGGCCCGTCCGCATCAGCTGACCAACCGCGGCCGTCACCCCGCCCACGTCCTGGTCGAAGATGTCCGCCACCGCCGTGGCCTTCTCGGCGGTGTCCTTGACCCAGGCGGCGTTGCCCTCGCCGATGTTGGTGTAGACGCCGCGGATCGCGGCGTTCACCGTCTCGGTGCTGTCGCCCCAGTTGTCGGCGTAGATCTCGCCGCTGATCTTCCCGACCCTCGCGGCTTGGTCGCCGGACAGGCCGAGCTGCGCGGCAAGCTTCGCGTTCGCGGCGCCGACGTCCATGGCGTTCGCGACGCCATAACCCAGAGCCGCACCCACGGACGCGGCGATGCCGGTCGCCGCGGCGTCGAACTTCTTCTTGACCGAGGCCAGGCCGTCGCCGACGTTGTCGTCGGCGAACAGCCGCATGATCAGCGAGGTGTCCGCCATGGGTCATGCCCTCCGCGGCGGGCGGCCTGCGCCGGCGCCGACGGGCGGCGGCGGGTTGCCGGCGAGGACGGCATCGACGGCGGCCTGATCCTGGCGCTGGCGGGCCGAGAGGCCACCGACGAGCCCGTACCGGGTCTGGCCGACCTCGAACGCCATGCCGCTGCGCAGGCAGTCCGGGCGGACGCCGCACCGGACGCAGAACACCTGCTGCGCGGCCCTCAGATCGTCGACGGCATCGGCGAAGAAGAGCGCCACGTCGGTCCCGGCGCAGCGCGCCTGCTCGCGCCAGAGACCCGTGTCGGCCAGTACGGCCGGCGCGGTCACCGCAGCAACCCCAGCTTCACATAGAAGATTCTATGAGAGTGTGGTCTACCTGCCCAGACGTCGTGCGAGATCCTGGGCGAAGTTGTTCAGCGTCTCCTTCACGGCCCGTATGGCTGGCTCGCGGGCGCCCTGCATGGGCTCGTCGAACCAGTCCGCACGGCCCTGCTGGGTGGTCCATCCGCGGCCGTACACCGGGTGGCGCCAGCCGCCCCGCTGCTGCAGCTTCTTCGGGGCGTTCTTGAATCCGCGGAGGTTCGGCGTCTTGCGGGCCCGGACGGAGACGCCAGCCGAGCGGCCCGACAGCTTCACCTGGGTGCCGATCTTCCGGGCGACCGTCGCGCGCAGCGCCGGCTGAGCGGTCCCACGCGCGGGGATCGCCATCACAGCGGAACGCGCCTCGGCGACGGCCGGCTCAGTGGCGCTCTTCAAGTCTTTGATCAACTGCTTGCGCAGTTCCTTGCCGTCCTCGACGCTGCGCAGCACCTGCGCGACGCGGCGCAGGTCGGACGTGTCGACCTGGACGGCGGGACGGCGGGACATGTGATCATCGTAGTCCGACCGTGACCAGCGAGGGAGCGCGACTTTAGGGCCGAGGGGGCCAGGTTCACCCCGCCCCTGGATATATCCCCCCGCACCCCTGAACCTCGTCACGCTCCGTAGTGGAGATCGTCAACACCCTCCGGCCGCCCCAAAAAAAGTCCAGTGGCGGGGTGAACATGGGCCTCCCCACGCTCAAAACGATCTTCACCAGTCGCGCGACGGCGTCGGCGCTCGCCTGCTCGGCCGCTTCCCGGTCGCGAGGAAGACCCGCCACTCAGTGATCGTCATGCTGCCCTTTTCGCTGTTGCATTTCCGTCCGCACGTCGGGCACGGGT
>Ga0163163_10002587_pt1 | contig 15326 bp, 17 predicted proteins | sample S65metaG_FD_119766 | JGI IMG/M metagenome (GOLD analysis project Ga0163163, IMG submission 119766) | Switchgrass rhizosphere microbial communities from Kellogg Biological Station, Michigan, USA - S6-5 metaG | ecosystem: Host-associated > Plants > Roots > Rhizosphere > Soil | place: USA... | reverse complement strand
TCGGGTTCAAGGAGCACAAGATCCCGAAGATCATCCTGGCGGGCGGGCTCACGGGGCTCGCCGCGGGCTGGGGTCTCGAGTACTGGACGCAGGTCATCGCGTACCCGATGAACATCGCGGGCCGGCCGTTCAACTCGTGGGGCGCGTTCATCCCGCCCGCGTTCGAGACGACGATTCTTTTTGCGTCGTTCTCGGCGGTCATCGGCATGCTCGCGCTCAACGGCCTGCCGCAGCCGTATCACCCGGTGTTCAACCACAAGCGCTTCAGCCTGGCGAGCCAGGACAAGTTCTTCCTCGTCATCGAAGCCACGGATCCCAAGTTCACGCTGGACGCGACGCGCGCGTTCCTCACCGGTCTTCATCCCAAAGAGGTGGTGGAAGTTGAAGACTAAGACCACCGTTAAGTTCGAAGTTCAAAGTTCGAAGTTTGAAGTTCGGAAAGCCCGCGTGTCGCGCCTCTTACTTCTAACTTCGAACTTCATACTTCTAACTTCCCTGGCGGCCTGCCGCCAGGACATGCACCAGGCCCCGCGGTACGATCCGCTCGAGGAGAGCGCGGTGCTCCCGAAGGGCAGCGCGGCGCAACCCATCGTCGAGGGCACCGTCCCGCGCGGGCATCTGAACGATGACGACCTGATGTACACGGGCAAGATCGACGGCAAGCCGGCCGACGAGTTCCCGATGGCGATCACGGCCGCGGATCTCGATCGCGGCGAGCAGCGCTACAACATCTATTGCTCGCCCTGCCACGGCCGGACCGGCGAGGGCAACGGCATGGTCGTGCAGCGCGGCTACAAGCAGGCCGCCAACTACCACATCGATCGGCTGCGCGCGATGCCCGTCGGGTACTTCTTCGACGTGATGACCAACGGCTTTGGCTCGATGCCGGATTACAAGTCGCAGATTCCGGTGGCCGATCGCTGGCGCATCGTCGCGTACATTCGCGCGCTGCAGTTGAGCCACCACGCGACGGCGAACGACGTGCCGGCCGATGAGATGAAACGGATGACGGAGGGCGCTCCGGCGCCGGCGGCGGGAAAGAGCGGAGGAGAGCGATGAGCCCGATGAACGAGGCCGCCATGCTGGCCGAGCGCCCGGTGGGCGATCTGGCGAGGCTGCGCACGCGCGGCATGGTCCTGGGCGCGATTGGGCTCGTGGGCATGGGCATCGGCCTCGCGATGTACGATCGCGCGTTCTTCCTGCAGTCCTACCTCATCGCGTACATGTTCTGGACGGGCGTGACCGTCGGATCGATGGCCCTGCTGATGGTGCAGTACCTCAGCGGCGGCGCGTGGGGCCTCTTCGCGCGCCGTGTGTTCGAAGCCTCGGCGCGCAACGTGCCCGTCATGGCGATCCTCTTCGCGCCGATCGCGCTGTCGCTGCCCGTGCTGTACGAGTGGGCGCGGCCCGAAGCCGCCACGATCCACGAGATTCAAACGAAGGCGGCCTATCTCAATCCGCAGTTCTTCCTGATTCGCGCGGCGCTCTACTTCGTGATCTGGGGCGCCCTCACGTTCACGCTGACGCGCTGGTCGAAGGAGCAGGACGACAACGCGCCGCGGCTGCCGGGGATGAAGGACGGCCGGATGCGCGTGCTTTCCGGACCGGGCCTCGTGCTCTACATGATCACGGTCACGTTCATGAGCGTCGACTGGATGATGTCGCTCAACCCGCGCTTCACATCGACGATCTGGGGCATCCTCACCGTCGGCGGCCAGGGCTTGTCGACGATGGCGTTCACGATTCTCGTGCTCGCGGCGCTCTCGCGCTTCAGGCCGGTCTCGGAGGTCGCGTCCGAGGAGAACTTCCACGACCTCGGCAAGCTGATGCTCGCCTTCGTCATGCTGTGGGCGTACTTCAACGTCTCGCAGTTCATCATCATCTACCAGGGCAACCTGCCCGAAGAGATCCCCTGGTACCTCGATCGCATCACCGGCCCGTGGGCGCCGGTCGGCATCGCGGTGCTCGTCGGCCACTTCGCGCTCCCCTTCGCGCTGCTGCTGTCGCGCACGTGGAAGCGCAAAGGCACGACGCTCGCGCGCATCGCGCTGTTCGTGCTCGTCATGCGCGTCGTCGACCTGGTCTGGACGATCGGCCCGATCTTCCGCCGCAGCGGCGCGACGATCTCATGGCTCGATTTCGCCGCCGTGCTCGGCCTGGGCGGCATCTGGCTGTTCTTCTTCTATCGCAACCTCGCGGGCCGCGCCCTCGTGCCGGCTCACGATCCGTACTTCAAGGACGCATTGGCTCATGGCGGACACTAAACACGCGCACGCAGCCGCGGCCGCGTCGCTCGGCCCGACCGAGGGCGACGGCATCAGCTACAAGGGCCTGGTGTGGTTCGGTGCGATCCTCGCCGGCACCACGCTGGTCTGCCAGATTCTGATGTGGGGGCTCTTCGAGCTCTTCGACAAGCAAGCCACGCGCGATGACGTTGCGCGGGCGCCGCTCGCGGCGCCGGCCGGCACGCTTGCGCCGCCGCCGAATCTCCTGACGGACGAAGCGGGGAACCTGGCCAACTTCCGGCACCAGGAAGACGAGGTGCTGTCGACGTACGGCTGGGTCGACAGGAACGGCGGGGTCGTGCGGATTCCGATCGCCCGCGCGAAATCGCTGCTGCTCGAGCGCGGCCTGCCCGTGCGCGGAACAGCCCCGAAGGCTGAGGCGCCGAAGAAAGTCGGAAAGTAGACGAGCCGAGATCGTCGGGAAGTCGCACGTCAGAAAGTGTGAACGTTATGAACCTCTCACGAACCAACGTCGCATTGCAGTTCAGGACGGCCGCCGCGGTCGTCGTCGCGTTGTCGTGGGCGTCGATCGCGTCGGCGCAGCCTTCAGCACCGCTGTCAGTGCCGCCGCCGTCAGCCGTGATGCAGATTCCGATCTTGAAGGAGGTCGGGCTCGACCAGAAGCTCGACGCGCAAGTCCCGCTCGACCTGAAGTTCAGCGACGAGCAGGGCCGTGAGGTGACGCTCGGCAGCCTGTTCGGGCACCGGCCGGTCGTCCTCGCGCTCGTGTACTACGAGTGCCCGATGCTCTGCACCGAGGTGCTCAACGGGCTCGTCAGTGCATTGCAGACGATCGCGTTCAACGCCGGCAACGAGTTCGACATCGTCGCCGTGAGCTTCGATCCGGGCGAGACGCCGGCGCTCGCGGCGCAGAAGAAAGCGCTGTACGTGAAGCGCTATGGCCGGCCAGGCGCCGAGACCGGCATGCACTTCCTGACCGGCCGCGAGGACGCCATCCACGCGCTCACGAGCGCGGTGGGCTTCAGATACCAGTACGACCCGTCGACGGATCAGTTCGCGCACACGGCCGTGCTGACCGTGCTCACGCCGGCGGGCCATGTGTCCCGGTATCTCTACGGCATCGAGTACCAGCCGCGCAATCTGCGGCTGGCGCTGGTCGAAGCGGCTGACGGCAAGATCGGCACGGCGGTCGATAAGGCGCTGCTCTACTGCTACCACTACGATCCGGAGACCGGGAAGTACGGCCTGGCCATCATGAACCTGGTCCGGCTGGGCGGCATCATGACGGTGGCAGCCGCCGTGTCGTTCATCGTGTTGAACCTGCGGCGTCAGCCGCAGGCACGCGCGGTCGTGCGGACCGCAACGGACAAACGGTAGATGTCGAGCTCGTTCCCTCTGTTCCCACCCTCCGCCTCCTCGGTCGCGACCGAGATGGACCTGCTGTACCTGTTCATCACGGGGGTCTGCGCGTTCTTCACGGTCGTCGTCACGCTGGTGGTCGTGTACTTCACGATCAAGTACAAGCGGCGGAGCCCGAACGACGTCGGCGCGGACATCCACGGATCGCTCGTGCTCGAGCTGACGTGGACGATCATCCCGTTGATTCTCTCGCTGATCATGTTCGGCTGGGGCGCCTCGCTCTTCTACCGGCTCTCGCGGCCGCCGAGCGACGCGATGGAGATCACGGTCGTCGGCAAGCAGTGGATGTGGAAGGTGCAGCATCCCGAGGGCGTGCGCGAGATCAACGAGCTGCACGTCCCGCTCGGCCACAACGTCCGGCTCACGCTCGGGTCCGAGGACGTCATCCATGACTTCGCGATCCCCGCGTTCCGCGTGAAGATCGACGTCGTCCCGGGCAAGTTCACGACGATGTGGTTCAACGCGACGCAGATCGGCACGTACCACATCTTCTGCGCGCAGTACTGCGGCACGAAGCACTCGGGCATGATCGGCCAGGTCATCGTCATGACGCCGCAGGATTACGAAGCGTGGCTTGCGGGCGGCCGGTCGACGGGATCGGCGGCGCAGAACGGCGAGCGGCTGTTCGCCGATCTGTCGTGCATCACGTGCCACAAGGCGGATGCCACGGGCCGCGGGCCGTCGCTCATCGGCCTGTACGGCAGCACGGTGCAGCTGGCCGACGGCCGCAAGGTCGTCGCCGACGACAACTACCTGCGCGAGTCGATCATGAACTCGCAGGCGAAAATCGTGCAGGGCTTCCAGCCGATCATGCCGGCGTTCCAGACGCAGATCAGCGAAGAGAATCTGCTGCAGCTCCTGGCGTACCTGAAGTCGCTCAAGCCGGCGACCGCGGCGCCCGCGCCGGCACACGAGAAATAGGGAAATGAGGCAATGAGTCAGTGGGGCAATGGTTATGAGTGAAACAATCAAGGAAGCCCGACACAGCTACCTCGACGCGCCGTACGGTCTGAAGTCCTGGCTCCTGACCAGGGACCACAAGCGCATCGCAATGCTGTACCTGATCTCGATCACCATCTTCTTCATGCTCGGCGGGCTGTTCGCCGCGGGCATCCGGCTCGAGCTGCTCACGCCGAAGGGCGACATCTGGTCGGCCGATCTCTACAACAAGATGTTCTCGATGCACGGCGTGATCATGGTGTTCTTCTTCCTGGTCCCGTCCATCCCGGCCACGCTCGGCAACTTCTTCGTGCCCATCATGATCGGCACGAAGGATCTGGCGTTCCCGCGCATCAACCTCCTGAGCTGGTACCTCTACGTCATCGGCGGCGTGATCGCGCTGATCGTGCTCGCGATGGGCGGGATCGACACCGGGTGGACGTTCTACACGCCCTACAGCTCGTTCGCGTCGAACACCAACGTCACGCTGGCCATCGTCGGCGTCTTCGTCGCGGGCTTCTCATCGATTCTGACGGGCTTCAACTTCATCGTCACCGTCCATCGGATGCGCGCGCCCGGCATGACATGGTTCAGGCTGCCGCTCTTCGTCTGGGCGCAGTACGCGACGAGCCTCGTCATGATCCTGGGCACGCCGGTCGTCGCGATCACGCTGACGCTCGTCGCCGCCGAGCGCACGCTGCACCTCGGCATCTTCGACCCGAAGATCGGCGGCGATCCCGTCCTCTTCCAGCACCTGTTCTGGTTCTACTCGCACCCGGCCGTCTACATCATGATCCTGCCCGGCATGGGCGTCATCAGCGAGCTCGTGGCCGCGATGTCGCGCAAGCAGATCTTCGGCTACGGCTTCGTCGCCGCGTCGAGCCTGGCGATCGCGATCCTCGGCTTCCTCGTCTGGGGCCACCACCTCTTCGTGAGCAGCCAGTCGATCTACGCCGGGATGGTCTTCTCGATTATCACGATGCTCGTCGCCGTGCCCTCCGCCGTGAAGACGTTCAACTGGGCCGCGACGATGTACAAGGGCGCCGTGTCGTGGGAGTCGCCGACGTTCTGGGTCGTCGGCTTCATGGGGCTGTTCCTCATCGGCGGGCTGACCGGGCTCTACCTCGCGGCGATGGGCATGGACATCGCGCTGCACGACACGTACTTCGTGGTTGCGCACTTCCACTACATCATGGTCGGCGGCGCGATCATGGCGTTCATGGGCGGCCTGCACTTCTGGTGGCCGAAGATGACCGGCCGGATGTACAACGAAGGCTTAGCCAAGGCCGCGGCCGTGCTCGTGTTCGTCGGCTTCAACTTTACGTTCTTTCCGCAGTTCATCCTCGGCTACCTCGGGATGCCGCGCCGCTACTACGCGTATCCGGATGAATTCCAGGTGTGGAACGTGCTCTCTTCAGCCGGCGCCTCGGTGCTCGGCATCGGCTACATGCTCGTCTTCACCTACATGATGTACTCGCTCTTCCGCGGCGAGCCCGCGCCCGCGAATCCGTGGGGCGCCAAGGGCCTGGAGTGGACGACCTCGTCGCCGCCGCCGACGTTCAACTTCGACGAAGATCCGATCGTCACCGAGCCGGCTTACGACTACAAGCCGGCGGGATCGGAGGTCATCGTTGGCTGACGCACCTCAAACAGCGGCGGCGGGACACGTGGCGAGCCACGACGCGCACGCGCACCATCCGAAGCAGCAGCACCACTTCTACTCGATGGAGCAGCAGCTCGAGGCGTCGATCCTCGGGATGTGGGTGTTCCTCGTCACCGAAGTCATGTTCTTCGGCGGCCTGTTCATGGCCTACATCGTGTACCGCCACATGTACCCGCTGGCATGGGCCGAGAGCAGCCACGAGCTGAACGTCTACATGGGCGGCGGCAACACGGTCGTCCTGATCTGCAGCAGCTTGACGATGGCGCTGGCCGTGCGCGCGGCGCAGATTGGGTCGCGCAAGGGGCAAATCGTCAACCTGATCCTGACGATCCTGCTCGGCTCGACCTTCCTCGTCGTCAAGTACTTCGAGTACAAAGCCAAGTTCGAGCATGGCCTGGTACCCGGCCCGCATTTCGATCCGCACGAGCTGCTGGCCAACGGCACACTCGCGCCGATTCACCTGCCGCAGGGGTCGGAGATCTTCTTCTCGCTCTACTTCATCATGACGGGCATCCACGCCCTGCACATGGTGGTCGGCATCGCGTTGATGCTGATCATTCTGGCGATGGCCTGGAAGGGGAAGTTCGGGCCCGACTACTACAACCCGGTCGAAATTTCTGGACTGTACTGGCACTTCGTCGACATCGTCTGGATTTTCCTGTTCCCGCTGCTCTACTTGCTGGGCGCTCACTTCTCTCTCTGAGGCTGTCGCATGTCTGGTCACGCCCCGATCACGCCCGTCCGCACCCTGGTGACGATTTTCCTGACGCTGCTGGTCTTCACGGCGGTCACCGTCTTCGCAGCGATGCGCGATTTCGGCGCGCTCAACACACCCGTCGCGCTGCTGATCGCCGTCACCAAGGCGTCGCTCGTCATCACGTTCTTCATGGCCGTGCGCTACAACACGCCGCTCACGAAGGTCGTCGTGGTCTCGGGCTTCCTCTGGCTGCTGATCCTGTTCGGGCTCGGGCTCAATGACTATCTGACGCGAGCGTGGATCGGCGTCCCAGGGCGGTAGTCACTAATCACGCTGATATTAATTTTCTTGAACTGAAAATTGATTTTGCTCGTCATATAGGTATGATGGATATGAAAACATCATGCCTGCTGACTGGGACGCCCTCACTCGTCTGACCGGCGGCGCACTGTTCGAAATCGAACGGGTGCGACTGGTCTCCCAAGACATCGCGATCGAGGGGCGGTTCACGCCGCCCGCCCTGGCGACCCTTCCGGCCGACGACCAGGTGTTCGTCGCCGCCTTCGTGCGGTCGCACGGCTCCATCAAGCAGATGGAGCAGCTCTTCGGCGTCAGCTACCCCACGATCAAGAACCGGCTGAACCGCATCGCTGCGGCGCTGCCCTTCATGGACGTCCAGCCGTCGGCGGGCGATGCGGGTGAATCCTCGGTCTCATCCATCCTCGACCGGCTCGAGCGCGGCGAAGTGTCGGCCGCCGAGGCCGTGTCGGAGCTCTCCCCAACGCGCAGTCGCAAGGAGTCTTCTCATGAATGAGCATCGCCGCCGCATCCTCGATATGTTGGCCACAGGGAAGATCACAACGGACGAAGCCGATGCGCTCTTGTCGGCGATACCGAAGGCGGAGGCGCCCGCCGGGCCGGACGTCAAATCCGCTGGAACCGGCAAGTACATGCGCATCGAGGTCACCAAGCCCGGCCACGACGGCTGCCGCGAGAAGAAGGTCAACATCCGCGTCCCGGTCGCCGTGCTTCGCAGCGGCCTCAAACTGGGCTCGCTCATGCGCGGCTTCAAAGATGACCAGTGGGGTGGCCGGTGGTCCGAGCGACTGAAGGCTCGCGGGCTCGATATCGACTTCGACCACTTCGACACCGCCCAGCTCGACGCCCTCCTGGGCGAGGTCGGTGACGTGTCGATTGACGTCGACGACGGCAGGGCGACGGTCAGAATCGTCCGGGAGTAGGGTCGCGATTCCCGGCTTGCCGGGCCGGTTCCGCCACTGGCCGGGAACGCCGATCGGCAGTGTGACCTGGCCCGTCAAACTCAAGCGGCTATACTGATTCGATATCCTGGACACCCGGGAGGCTCCGGAGGCCTCCCGTCCCGGCACAGGCACCATGGCGGACCTCAAAGACGACCTCGCCGCGCTGCGCATCGAGCGCGAGCCTGTTCGCACCGGATCCCGACGATGGGTCGGGTGGGTGATCGGGCTGATCGTGTTGTCAGCGATTGGCGCGGGGGCCTGGCGGTACTTCACGCGCGAGCGGCCGGTCGAGGTGTCGGTGGCGACGGTCACCGAGCGCGCGGCCGGCACGCAGGCAGCGGTGCTGAATGCCTCGGGGTACGTCACGGCGCGGCGGCGCGCGACGGTGTCGTCGAAGATCACTGGCAAGGTCATCGAGGTGAACGTCGAGGAGGGCATGGCCGTGAAGGAGGGCCAAGTGCTCGCGCGGCTCGACGACTCGACGTCGCGGGCGGCGCTGGCGCTCGCGCAGGCGCAGCGGGACGCGGCGCAGAAAGCCGTGCGGGAGAACGAAGTCCGGTTGGACCAGGCCAAGCTCTCGCTCACCCGTTTCACGCAGCTCACCAAGGACGGCTTCGCGACGCAGTCGGACCTCGACGGCGCCAGAGCCGACGTGGACTCGACCGAGGCGCGCATCATCCAGCTCAAGCAATTGGTCAACGTCGGCGAGCGGCAGATCGAGCTCCAGCAGACCGACCTCGACAACGCGACGATTCGCGCACCCTTCAGCGGCATTGCGATCTCGAAGGACGCGCAGCCGGGTGAGATGGTCTCGCCGGTGTCGGCGGGCGGCGGCTTCACGCGCACGGGCATCTGCACGATCGTCGACATGCACTCGCTCGAGATCGAGGTCAACGTCAACGAGAGCTACATCGGCCGCGTCACGCCCGGGCAGGACGTCAGCGCGGTGCTCGACGCGTACCCGGACTGGCAGATTCCGGCGCGCGTGATCACGATCGTCCCGACGGCGGATCGGCAGAAGGCGACGGTCCTCGTCCGGATCGCGTTCAAGCAGCTCGACCCGCGGATTCTTCCCGACATGGGCGTGAAGGTGACGTTCCTGCGGAACGACACGGACAAGAGCCGCGCCGCGGCGGCGGCCAACGCGCAGCCGGTCACGCTCGTGCCGAAGGCCGCGATCAAAGTCGACGGCGACGTCAGCGTCGCCTTCGTCATCAAGGGCGAGGTCGTCGAGCGGCGGGCCGTCCGCGTCGGCGGTACCGACGGCGACCGGGTCGAGGTGCTCGCCGGGCTGCACGCCGGTGATCGCGTCGTGCTCACGCCGCCGGCGGACTTGAAGGACGGCGTCAAAGTCACGATCAAGTAGCGAGGAGTCTCCGATGGCTGAACCGAACACGCTCGTGCGCGTCCGCGATGTGCACAAATACTACGCGCGCGGCGGCGAGCGTATCGACGTGCTGCAAGGCGTGAACCTCGAGATCCCGCGCGGCGACTTCCTCGCGCTGATGGGCCCGTCCGGTTCGGGCAAGACGACGCTGCTCAATCTGCTGGGCGGGATCGACACGCCGTCGAGCGGTCTGCTCGAAGTGGACGGCGTCAAGATCAACGACCTCGGCGGCTCGGCGTTGTCGCGCTGGCGGTCGCAGAACATCGGCTTCGTCTTTCAGCTCTACAACCTGCTGCCGGTCCTGACGGCGGAGCGCAACGTCGAGCTGCCGTTGCTCCTGACCAAGCTGTCGAAAGCCGAGCGTCGCAAGCGCGTCGCGATCGCGCTCAAAGTCGTCGGGTTGTCCGACCGCGCACGGCACTATCCACGGCAGCTCTCGGGCGGGCAGGAGCAGCGCGTCGGCATCGCGCGCGCGATCGTGACCGATCCGACGCTGCTCCTCGCCGACGAGCCGACGGGCGATCTCGATCGCAAGGCCGGCGACGAAATTCTCGATCTGCTCCAGACACTCAACCGCGACCACGGCAAGACGATCGTGATGGTCACACACGACCCGCGCGCGGCCCAACGCGCGCGGCGCACGCTTCACCTCGAGAAAGGCCTGCTGATCGAAGAGGGGGTGGTGGCATGAGGTATCTCGTCCTCGTGTGGCGGAACCTGCTGCGGCGCAAGACCCGCACGCTGATGACGCTTGGCGCGATCTTCGTCAGCTTCGCGCTCTTCGGCGTGCTCATGATCGTGCGGACGGCGTTCGGGCTCGGCGTCGAGTTCGCCGGCGCAAACCGGCTGTGGGTCACGAACAAGATCAGCATCATCCAGTTCATGCCGATCTCGTACGTCCAGGACGTGCTGACCACGCCAGGCGTCACGAACGCCGTCGCGTGCACCTGGTTCGGCGGCAGCTATCAGGACAAGCCGAATCAGTTCGCGGTGTTCGCGACCGATCTCGAGCAGTACTTCAAGCTCTACCCGGAGTTCAAAGTGCCGCCCGACCAGCTGAAAGCCGCGCTGGCCGATCGGCAGGGCGTCATCGTCGGCCGCAAGACCGCCGCGACGTACGGCTGGAAGATCGGCGACCACATTCCGATCCTGGCAGACATCTGGTTGCCGAAGAGCGGCAACGTCTGGGAGTTCAACATCGACGGGATCTACGACGGCGACAAGACGGTCGACACGACGCAGTTCCTGTTCCGGTACGAGTACTTCGACGAGAACCGTCGCAACGGCGCGGGCAACATCAGCTGGATCGTCGTCGGCGTGAACGACCCGTCGAACTCGGCGTCGCTGGCCCAGACGATCGACGCGAAGTTCGCGAACTCGGCGTCGGAGTCGAAGACCGCGCCCGAGAACGCGGTGATCGCGGACTTCGCCAAGCAGACGGGCGACATTGGCTCGATGCTCACGGCGATCCTGGTCGTCGTTTTCTTCACGATTCTGCTCGTCGTCGGCAGCACGATGGCGCAATCGGTGCGCGAGCGTACGAGCGAGCTCGCGGTGCTCAAGACACTCGGCTTTTCGAACGGGCTGATTCTGGCGCTCGTGTTGGCCGAATCGATGTTCCTGGCGGTGCTCGCCGGCGCCACGGGGCTCGGGCTCATCGCGATCCTCGTGAACTTCGGCAACTTCAACAGCCCGATGCTGCCGCTCATGCTGCTGACGCGCGGGTCGCTCATCACGGGCGTCGTGTTGTTCATCGTGCTCGGCCTCGCGGCTGGGGCGCCGCCGGCGATGGCGGCGATGCGGCTGCGCATCACCGACGCCTTGAGGAGGAACTGACGTGTTTCGCTGGCTCGGTCAGGTCGTCGCGGTCACGCTCGTCAGCATCCGGACGATTCCTCAGCGGTTGAGCTCGTCGGTCGTCGCGGTCATCGGCATCGCGGGCGTCGTCGTCGTGCTCGTGTCGGTGCTGTCGATCGGCGTCGGGTTCAAGGCCGCCGTGCAGGGCACGGGATCGCCCAATCGCGCGATTGTGCTGCGCAACGGATCGCAGTCCGAGATGACGAGCGGTCTCACGGGGCCGGAGACCGACATCGTCAAACAGGCGCCGGGCATCGCGCAGTCGGGCGGTCGACCCGTCGCTGCGGCGGAGATGTTCGTCGTCGTCGATCTGCCGAAACGATCGACGGGCACGCCGGCGAACGTGCCGATTCGCGGCATCGAGGCGGGATCGCTGTCGATTCGGCCCGAGTTGAAGATCGTCGACGGCCGGGCCCCGCAGCTCGGCACGAACGAAGCCATGGTCGGCCGCGCGGCGCAGCACCAGTTCGCGGGTGTGGATTTGGGCGCCACCTACACGACGGGCCAGCTCAGCCTGAAGATCGTCGGGGTGTTCACGACGAACGGCTCGTCGGCCGAGAGCGAGATCTGGTGCGACTCGAAGGTGCTGCAGGGCGCGTATCGCCGCGGCAATTCCTATCAGAGCGTGCTCATCCAGCTCGACTCGCCCGCCTCGTTCGACAACTTGAAGAACTGGCTGACGACCAACCCGCAGCTCAACGTCGAGGCCAAGCGCGAGCAGGAGTTCTACGCGGGCCAGACGCAGGTCATGACCGGGCTCATCGACAGCATCGGCTACACGATCTCCGTGCTGATGGCGCTCGGCGCGATCTTTGGCGCGGTTTTGACGATGTACACGGCGGTCGCGACACGGACGCGCGAGATCGCGACGCTGCGCGCGCTCGGGTTCAACACGACCTCCGTGCTCGTGTCGGTCGTCGGCGAATCGCTGGTGCTGGCGCTGATTGGCGGCGCGGCCGGCGCGGCCCTGGCTTACATCGGCTTCAACGGCTACGAGACGTCGACGATGAACTTCAGCTCGTTCAGCCAGATCGCCTTCGCGTTCCACGTCACGCCGGCGCTGCTCACGCAGGGGCTGGTCTGGGCGCTGATGATCGGCTTCCTCGGCGGGTTGTTCCCCGCGATCCGCGCCGCGCGGTTGCCGATTTCGTCGGCGCTGCGGGAGCTGTAAGACACACCTGTGCCCGCGTGGCTTTGATCGGCCGACTCGAACTGGCCCGACGCTCGACGGCTCGAAATCGTGCCGAAGGAAGGGAGCGTTTCGAGCACGAGTCCGTCGGCATGTTTGGTTTCCACGCCGGGTAGGACTCGTGCGATGGACGTCAGAATGAAACGCGAGCGGACGGAGGCGGCGATTTCTCGGGCCACGTCCGTGGAGGCCGAATCAAGGCCACGCGACTTCGGCTACTTCGCGATCTTCTGAATCTCTCGCAGCACTTCCCCGAAATCCGGCTGTTCGGGAATCTGGTACTGCTTCGCCCAGGCAATCTTCCCGTCCTGGTCGATGACGAAGATCGCGCGCTCAGAGATGCCGTCGTGTCGCATGACGCCGTAGTCGCTCGCCACTTTTCCGTGCGGGTGGAAGTCGCTCAGCAGGTCGTACGAGATGCCGCCGAGCGAGTCGGCCCATGCCTTCTTCGATGGCCCCGCATCGACGCTCACCGCGAGCACGTGCGCATTGAGCGCGTCGAGCGTCGGCCGCTCGCGCTCGTAGGTCTGCATCTGGACGGCGCACACGGGCGTGAACGCCAGCGGATGAAACGCGAGGACGACGCGTTGCTTGCCGCGGAAGTCCGAGAGACGAACGGGTTTTCCGGTGTGACTCGGGAGAGTGAAGTCAGGAGCCGCAGTTCCGACGGTCAGCATCGCTACATCTTATTTCTTCTCCAGAATCACGTGCTCATACAGGAGCGCCGCGGTGACGCCGCCAGCGATCGGCGCAATCCAATAGAGGATGTGCCACGTCCAATAGCCCTGGACCAACGCCGGCCCGAACGATCGCGCCGGATTCATCGAGGCGCCAGATACGGCTCCGCCGGCGAGGATGTCGAACGCCACCGTGAGGCCGATGGCGAAAGCGCCGATCTTGACGGCCTTGCCGCGCTCGTCGACCGCGGTGCCAAACACCGCGGTGACGAGCAGGAACGTCAGCACGAACTCCATCGCGAAGAGGACCCCGCCGGACGCCCATGGCGCCGCGGGTGGCAGCCCAAGGTTGCCCTCGGCCACCGCGGCTGCCGGAAACACGAACTTGCAGATGAGTGCGGCGACGGTCGCTCCAGCGAGCTGCGCGACCACGTAGAGAGCAGCGTTCGCGGCGCTGATTCGGCGTGTCACGAGCATGGCCGCAGTGACCGCCGGATTGACGTGCGCGCCGGACACGCCGCCGAACGTCGCGACTGCGATGCTCAGCGCCAATCCGTGCGCGAGCGCGATGCCGACGATGGTCGGATGCGCGCCCACGGCGGCGGTGGCGCTCAACATCGCGCCGATCCCCGCAAAGCACAAGAAGAACGTCCCGAGAAACTCCGCGGTAAACAGACGAGCGGTGGTCATGGCGATGGCCCCTTCGCCGGACTATTGTGCCTCACGAAGCGACGCGCGGGCACGTGATAAGGTCATGCTGATGGCTCTCCGGGGGGCGAGACGATGAAACGAATCGGCCTGCCAGGGCTCATCCTGCTGCTGTTCGTGCTGCTGCTCGTCGTGCCGTCTGCCGTCGAGTACTACACGGACTGGCTGTGGTTCCGCGAGTTGGGCTTCGAAGGCGTGTTCCTCCGCCGCATCAACGCGCAGCTCCTCGTGTTCACGGCGACGTTCGTCGTCGTGTTCCTCGCGCTCACCGTCAATTTCAGCCTCGCGCGACGGACGTTCATCCGACCGCAAATCGTCATCGGCACCGGCGTCGATGGCCGCGCGATTGCGCTCGAAGGCGGGCGGCTCGCGCGCGTCGCGGTCTGGGGATCCGCCGCGGTCGCGGCGATCCTGGCGTTTACGGCGTCCGACGACTGGCTGACCTGGCTCAGCTTCTTCAAGGGCGCGCCGTTCGGCGAGAAGGACCCGCTCTTCCAGCGCGACGTGGCCTTCTACGTGTTCCGGCTGCCGGTCTGGGAGATGCTCCAGCGAGAAGCGCTCGTCACGATGGTGGTGGCGCTCGCCGGCTGCGGCCTTTACTACGTGCTCTCGGGCAGCTTCCAGATCGAGCCGCGCTACGGCCTGGCGTTCTGGCCGCGCGTCCGCCTGATTCCCGCGGCCCGGCGACACCTGTCGCTCCTCGTCGCGGTGCTCTTCATCGTGTTGGCCTGGGGCACGTGGCTCGAGATTCCCCAGACGCTCCTCGCGGCCTCCTCGATCGTGCACGGCGTCTCATACGCAGACTGGCACGCGAAAATTCCGTTCCTCTGGGTGACGTACGGCGTGCTCGTCATCGGCGCCGGCCTCGCGATCTGGCACGGCTTCGGACAGCGCGGATGGCCGATTCCGGTCGCCGTGGGTCTCGCGCTCCTCGCGACGATCACCGGTGGCATCTACACCGGCTTCGTCCAGGCCTTCATCGTCACGCCCAACGAGCTCGACAAGGAACAGCAGTTCATCACCTACAACATCGCGGGCACACGCAAGGCGTACGCGCTCGATCGCGTGGACGAGCGCGAGCTGACGGGCGACGCGGAGCTCAAGCCCGAGAACATCGTCGCGAACGCGGGCACGGTCGAGAACGTCCGGCTGTGGGATTACCAGCCGCTGCTTCAGACGTTCGCGCAGATCCAGGAAATCCGGACGTACTACGATTTCTTCGCCGTCGACAACGACCGCTACGTGATCGATGGCAAGTATCGCCAGGTCATGCTCTCGGTGC
>Ga0163163_10002586_pt1 | contig 15329 bp, 13 predicted proteins | sample S65metaG_FD_119766 | JGI IMG/M metagenome (GOLD analysis project Ga0163163, IMG submission 119766) | Switchgrass rhizosphere microbial communities from Kellogg Biological Station, Michigan, USA - S6-5 metaG | ecosystem: Host-associated > Plants > Roots > Rhizosphere > Soil | place: USA... | reverse complement strand
TGGTATTGCCCGGCGCGTCGGTCCCCGCCCGCGTCACGCGAAAGGGTTTGGCCGGATCAACCACGCTGCCGGTGAAGGTCCGGGTTTGGCCGGTGGCAGTGAATTTGTCGGCGGAGGTTTCATCCCGCAACACCCGCGCGACCCCATCCAGCGTGAAACCGAGGTTAACTTCTCCCATCCCCTGGCTGGTGGACCAAAGGGTGTCATGCGCCCCGCTGCCGTTCAAATAACGCGCCGAATTCATCAGGCACGCTTTGGTCATGGCCGGGCTCGGCGCCTTCAAACCGTTGTTGATAAAATATTGCCTCAACAATGCGCACGCCCCGGCGACCGCCGGAGCGGAATGGCTGGTGCCGGTGGAGGTGGTGTAAAACTGCTGGCCCAACGGAAAAAAGTTACGCGTGCTTCCCACGGTGCCCCCGCCCGGCAACGAGCAAACGCCCGAAGCCTCGAAGCAAGCCAGCGCGCTGCCGGTGCCCCCGGGCGAAGGGGGCGGACTCGTCTGCGCCACCCCGCCCGTCACATGCGTTCCCGGGGCCACCAGGTCCGGCTTCTTCCGGCCGTCGGTGCATGGCCCGCGGCTTGAAAAGAACGCGACGTCGTTCGCACTGTCCGCATCCGTATCCGAGGCGCTGCAACCGTCGTTGCCAGCCGTATCGACACCCCCGTTGGCGGTCGAGAGCGAGCGCACGTTCTCGGAGGCCCCCACTGACAGCACGTTCTTGGCGGTACCCGGCGAACCCACCGTCTCGGACAGCGGCCCGGCGTTACCTGCCGCGAACACGATGACCATCTCCTGGTTGCTCGCCACTGGAAAGGTGGACCCGGCCGGCTGCGCGTCCCGAACCAGCGCATCGTATTCCTGCGCCTCGCTGTCGTAATCGCCGGCCGTGTCCGCGCCCCAACTGTTGTTGCTGATCCTGGCCCCGTTGTTGTAGGCCTTCGATTGCAGGTTCCCGTAATCCGGGTAGGTGAACGCGTCGGTATCGAACAGCACCGACGAGCCCACTTTCACAAAGGGACACACCCCCAGGTCGTAATGAAATCCGCCCGCATCCGTATGCGGAAAACCGGCCGGCCGATCGTTATAACCGGCGATAATGTGTGCGTTGAGGTTCCCATGGCCGTCACACCCCTGAAGTACACTGCCGGGATTGGGTGTTCCTTCGAGCCGGTTGTACACCACCCGGCTCCCCAACGCCGAATTGCCCGATAGGTACAGCCCGAAATGGCCCGGCGTCCCCGTCCCGTTATCAATCGGGCTGTCACTTAAATCCACCGCGAATCCAGAGGCGGAAAATTGAGCCTGAGAAAAGCCCTTCGAGGCAAGCCAGGCCAGGTAGCCCGGACCAAAGGGACCCGCCCCGCTCAGATTGCCCGCCATGATTTGGTCCTGGCGTTCGTCCAGTTTCTTTCGCTCGAAATACGGTTGAATCGAGACCACTTCCGGCAGCGCGGCGACGTCGCCGATCCGTTCCGGCGGCAGCCGGACGATCAGATTCAAGTAATCCAACACCCGGTGTTGTTTGCGCATGGGCGCCAGTTTCAACGAGTCGATCAAGCGCAGGCTCGCCGCGTTGGCCGCCGGGTCCTGCAGTAACTGAATGGCAAATAGATCGGTTGCCGGCTTTTGCTCCTGGCCCGCCGCATTCACCAGCCGCGCCCGCGGGTGGATTTTGTACTCATCCCGATAGGCTCCTTCCCATTGCACCAACGGTGAGGTTCGTGCCCAGGCTTGCAGCCGGCCCAGGGCCGCACCATCCCCATAGACCAGGTAGGCGTTCTGCGGCACGTAGGTTACCCGCCTGACCCCGCTCGCCTCCATCGCCTGGACCCATTCCGGCTTGATCGGGCCGACAAACTGCAGCAGGTGAAGCCTCGACCCACCTGTCCCCGCAACGGCCGCCCGCAGAGCTTTCACCTCCGGCGCCGACGAGTCCAGGGCCCCGGCGTTCAGCTCAATCAGATTCTGCCCGGTGACCTCCTCCAGATCCCCCCGCCCGGCCAACCCGGCAACGGTTTCGGGAGCAACTTCGAACAACTGGAAGCCGCCGTAGTCTGCGATGAGCACCCCTCCCTGCCGTTGGATTTCCCGCGCCACGGCCGCATCGCTCGTGCGCACTTTTCGCGCTCCAGTCGGGCCCGCCGGAGGCCCCTCCGCCGCCGAAAACTCGTCGAAACCGAAAAAACCAACCGTCAGGCAACCGGCCAGCGCCCAGCTCGCGCCCACGGACGCCTTTCCCAGGCGACGCGTCATGGCAGGACGCCGGCGCGCGACGTTTTCACCGGGACTTTTATGCTAAGCGGATCGGACATCTCAACAGTTTACAGCAATTCAAGTGCCCGCCTCAATTCCGCATCGGTGTTATAAAAATGCGGCGAAAGCCGGATATACTTCTGCCCTGTCCGGTCCCCGCGCAGCGAAGTGACGATTTTGGCGTCCGTCAGTTTTTGATGGAGCGCGCCCAGGTCCTTGCCGGGTTGATAAAAGGAAACGATGCCGCTGGAAGACTCCGCCGGGGCGTCGGCTTGCGAAACGACGTACCCTTTTTCTTTAAGCGCCGGCACCAGCCAGGAGCGTTTGCGAATGAGTTCCGCGCCAATCGCCTCGATGCCCAGTTCAAGCAGCAATTTCATTCCCGCCACCAGGCCCACGATCCCGAGCAGATTATGGGTGCCCGCTTCAAACTTTTGCGGTCCTTTGCGAAAGACGATTTGTTCCTGGGCCACGTAGTTGGGACAGCGCACGTTGTGCCAGCCGTAAATCGGAGGGTTCAACGCTTCCTGCAGGCTCCGGCGCACATAGAGCAGCCCCGCGCCACACGGGCCCAACAACCATTTATGGGCGTCCGCCGCCAGGAAATCAACGTGCTCTGTCAGCGTCGGAAACGCGCCCACCGTTTGGATGGCATCCAGGCAAAAAAGAATATTTCGATCATGCAATGCTTTCCCGATGGCATGATAATCAATCCGGTAACCGCTGATGAAATGGCACGAAGCCAGCGCCACCAGCCGGGTATTCTCATCGACCTGCCCAATCACATCCTTCGGCCGGATGACCCCGAGCCCGCGCGTGTTCATCAACCGCACTTCCACCCCCTGCTCCGCCAGCGCCATCCACGGGTAAACATTCGACGGGTAATCGTCGAAATAAATCAGGATATTGTCCCCCCGCCGGAATTTAAGACCGCTGGCGATGAAGCTCAACGCCAGCGAGGTTGGCCCCACGAAAGCCACCTCCTCGCGCTGGCAATTCAGCAGCCGCGCGCCCAATTCCCGGCCTTCATCCAGGATTGCCGGGAACACGAATTTCTCCTGGTCCCCAGTGGTCGACTGGCGGGCATAGCTCGCCACCGCTTCCGCTACCCGGGCGGGCAGCGGGCAATCCCCGGCGTGCGCCAGGAAAATCATCTCTCGCGTAACCGGGAATTCACGCGTTCGCAGGCCCTCATCGGAAAGCACTTCCGTTAACGTCATCCGGTCCAGCTTAAGGATTTACCCGCCTCCCGCAAAGTTCAAAACCCGCCGGCATCCCGCACCTGCTTGAAGTAACCGGTATAAAAATGAATGACATGGTAAGCCACCATCAGGGCAATCAGCAGGAACACAAATTTCGGGGTCCATTGGGCCAGCGCCCGCAACTTGCGCGAACCCTCCTCGCGATAATACCGGTGCAGCCGCTGCAAGGTCTGTTCCAGGCTGCCGCTGACTTCGCCGGAATTGTATTGGCCGGAAAACATGGCTGGAAAACAGCCTGAGGCGGTCACCGCTTCGGCTGGAGTTTGGCCGCCGCGCAATCGCGCACGCCACCCCAGCACCGTCCGTTTCAACGCCGGCGACCCGCTCGCCCCGGCCGCCAGTTCCCACGCTTCAATGATGGTCACTCCCGCGGCCAGCAGCGATTCCAAAGCGACCGCCAGGCGCGACAAGGCGAGGTAATAACGGGCCGTCCCCAGGACGGGGATCGGGCGCAAAACTCTTTCGACCCAGGCCCGCCACCCCTCGCCATGACGGCTCTGCGCCAGGTAAATCAGCGCGAAGGCCACCGCGTAAATCGGCACTAAAACCCCCACCGTTTGACGCAGGTAAACCATCCAGTTCCCGGTGGTAAAAAAAGTCGCAAACGGGAAAATGAAAATCGCGAAATGAAACAGGAACAAAGGGTACATCAGGTCCGAGATCATTTGCTGCGCCATCCGGGCGCGATCCTCGTAAAAGGATGCCAGCAAACCAAAGACCAGGTCCAGGCGCCCGCTCTGTTCCCCGGCTTGCAGCAACGCCACGTCGAAATCCGGCATCCAGGTGCCGGTGTTTTGCAACGAATCGGTGAGCGTATAACCCTGGGACAGGCGCTGCAGCATCTGCTGGATCGGCTGCCGATACGAGCCAGCGGGGGGGCGCTCCTTCAGTTGTTCCAGCGCAGCCACCAGCCCCAGCCCGGCCGACGTCAATTGCGCCAGCTGGTAATAAAACTCCGAGCGCCGGGAAAAAGCCCCGGGCAGGAACATGAGCGCCATGACCCGAATCCTAGCGCGAGAGTGCGCCGCCGCAAGCGGCAAAGCAGGGAAGTCTCACGGGCGGTAGCCGCCCCGTTGCGGAACCCGGTGGCTCCGGTTAGGCGGCTACGCGATCAAAGGTGGTTTTGAGATCGCGTTTGCTCTTCAAACCGATGATTTGATCGGCCACCTGCCCCTGGTGAAACAACAGCATCGTGGGCACCGCGCGAATGCCATACTCGGTCGCCAGGGCCTGCTGGTTATCGATGTTGACCTTGCCGATTTTCACACGGCCCTGGTATTCATCGGCCAATTCGTCCAGGATCGGCGACAACGCCTTGCAGGGGGGACACCATTCGCCCCAAAAATCGACCAGCACGGGCGTGCTGGACTTCAAAACCTCCTGGGCGAAGTTTTCTTGCGTCAAAGTAATGATGTTCGGAGCTGCCATAAAAGTTGAGGGCGGCCTGTTAGCCGGCAGAGAATTCTTTATTCAAACGACCCGAAGCCGTTCGGGCTCACGTAATGTAGCGGGCATTGCCGCGGATTGCAAATACCCTAGGGCGATCCCAGCAGATTCATGACGTAAAGCGTGGTCCCAATCGCAAGCAAACCGACCACCGCGGCCGCAATCGCCAGCACCATATCCAGGCCGCTGGTGACCGGGGCTGCCGCTACCGGAGCCGGGCGTGGCGCTGCCTGCGGGGCGGGACGGGAAGAGGGCACAGACGGTGCCGCCGCGCCAACTCGAGGAGCGCTGGGCGCATGAGCCGGGGCTGCCACTCCTACCGCCGGGGCCGGAGCCGCAGGCGTCGCTGTCGGACCTCCCGGTGGCAACGTGGGGAGTTTGATCGTCGGCGCCGCCGAAGGCTTCGGCGGCAAATTAATCCGCACGGTTTCCTTCTTCGGTTGGACCTTGCCGGTTTCCTTTTTAGGGGGAACGGCGCCGCCAGGAATGTTGGGAATGTTCTCGGCCATAAGCTTGTTACCAACTCAAACTAAAGTCGTGCCTTAACTGTGTCAAACCCTTATTCCGAGCCGGTACCCAGGCCTACCGGCGGTCCCGCCGGCCCTCTCGCTCCCCGCTCCCGCGGTTGCTGCCTTCCCAGCGGCCCGCCGGCCGCTCCTCTCGCGGACGGGCGATGTTCACCGTCAGCGCCCGCCCTTGAAATTCCTTGTTATGAAATTGCTCGACCGCTTTATTGGCTTCTTCGGCAGTGGCAAATTCAACAAACGCAAATCCGCGCGATTTGCCCGTCATTTTGTCCAGCATCAGGTTCACCGAGGTGACCGTGCCGGCCTGTGAGAAATGATCCTGCAAGTCATTTTCCGCCGTTTGGTAGGAGAGGTTACCCACAAAAAGCCTGTTTTGGTTCATAGGTCAGGTCGAATCAAGGAAGCTAGGTGAGGGAGCACTGCACCGGCAGGAGCGCTGAATGTCGTCTGTTTAGGTTCACTGACAATCTGTCTTCTGACACCAACACGTTCGTTCTTTGAAGGGACGCTTCGTTTTTATCAAAGCCCTCCAGAGCCAGTCAATAGCGATCCCCTCGCCACGCAGCACGACGCCATCCCGGCGCGCGCGGCACCTCCATTACGCCTTTTCTTCAATCAATTCCCGCCTGGCTCCGCTCAGCAATTGTTCGATGAAAGTCGTTGAATACACTCCCCGTCGAAAATTCGGATCCTGCAGAATCGCTTGTTGAAACGAAATCGTCGTCTTCACCCCGGTGATCATGTACTCACTCAAGGCCCGGCTCATCTTATCCATCGCCTCCCGCCGGTCTTTTCCGTAGGTAATCAGCTTCCCAATCATCGAATCATAGGCCGAGGGAATGGTATAGCCGGCATACGCATGGCTATCCACCCGAACGCCCCGTCCGCCCGGTTGGTAATACATTTCGATACGGCCTGGACTGGGCCGGAAGTCGTCGAACGGATCCTCAGCGTTAATTCGGCATTCGATCGCGTGGCCCTTGAATTGAATATCGCTCTGGGAATGCCGCAACGATTCACCCATCGCGATCATGATTTGATACCGAACCAGGTCTATCCCGGTCACTTCCTCGGTCACCGGATGTTCCACCTGGATCCGCTTATTCATCTCCAGGAAGTAGAAATTCCCCTGGTTGTCGACGATGAATTCGACGGTTCCGGCATTCGTATAATTTGCCGTTTCCGCAATCTTTATCGCCGCTTTGCCCATCTTCTCCCGCAGTTTCTTGAACTTGTTGTCAATCAGCGGAGAGGGACTCTCCTCAACCACCTTCTGGTTGCGCCGCTGGATGGAACAATCCCGCTCCCCCAGGTGGATGATGTGGCCTTTGGTGTCACCCAGGATCTGGAACTCGACGTGGTGCGGGTTTTCAATGAATTTCTCGATGTAAACTCCCGAGTTTCCGAATGCCTTTTCGGCTTCCGTCCGCGCGGTGTGGTATCCCTTGACCAGCGAAATGTCGTTGTGCGCAACCCTCATCCCCCGCCCGCCGCCGCCGGCCACCGCTTTGATCATCACCGGGTAACCGATCCGCTTGGCCACGGTTAAGGCGTCCTGCTCATTTTCCACGATCCCCTCCGAACCGGGAGGAGTCGGCACCCCGGCCTTTTTGGCCAGCGCCCGGCTCACGGCCTTGTCCTCCAACGCATTCATGGCGCGGGAGTTGGGTCCTATGAACCGGATGTTGCAACTCTCGCAAACGTCGGCGAAATGCGCATTTTCAGCCAGGAAACCATAACCAGGGTGGATGGCGTCCACATCCGCGATCTCGGCTGCGCTGATAATCCGATCAATCCTCAGGTAGCTTTCGTTGGCGGCTGCTTTTCCGATACAAATGGCTTCGTCTGCCAATTGCACATGCATCGAGTTGGCGTCGGCTTCCGAGTAAACAGCTACTGTACGGATGTTGAGCTCCTTGCATGCCCGGATGATGCGGACGGCAATTTCGCCACGGTTAGCTACAAGAATTTTTTCGAACATTCAGTCTGGAGAGCGCGAAGTTAGAGCCGTTGAACCCCGAGACCCATCAACTGGGCCGAAGTTTGAACAACGGTTGGCCAAACTCCACTGGTTTGGCATTTTCGATCATGACCTGGGTGATTACTCCCTTGGCCTCGGCCTTTATCTCATTCATCACCTTCATCGCCTCGATGATGCAAACCACCGTCTCCGGACTCACTTCGGTCCCCACCTCAACATAAGAGGCCGATTCGGGTGAAGGCGCCCGGTAAAAAGTGCCGATCATGGGTGATTTGATCTCCAACTCAACGGCTGCTACCGGCTGGTTCGTGCCTCCCGCGGGCGGAGGCTGGAGCGTCAGAATCTGAGGCTGGCCATAATTCAATGCTGGCGCTTCCTCATAAACCACCCCCGGGTTCCCTCCCCCGTTTGTCCCACGTTTAAGCCGGATCTTGAAATCCTGCTTCTCTAACTCGAACTCCGAGACGGAGTTCTTTTTCATAAGGTCGATAATCGCCTTGATATCTTTGAGGTCCACAGCTTTTTATCGTTAGAGTAAGCGCCTAACTGAGTGGTTTTTACCGATTCGGACGCAATAAGCAAAAAAGCAGCAGCCGAAATTCGACTCTGCTTAGCCTATTGCTTCGATTAAGAAAGAGTATAGGCAGGCCCAAAATCGCGTCAAGAAGTAAAATAACCCATGGAAATCTACCCAAAAACGAGCCGAATTATGACCAAAAAACCCTATTCAGACCCTGCGTTAACGTTAACCGCAGCCTCTACAGCTAAAACGTAAGAATTTACCCCGAAACCGACGATTTGCCCACAACACACCGCCGCTAACAACGATGTATGGCGGAATTCCTCCCGCGCATGGACATTGGAGATATGGATCTCAATGGTCGGGATCCCCACCGCCGAGATCGAATCGCGCAGCGCGACGCTGGTATGTGTATAACCTGCTGCGTTAATGACAATTACATCGATCCGTCCCCGCGCTTCCTGGATCCAATCAATGAGCTGCCCTTCCGAGTTCGATTGTCTGAACTCAATTTCAGCACCCAGTTTCTTGGCCTTTTGCCGGACCTTGGCCTCGATGGCGGCCAAAGTCGTCCGCCCGTAGATTTCAGGCTCGCGCTGGCCGAGCAAGTTCAGATTCGGCCCATTCAAGAATAGTATCTTCATCTGCGGCCGGAGGGTAACGCGGCCCCTTCCGGTTTGTCGAAGGATTTTAGCTCGCCCTGCCGAAGGCCGCGATTATGCAGCAGCAGTCCCATGAAGGCAAAAGCAGGCCACGCCAGCGCAGGGACGTATAAGCCAAACTCCACCAGGCCTTGCAAACCCCAACCCAACACCCCCAGCCAGGTCGCGAACCGTACGGGATCCCCCAGTCCCGCCGGCCGGGTGACCCACAGTATCCCCGCCACGAAAGCCGTGTACGTCAGAAACCCGATTATCCCCGAATCCGTCGCCTGCTCCAGGTAATCATTATGCACCAGCCGGGACATTTCCGATTCCGGCCGCTTAATCCTTTCGTAAGGGATTGCAAAGGTTCCCGGCCCGGTCCCCGTAACTGGATGGGCTGCGGTCGTCTGGACAGCGGCTCGCCAGTAGTCGAACCGCGCGACCACGCTGGTTGCCCCGCGCCGGAAAAAGCCGGCGTATTTCAAGGCAAACCCCGCGGTCCCTGCCATCACGACCATCGCTACGACGACTACCTTCCACCGTTTGGGCGCCGGCAGGTGCAGCAGGCCGACGACTCCCAGGAAGACCATCAACAGCCAACCGCCCTTGGATCCCGACCAATACAAGCAGCAAAAACCGGCCAACACGATCAGTCCGGCCAGGAATGATTTGGCCGCAGTCGTCATCCGGCGGATTTGCAACACAGCCGCGACCACAGGCGGCATCACCAACAACAACGCCCCAGCCAACGCATTCGGATAAAACAAGGTCCCAAAGATACGATTGCTCGAGAGCTTCTTCAGGTATTCCGGGGGGAACTGGTTCATCTTGGGATATAAATAGAGGAAGAAATAACGGCGCGTTTCCTCCAGCCCGCCGAAATGCTGCTCAAAGCCCAGACCCAAAACCACCACCAGGGCCACCGACAGGCAAATCCAAAAAACGTTTCGGTTGGCATGGCCCAAAACAAAAACCCCGACATAAAAGCAGGCGGTGCAGGCGGCGAAATGCCGTACGGTCCCGGCCGATAGCGTGGGGTCCAGGGATTGCGTGGCGGCCAGGAATTGCCAGGCGAGCCAGGCTGCGGGCAGGACGAGAATCCAGCGCGGGCGCGGAAGCTGCCATCGCGCGGCTCCCAAACCCACCAGGCAGAGCAGGGCCAGCAACCCATACGCCCAGGTGATGGGCCAGGGATAGCCTAACAGCAGCTCGTAACCATCCGCCGGGGCGGTGACCCATTTCTCAAAGATCGGAGGGTTGCCGAATTTGAGGAGGGCCAGGCCCAGAAAAGCGCCGAAGAAAGCCGCAAATAACGAAGCGAACTGGCTCGCCCGGGGAATGGCATCCGGGCCGGTTTTCAGGTTACGCGCGTTTGGGGGCGCGCTCACAAGTGCAACTTTAACAACCCCACCTCTACCGCCAATGCTTCCTGGACATTAGTGCCAAGCCAACGCTGCAATTGCTCCATGGTTTGCAGGTTTTCTACCGCCTGCCGGGGAGACAATCGGTGCGCGACCTTCCGGCTCGCAGCCAGGTCCGGGAAATTCAATAACCCGCCGGCCACGCCCGGGGCTTCGGTCGACTTCTGTTCCAGGACCTGGAGCCAGACGTCGCGCAGCCACCATTGCAACACCAACAGCAGGTCTCCTCGTTGGCGCCGGTATTCGGCCTCAATCGCCGCCTTAAGTTCCTGTTCCCATTTCTCTTCCAGATCCTTTTCGACGTCCTGGTAACGTTGGAGCGGGGACCGTTCGGTTAATCCCTTCTCGATGACTTCCTTGATTTCATTGAGCCGTCGCAGCAACACGTCCATCAACCGGTACCGGCCCAACAGGCTTTTCTGGTCGGCTGCCGCCAGTTCACTGAATGCAGCCAGCCATTGCACCGCCGGCTGGTCCCAGGGCTTTCCCTCCCCGCCGAACCTCAGCCGAAGGCATCGAGAAACAATCGTTTCCAGGATGCGCTCGGGCTCGGTGGTCACCAGGATGATGAGGCAATTGGGCGGGGGTTCCTCCAGGGTTTTGAGGAATGCATTGGCGGCCGCGGTATTTAATCGATCGGCGGCAACCACCAGCGCCACTTTGAAAATTGCTTCGGAAGGTTTGAGGTAGATCTGCTGCATCAAGTCCCGGACCTGATCGATCGTAATGACTCGCGATTTGGATTCCGGCCGCGCCCAATGCACGTCCCCATGCGCGTGGTCGTCGATCTTTCGGCAACTGCTGCATTGGTCGCAACAATCAATCGCCGTTTTGCCTTTGCGCACCGGTTTTTGGCAATTCACCGTTTTGGCGAGGGTTTTGGCCAGGGCTTCCAGTGGCTCCAAACGGTCGCCGGAAAACAAATAAGCATGGGCCACCCGCCCGCGCTCCAGGGAACGTTGAAGTAAACCGACCCCCTGAACCTGTTCTTTAAAATCCCGAAATGCCATCGCCTCCAACTCTAAAGGTTTCACCTTTCCGGACAACCTCTTTTCAGACGTCAGAGGTCAGAGGTCAGAGGTCAGAGGTCGCAGGCCATATGTCCTGTCTTTAGGCAGAGGTGTCCCACGATCGGCTTGGCGATCCAGACCTCTGACCTCTGGCCTCTAGGTGCCGCGAAATATTCCCAGGTTCTTAGCGGGGTGGCATATACGTTGCTTCCAAGCCAGAATGCACCACCGCGTCCAAGCCGGTTTGACCGAAGCCATGGGTATGGCAAGTCAAGCGGCAGAGTCGCCGCGACTCCGGGCGTTCGGAGTGCGCACCCTGGCCTGTTTCGCGGGCGTGTGTTGCTGCCTTTTTCCTTGCCCTGCGGACGCGCAGGAACTGGATGGCCCGCTCCTGGCCTATACCACCGTCTCCATTTCGATTCCTGACCCCCTCCCCTCATTGAACGTACCCACCCTGCCCGGATCCCTGCCTGATAGTAGCAGCGGGACATCCCAGGAAGGCAGCCTGGCCGCCAGCCTGACCCGAGTCCCCGACGATGCCCCCGTTTTCCTGAACCCTCCCGATCTGGGTATTGAGGCTACCCTGGAAAACCTCAGACTCCTGGATGAGCGCCAACTGGACAACTTTTTGAAATCATCCGCGCGCGGGAGCCGGTTCGGCACCGACGAGTTTGTGTTGCTCCGAAAAAAGATGCCCTCCCGTTACGCTTACGATTCCTGGGCTGACTTGAATACCGGTTTCGGTCGATTCTTCCCCGACGAAGCCATCGCCCGCTGCCGGACCAGCGGCGTGGGAGTCGAAGACCCAGACTGGATCTACGTCAAAATGACGTTCAGGTTTTAGTCATTCGTCATTCGTCATTCTCGTCTATCGCCTATTCTCTCTTCTCCGCGCCCAGTCCATCTTCCCGCTTGATCACCGTATCCCGCTGGGCCCACCCCGGATTAGCCTCCGGATAATCAAGGTTATAATTCAATCCCCGGCTTTCCGGACGTTTTAAAGCGCAAGCGACAATCAGTTGGGCCACGGTGGCGATATTGCGCAACTCCAGCAAATCGCTGGTAACGATGAAATCCCAGTAGAATTCCTGGATTTCCTCCTGCAAATTGCGAATCCGGGTTTGCGCCCGGAGCAGGCGTTTGTTCGTGCGCACGATACCGACGTAATCCCACATGGCCCGCCGGATCTCGTCCCAATTGTGCGACACGACCACCAATTCATCCGGGTTATCGGCGTTGCCGGATTGCCAGGCGGGAATGTTGACGTCCAACGGGCCTGCCTTCCCGGCCAACAACTTCAAGGCGGCGCGGTGGGCGCAGACCAGCGCCTCGAGCAAGGAATTGCTCGCTAACCGATTCGCGCCGTGCAACCCGGTGCAGGCAACTTCCCCGACCGCAAACAGCCCCGGAATGTCGGTCTCCCCATCCAGGTTGGTCAGCACCCCTCCGCATTGGTAATGGGCGGCCTGCACGACCGGAATCGGTTCGCGCGTTATGTCGATGCCATAACGGAGGCAGGTCTGGTAAATATTCGGGAATCGATCGATAATAAATGCGGCCGGTTTGGCCGTGATATCGAGCAGCACATTATCGGCGCCGCTCTTCTTCATCTCGGTGTCGATCGCCCGGGCGACAACGTCCCGCGGCGCCAGCGATCGCAGGGGATGATACCGGTCCATGAATTCCTGCCCCTCCAGCGTCCGGAGCACACCGCCTTCACCCCGGACTGCCTCGCTAATCAGGAACGACTTCGCCTTGGGATGATAAAGGCAGGTCGGATGGAATTGGATGAATTCCATATTGGCGACCCCCGCGCCGGCTCGATACGCCATGGCCACCCCATCGCCCGTCGCGATGTCCGGATTGGTGGTATAGAGGTAGACTTTGCCGCAGCCACCGGTCGCCAGCAAAGTGGCCGGGGCGGCAAAGGTCTCGACCTGCCCGGTGGACTTGTCCAGGACATAAACCCCAACACAACGGTTGCCGCCTTCGCTCCCCAATTTGCGGGTGGTAATCAGGTCAATGGCGCAGTGATTCTCGAAGATTTCGATGCTGGGCTGCTGAGCCACCGCCGCCAGCAACGCCCGCTCGATTTCACGGCCGGTGACGTCCTTGGCATGCAGGATTCGACGCTTGGAATGACCGCCTTCCCGGCCCAGGTCGAGTTCGCGGGCCCCGTTCGAGGCCGGAATTTCCCGTTCGGAAAAGTGCATTCCTAGTTGGATTAACTCCGCGATTCGCGCCGGCCCTTCCTCGACGATGGTCCGGACCACGCTTTCTTTGCACAACCCGGCCCCCGCTTCCAGGGTGTCCCGCACGTGCAACTCGAATGAATCCTCCTTGCTGGTGACCGCCGCGATTCCTCCCTGCGCGTAATTGGTATTCGACTCCGCGCGGTTTTTCTTCGTGATGATCGCCACGCGGCCGCGGCCGGCCACCTTCAGCGCGAACGACAACCCGGCAATGCCACTGCCGAGCACCAAAAAATCATATTTTTTCATGAATGCCAGGATCGCTTAAACCATTCGAGAGAGTAGCGCGGAAACGCCAGGAAAAAAGAGCTTCGACGGGGCGAGCATGCAATTCAAGGGCTGGTCCTAAAGGAGCGCATTGTCGATCAACCGCGTCCCGCCGATGAACACCGCCAGCGCCATTTGCGTCCCCCGGGTGACCCGTTTCGCCGGCTTCAGCGTCGCGGGATCGAAAAACTCAATGTAATCGCAGCGCGCTGCGGGATACCAGCCCAACAACCGCAGCGCTTCGATTTTAAGCGAGTGGGCCCGCCAGGGCTTCCTCGAAACCAGCAGCCGCGACCGTTTGATAATCTCCGATAAAACGGTCGCCTGTTTTCGCTCGGTTCCGGACAGGAACTTGTTGCGGGAACTCATCGCCAGGCCATCGGGCTCGCGGAACGTGGGTGCCACCACGATTTTCACCGGAAAATTCAAATCCCCCACCATCCGCCGAACCACCGCCACCTGCTGGTAATCCTTCGCCCCAAACACCGCAATATCCGGCGACACCAGGTTGAACAACTTGGCCACAATCGTCGTTACCCCCCGGAAATGCGTCGGACGCGACACGCCCTCCATCCCGCGGGAAAGTTGTTCCTCGACCACAAAAGTGCTGGCGGCCCCGAGCGGATACATCTGCGCGTCGGTGGGAGCGAAAACGACGCTCACACCAGCGCGCCGGCACAGAGCCAGGTCCCGCTTCAGGTCGCGTGGATAGCGCGAAAAATCCTCCTTCGGACCGAATTGCGTTGGATTGACGTAAATGCTGACGACCAGCTTGCCCTTTGGTCCGATCTCGCGGCGCGCACGCTGAACCAGGCTCAAATGACCATCGTGCAAATAACCCATCGTGGGGACCAACCCCACCTGCGTCCCCGCCCGCTTCCATCGCGCCGCCAATTGTTGCATTCCCTTCACCGACCGTACGATCCGCATCCGCGAAAAGTGCGGAAGCGCTGGAAAACGCGCAATGCTAATGTGCTGATTGGTGATGGACAATGGACCGAGCATTCGTCATTCGTCGATCGTCTAATGTCTTCCGGCGATTCCTCACCAATCCCCAGCAACCAACCTCGCCAGCCGTTCCAGCCAAAATGCCGGGCGCGCCTTGGCCTTCTCCACCGTCGTCACTTCCGTTAACGCCGCGGTTTTACTGAACCACCGCAGTTCACTTCGACTCAAAGAAACTGCTCCCCCGAGTCCGACGCATGGAATTCCGAGGGACCTGCATTTCCTGGCGATTTCCCCAACCCCTTTGCCCATCAGCGTTGAGCGGTCGATAGCCCCTTCGCCCGTAATCACCAGGTCAGCCGTGGCCAAACGGCGTTCCAGTTTTCCCAGTCGCGCAAACAATTCAAATCCGGGTTCCAACCGGGCCCGGGCAAAAGCCAGCAAACCGAACCCTAAGCCACCCGCGGCCCCGGACCCTGGTTGATCCCGGTAAACGCGGCCTGATTGGGCGACCTCGGTCAATCGCCGAAGATTGCGTTCCGCCGCCCCGAAGCCGGAGGGACGCAACCCTTTTTGCGGACCATAGACGCGGATCGCTCCACGCGCGCCGAGCAATTTGTTCCGCACATCAACCGCTACCACGATCTCCCGGATCCTGAGCGGGCGCGCAGGTGGCCGTACCCGGCAGAGCCGCGCGAGGTCGCGCCAATGTTCTATCGTGGTCTCGCGCGCATCAAGGAATTGCCAGCCCAACGCGCGAGCCAGGCCAAAACCGCCGTCATTGGTCGCGCTGCCAC
>Ga0163163_10002585_pt1 | contig 15338 bp, 12 predicted proteins | sample S65metaG_FD_119766 | JGI IMG/M metagenome (GOLD analysis project Ga0163163, IMG submission 119766) | Switchgrass rhizosphere microbial communities from Kellogg Biological Station, Michigan, USA - S6-5 metaG | ecosystem: Host-associated > Plants > Roots > Rhizosphere > Soil | place: USA... | reverse complement strand
GATGGTTCGTTCACGAACTGGTAATTTCAGAAGCCGCCACGCAAGTTCCGGGACGCCGGAATCCGGACGGCTAGTAGCGTGGCGATATGCGATAAACTAGCGTGCTATGCGAATGGCACCCGTGGTTCTGTTCTCACTCTTTTGCGCCGCCGCGATTGCGCAATCCGCCGATACCGGTTCAGCTCACAAGGCGGCCGCCACGGCTTTGCTGAACTCAAATAACGCCGGAGCGGCGCACCTCGCCTGCCCGGCTAGCATTTTCCCTCTGCCGGCGTCCAATCCGCCCGGCGGAGGTCCACCGAGAACTGCCGGCGCTCCGGTAGGCGGTGGCGGAGGCCGGGGCGCTGCCGGACCACGCCCCACGCCGCCGCGGGAGACCTGGTATGCCGAAGGCGGACAGGTTTTCGACAACCTTTATTTGCTGACCACCAAAACGAACAGCGCGTGGGCGGTGAATACATCAGAGGGGATTATTTTAATCGATACGCTGTTCGGTTACGCCGCGCAAGACGAAATTGTGGATGGACTGAAGAAGGTGGGTCTCGATCCGGCCAATATCAAGTACATCGTCATCAGTCATGCGCATGGCGATCATGATGGCAGCGTTAAATTTCTGCAGGACACTTACCATCCGCGGATCATCATGAGCCCCAAGGACTGGGAACTGTCCGCGCGGGAAACCGATCCGCCGCGGCATGATATGGATGCTACCGATGGACAGAAGCTGACTCTCGGCGATACCAGCATCACCCTCTACATAACTCCCGGCCACACTGCGGGCACTCTTTCCGTACTGGTTCCGGTGAAGGATCATGGCGAGCCGCACCTAGCAATGGAATGGGGTGGCACGGCCTTAAGCGGGAATACATCCAGGGAAATGTTGCTGTCCTACATTTCGAATGCGGGCCGCTTTCTGGATATCGTGGACGGCTCGGGCGCCGATGTGATTATCGGCAACCACACCGAATACAATGATGCGCTGGCAAGGTTTGAACGGACGAAGGCGCGGAAGGCCGGAGAGCCAAACCCATGGGTGGTGGGTAAGGCTGAAGTCCAGAATTATCTTACTGTCGTGGAGGAATGCGCGAAGTCGTGGCTGGCAATCGGCGACGGGCGCCCCTAAGAAGGCTCCGCCAAACGCCGGCTCCGACAATACGAGTACGACCGGTTCGCTAGTCGGTAGAGCGTAAAGGTGACCGATAAATGGCGTCTGGGAAATTAGCTACCGAGAGTCGAGGTGGCGAGCGCACGCCGAACCGAAACCTGACGGCCTGGGTTGGTAGCGTCGGATTGCTGGCGCGAAATCCCGTTCGCGCCAGGAATCGGCCGGCGATGGGGGGCAGTCCCAACAAGCCTAGTGTTCCGCGAAGCGGTATCGCTGGATTTCATGTTGATCCGTCGTAGCTCAAACGAGCGGTTTTGCAACGATTCGAAAATCGTTCGTTTGCAGGGCTTCTTGTGTTGCAAAAAGGTGGCGGACGCTGGGACCGGCCCGAACTCCATCGGCTTCTAATCCAACTCCGCCAAGGAGATGTAGTCGTGGTATGGAAGCTTGACCGGTTGTCACGTTCGCTTCGCGGCGTTCTCGTCATTATGGAAGCGCTAGCGGAGATCAAGGCCGGATTTCGCAGTTTGACCGAAGTCATCGATACAACCACTGCGGCCGGGCGCATGATGATGCAGATGGTCGGATCGTTTGCGGAATTCGAGCGGGCCATGCTCAAAGAGCGTACCAAGGCCGGCCTTGACGCGCATCAGGACGGGCGGATTGGCGGACGCCGGCCGAAGCTGACGCATCAGCAGCAGGCCGAGATCAAGAAAATGGTCGCAGAGGGTGGCAAGACGACCGCCGATGCGGCGCTGCTCTTCAACGCCAAGATTGATCAGAAGGACCCAAATCTCACCGCGATAGCCCGGATCCATTGTTCCCGGAGCATTCAGAACGGTCAGACCGCGCGAAAGCGCTAATCCACTGCGGGTCGAATTTGCCCTTCGAACCCCGACGGTAGTTCGATCGCTATCCCCGTTGAGAGGAGATCTCCTACTCGGAGCGATAGCGGCGGACCCCTGGATTGAAGTTGGTGGATGGTAGCATGAATCACACCCAGCGGCCTCAAAGTATCGATCGGCATGTCTTTCGGCGGGAGCACAACGCGCGCAAAGGTCGCTCCTGTATCGCATGCAACTCGTCCGCATACTCATCGCACGCCGAGCAGGTGCCGCAAGGCCGGCCAGAGAACGGCGCGCACAGCGTGCGGCGCGGCCTCTGGATAACAGGGTCTTCATGGGTCACCCCCGGGTTGCCAGAAAGGATCTGAACCCCTCGCGACCCAGCCGTAGCGGGGCGCTTGGCGCTTTCGCGACGCCTTATCTCACGGTTGGCGTTGAGGCTCCAACTGTACAGGGCTAGTCGACGCCGCCCGAAATTCCGGGAAGTGGACAGAACGAGGACAGAATCGACGCTGGGCTTAGAATCACGCGGCAACACAGCCTTGAGGGCAGGCTCGGAAAGTGCTGATTCTGTAGAGATTTTGGTAGGCGCGCCTGGACTCGAACCAGGGACCCTCAGCTTAGAAGGCTGATGCTCTATCCACCTGAGCTACGCGCCCGTACGATCATTGTCTTACGGCTGGGCGGAGAATTTGAGCCTCTGCCATTAGCAGAACAAGGCCGTTTCACCAAAAACGCTGATCTGGTATCAGTGTAGCTTCAAGGCGTTTGATGGAGCAACGAGTTCCCTTCATGGTGGGAATGCTATGCGCCGGATCCGCCTCGCCTACTTTTTAATCAACAGGAAATTACCTTGGCGAATCGTGCCCGGTCTGTCGACGGTATTGAAATTCACTTCGAGTAAATTGAAAGCGGGGCCGGGGATCAGTTCCAACGTCCCTGTGGCTCCGCCGACGGTGGTGATCGCGAACCTTTGCGCCCGCGTGCCGCGAAGCGTTCCGGAAAAAGTGAAACGCACCACCGGATTGTCGGGGCTGCCGGCGGGCAGTCTGAAGCGGGCCGTAAGAGTTCCGCTAGCCTGGCCGTTTTCTTCCTGTACCACCAGGTCGGCAAATTCCGGCTGCAGGCCGTGATAGTGCGCTCCCATAGTCGGGTAGGTCCAGGCTCCGACGTAGCGTGCGAGCGGAAGAGGTGGCACGGAGCGGGCCGCTGGAGCCGTGACGGGGTTCGAATCGGCCGGCTTAGCGGGTTCAACGGCGACAGGCTCGCGTCCCGTCGAAGGTAGCGCAGGGCCGGAGGAAGTCACCGGAGCCTTTGCTCTCCTGGCGGCATCCGAAAGGGCCCGATAGTAAGCGGCCCAAGCGGCGGCGGATTTGTCCGCGAGTTGTCCGGATTCCTGGAGGCTGACGGCCAGTTTCTGGTACTCGCCCGACACCTTGGCGCGTGCCTCTTCGGCGGCCCGGCTGGATTGCGCGGCCGCTTCCTGGCTCTTCTGGCTATCTTTCAAAGTAGTGCCGATCGCGGCGACAGCGGCGCGCTCGCGATCAAGCGCCGCGCGCAACTGTTGGATCGCACGATCGGGATCACGAGCGATGGTATCTATCGTGGACTTGAGAATTGAATCTTGCGAACTTAAAAACCGGTCGAGGTTGGGCAGCGCATCGGACGAAATTTTGATGGGTTCGAGAAACGATGCGCCGCGGCGGGCATCGGCGGCGCGGCCTTCCAGATAGTTTTTGCGCAGGGTGAAATATTTGGCAGCTTCGGCCGCAACTTTGTCCGCGCGCGCGCCCAGAGTAGCGCCGGCGGAAATGGCGTCGCCCTCTAGTTTGGGATCGGCCTCACGCCACCGGCGGTGCGCCTCCTGCTGGGCCTCGCGGCTGTCTTTGGGCGGCGCTTGCGCGAAGGCAGTCACGATCATCCCTACACCTGCAACTAAGCTCGCAACTAACCCCGGAGCCGGCGCCTTCATTGCTTCTTCCTCATTGCTTCTTGCCTGGGGACGCGGGGCGCGGCACCGCTGCTGGCGCAGGGCGTGGGATGGCGGATTGCGGGGCGGCTGCGGCGGGGTTGATGAGCGAGCATTCGACCTGGGCGCGTGCCTGGCGCGCCACATAATATGCACTCCAGCGCTGACCTTCGATACCGACGGTCCTTAGACGCTCGTCGATCGCCGCTTGCCGCGCTTGGCTGGTATTCAGCAACTCCCGCAGATCCTCGATCAGCTGGCCGTGGGCGGCGGCGCGCTCCTGCGCCTGCTTTTCGAGCAAGCGGTACTGCTCGGCGATGGCCTCCAGGTCCTTCTGCGGATTCGCCAGCGCCGGTAGCTGCGGGACGCTCAATGTCAGGGAAGTTCGCTGCGCCGTGGCGAAGGCAACATCCGCCTGCGCCTGGCTGGCATCCACCACCCAATCGCCCACCCGCTCGCCTTCCTGCGATAGCAATCCCCGGATGGCCTCGACTTGCGTTTTGGATTGCAGCGACGCGACCGTCCAGTAGCTGGTTAAAGCTACATTGCGGGCCTCGGAAGCGCGGCTGACTTCTTCGATTGCGGCGCGCGCCTGCGGGTCACAGGGTAAAAGGCGTGCCACCCGCAGTTCCAGATTCGTGGCGAGGGTATTCCACTCGGCGGTGCGTTGGGAGACGCTCTGCAGCAGTGCCGGTAGCGAACCTGGGGCCGGGGCCTGCGCGAAGACGATACCCTCCAGGGCGAAGGCTGCCACAATCACACCCAGCCGGAAACACCACCGGAGGTTTAATACCATTTCCCAAAAAGCTTACCACGCTACAATAAGGATTCACAGTACTTCCGGAGGTTTTCATGGCATCACAGCCACGCCGTCGTTCGGTGGCGGTCAGCGTAGGGAAGGTAAAAGTTGGCGGGGATCACCCCATCGTGGTCCAGTCGATGACCAATACCGATACCGCCGATGTGGCGTCGACGGTCAACCAAGTAATGGCGCTGGCGCAGGCCGGTTCCGAGCTGGTCCGCGTGACCGTGAACACCGACGAGGCCGCGCGTGCGGTGCCGAAGATTGTCGATACCTTGGATAAGTTCGGAGTCCGCGTCCCGATCATTGGCGACTTCCACTACAACGGCCATCTGCTGCTCAAAAAGTATCCAGACATGGCGCTGGCGCTGGCGAAATACCGCATCAATCCGGGGAACGTCAATATCGGCAAGAAACACGACGACAACTTCCGCGTCATGATCGAGGCCGCCATCGAATACGACCGGCCGGTGCGCATTGGCGTCAACTGGGGTTCGCTCGATTCCGCGTTGCTGACACGCATGATGGACGAGAACAATCTGCTGGCAGAGCCGTTGGACGCCCGCGCGGTTACGCTGCGCGCCATCGTGGTCAGCGCGATCGAATCCGCGAAGGCGGCCGAGCATTATGGATTGGGGCGCGATCACATTATCCTAAGCGCAAAAGTGAGCGGCGTACAGGATCTGATACGCGTCTACCGCATGCTGGCGGCCGAGTGCGATTACGCGCTGCACGTTGGCCTAACGGAAGCTGGTTTGGGTTCCAAGGGAATCGTCGCGTCTACTGCCGGCATTGGCGTGCTGCTGCAGGAAGGCATCGGGGATACCATCCGCGCATCGCTGACTCCGCTGCCGAACGGTGATCGCACCGACGAAGTGATCGTGTGCCAGCAGATTCTGCAGGCTCTCGAATTGCGCAGCTTCACGCCGCAGGTGACCGCTTGTCCCGGCTGCGGGCGCACCACCAGCACGTTCTTCCAGGACATGGCGGATCAGATCCAGACCTACCTGCGCACGCAGATGCCGGTGTGGGGCGCCAAATATTCAGGCGTTGAGGAGATGAAGGTGGCGGTGATGGGCTGCGTGGTCAACGGACCCGGCGAGTCCAAGCACTCGAACATCGGCATCTCGCTGCCCGGGACGTTCGAGGAACCGGTGGCGCCGGTGTACGTGGATGGAAAGCTCAAGTGCACGCTCCGCGGCGATCATATCGTCGAGGAGTTTCTGGTCATTTTGAACAATTATGTGGACCGCACTTACGCGGCCAAGGCGCTCGAAGCGGTGGACGCTTAAACGAAGGGGTTGCGGATTTCTACTCCGCGAACCATCCGTCCAGTCTGCAAGTCTTCCGTGAAGAGCACCGGGCATCGCGCCGCCGCGGCGGCACTCACTATCAGAGAATCGTAAAATGTCCAGCCAGTTTCCTCCATGATGGAAACGGCACCCAGATAAAGACCGGCGGTAGGGTGGATCTTGCAGAGCGGCCACAGAACCCGGTCGAGGAACCTGGTCGTTTCACCAGTGGACAAACGGCTGGCGAATTTCCCGAGCGCAACATTCAGAAACTCCTGGATCACCTGCGTGCTGATGGCGCAGTGTTCCGATTCAATCGCTTCGACGATGAGCGATTCAGCTCTTTTCTGTTTGCGAGGCTGCGAATCGTCAAAGGAATACACAAAGACATTCGTGTCAAGGAAATAGGCTTGACTCACGATTGCGGCGCTCTCTGGTTCATCTCCTCGCGGGTGAACTTTCGACCGGGTCGAACGTGACGCAGTTGACTCATGATTTGGCGGTACTCCGCAGCCGTGGGTCGGCCACCAGAATAACGCTCCAGCCACTCGCGGAAAGCTGCGTTAAGTGTAGTGCGCTGCTCTCGCGCGCGAAGGCGAGCACGTTCGATGGTTTCAGACGAAGCGGATAGGGTGATATTTTTAAGACTTCCCACGAGATCAGTGTACACTATTTTCGTGTACGAGCCACCGCATCTACTCATCCTCTGGCGGGGGGGCGACCTTGTTACTTCGCGATGATTTGAGCGTATAATTTCCTGATCACTGCCGGTTCCGTGGGACGCGGCGCCATGATTATGTTCTCCGCCTGAGCCCAGTGCAGAAGGCAGGAAAAGCCATCCGAGCCCAGGTAATCATCGGGAGTGCGATAGGCAGGGTCTTCGAGAGCCTCGGTCAATGTCACAAAGCCGTAGCCGCGCGACTGAAGCATCGCGACGATCTGATCCAGAGAGTCGGCATTCAAAGCGCTGGCGTGCAGAAGGAGCACCTGGCTGATCTCGCGTCCAAAGAGCCGGGACGAGGCATGCTCGAAGTAGCCCAGCACCTTTGCCATGTACGGAACATACGCGTCGGTTACCAGCTTCATGGTGGCGAGATCGGTGCGCCCCTTGGCGTCCGCATAGATCGCGGCAAACATCCACTCATTGCTGCCGATAGTGACCGGCGCCTCGGTATATCCCCGCTTCGCCAGGAACGCATCGATGGTCGTCTTGATGTCTTGGTTACGGCCTGTGTTCAGGAACGGATAGCGGAAATAGCGCAGGGTGCGGCCCCGTTCGCTCAGCAATTTCCTGGTCACCGCTTCGCCGCGGACGATGTCGGCCTCATAGGCTTCGATGGTCGCTACATCAATGTCGACGTGGGAGAAGGTGTGGTTTCCAAGTTCCGCGCCGGCGTCGAGCCACATGTTGAGCAGCGCGGGAAGGGCCTCCGGACCCAGGCTCTTGCAGATTCGGCCTTCATTGACAAAACCAACCACGGGGACTGCGCGCGCGGTTAAGGTCGCGAGCAATTTTGCGGTATTGGCTTGCAACGCTGCGAGGTCGCAGGTCTCGCCGGTGGGTACCGACACGGCGGGCAGATCGTCAAACGTGATGGCGATTTTCCGCGCGCTTCCCGGCAGCGTAATGTCTGCTCCGAGGGCGAAGCCCGCCAGGGCCAGAGCACAGGCCCAGCAGACTATTGAGCATTTCACAAACCTACCTGGCTTCGAGAGCGAGATTTGCGAGAACCGTCGGCGGCGGGGATGGCAGCGGCTTCGACTCGCTACGATTCTTCTCATGTTCAATCGTCTTGCGAATAATCGCGTCCAGCGAAGTAGTGGGGACCCAGCCCGTCAGCCCGCGCACATGGCAGATGCAGGGAACACGGCGGCGCATGTCTTCGAAGCTGCCTTCGGGATAGGCTTCCTGATAAGAGATCCTTTCGATGCGGCTGGAAGAATCGGCGGCAATGCGGACGCGCTCGGCAAGCGACTGCATGGAAACTTCTTCGTTCCCGCCGATGTTGAACACCTTCCCGTTGGAGGCCGGGTTCTCGAGCAGCCGCGTAAGCGCGTCGATGCAATCGTCGACGTAGGTGAAGTTACGGGTCTGGGCGCCATCGCCAAACACGCGAATCGGATCGCCAGCCAGCGCGGAACGCACAAACGCGGGCAGTACCATGCCGTAGCGCGCGCTTTGGCGCGGCCCCACGATATTGAAGAAGCGCGTGACGATCACCGGAATTCCGTAAGAAGCGTGATACGCCAAGGCCAGAAACTCGTCGAGTTTCTTGGCCGTCGCATAGGACCAGCGTTCAATGCTGGCGGGCCCCAGGATGGAATCGGCATTCTCGCAAAGGGATTCGGCGTCGTTCTTGCCATACACTTCCGAAGTGCTGGCGACCAGCACGCCTTTGCCGGATTCGGCGCACGCGCTGAGAACGTTGTCGCAGCCGTCGATGTTGATCTTGAGAGACGACAGCGGGTCCTGCAAAATACGGCGCACACCGACGGCGGCGGCGAGATGAATCACGCGGTCACTGGCCGCGACCAGGCGGCGGACCAGACTCTTGCTCAGCACGCTGCCCTGAACAAATTCGAAGTCGGGATGCCCCTCTAGCGCCGCCACATTGTCGAGCGAGCCCGTGCTCAGGTCGTCGAGAACCGTGACACGATGGCCTTGTAAAATCAGGCGTTCTGAAAGATGGGAGCCTATGAAGCCAGCTCCGCCAGTGATAAGGAATCGCATGTGTTTGTCCGTCTCTCTTCTTTTTAAGGTTGAATGGCTAAACTGACGTAAAAGCCTTGGTACCAGCCGTTCTGCGCGAGCAAGGTGTAATTTCTGCGCTCGTAGGAGCCGTAGAGCCGAAGCGCCTGACCGAGCTTGACCGAAAGCCGGGACGTGACCGACCAATTCGGCTGATAAGCGGCGTTCCTGAGAATCTGTTGCGTGCCGCCTTCACCACGGAGTTCCCAGGTGAGCCATTTTTTGACTTCACCGTGAGTATTCACAAATCCGTCGTAGCGGCCGTAATGATCGGGATTAAAGAACCCCGAAGCCGCGAGCATGTCGTGAGCGAAGGATTCGTGCGAAGTCAAAGCACCGGCATCTAGATGGAAGCCGCGGTGATAGATCATGTTGCGGGTGAATACCGCATCTCCCTGCCAACTGGTGTTTTGATCGCTCCACCAGCGCCGGTCGAGTTTCACGCTGGCTGAAGTTTTGGAATCGAACCAATACCGGATCTCGGCGAAGCCGCCGGTGGAAGCGATGCCTTGGTCGATCGAACGCGGAGTCACTTTCATGAACTCGCGCTGCGAGCCGAGCGCTACCGTCCAGCGGTCCCACGGCGAACCGGAGAGCACCGCATTGTAAGTAGGACGCAGAGTGCCGTCGCCAGAACGCGCCGATCCGCCGCCGGCCAGCAAGAGATGCACGCCGGGAGCCACCAGAGCGGTCCCGCTCACCGCGAATTCCCGAACGGATGCGCGATTACGTCCGGCCGTGAAGACTCCGCCAGTGGGAGCCGACGAATAAAATTGCGACGCACTTAGGCCGAGGCTGTGATCCCCCCGGATCGGGATGGTTACAGCCGTCTGGTACATGCTGTTGTGAATGCCTTCGGAATCGTTATAGACCGAAACCGGAAGTTCGCTATGGACCCGGTTCATCTCATTCAGACGGCCTTCGAGATAACTGGCCATGTCGTTTTTGGAGGACGAATCCGGCAAGGTCCGCGCTTCCAGGGACGCGGCGTGATTCAAACCCAGAGCTTCGAGCGTGGCGATATGGGCTACGCGAGCCATGGGGAGATCCGGCGCCAGATCTACAGCCCGCTCAGCGTTGCGGCGGCCTTCCCAGCCTCGGTTCCCTGCCCAGAACAAAACTTCTGCGCGCCGCGCCAGCACTTGCGCGTTGTGCGGATCGCGCTCCAGGATCCGGTCGCAAATCTTTTCCGCTTTGGAGTAGTTGCCCTGCGCCTGCAGTAACGCGATGTAGTCGAGAGAGGCTGCAGTATCGGTCGGGTTGATGTTGAGATACTCTTCGAACGAGCGGCCTGCCGCATTTCGGTTCCCCGCCCACATCTGATTGCGTGCGCGGCCCAGCAATGCCGGCTGAAGACGGGCGCGATCTCCGGAGGTGGTCTTTACCAGCGCGTCATAACACACGGCGGCCTCGGCGGGGCGCTGCATCCCATTGAGGACGTCGCAACGGAACTCGACGGCTTCGGTCTCATGGATCAGAGGCGCGCTGCCGAGGATTCCGAGCGACTGTTCGCTTTGACCGGCCCACGCGAGTAGCTTGGCCAACCTCAGCAAGAGTGCCGGATCGTCATGCTTTTGTGCGAGCATTTCCTGAATGACCACGATGGCTTTTTGGTATTGGGCACCCATGGAATACGAACCGGCCAGAGCATCGGCGGTGTCCATATCCGTCGGGTCCGCGCGATGGTAGCGCTCCAGCTCCGCGAGGCGCTCGGCATAATCCGGCGGCAGAACATTCTGCGCGGAAACGAGGGTCGCCGACGCCAGCAGCAGCCCGGCCATGTAAATTCGAGGCATGTAAATTCGAGCCCGTATCGCCATTACTTTCTCCAATTCCGATTTCCGCCCGCGAGATCCGCCAGACAGCGGACCGAAGCGACAACGTCGACACCCAGACCCAGCAGCCGCACCGGCGTGGCCGGCACAATCATGGCTGCATACTTGAACCGGCTGCCAGCGTCCGCCGTGATCATAATCAGCAGCATGCACAGGAGGGCTTCGACCCCGATCGTGATGAAAAATGCTTCCAGGTTAAACACGAACATGTACAGGATGACCAGTGGATAAAAGAGTTTTTCGAGCAGTGAAACCATTTCCAGCCAGCCCACCGGACGTCCGTTCCGGCGCGTGACTTCTTCGCCCCAGGCCGCACGGTATTGTTCCCTGACCTTGCGCTTTCCCTCGCCCTCGATCTGCTGTTCCGTCTTTTGGCGCTTTACGAAAAGGCGTTTGATCAGCCGCAGCGGCGAAAGGGGCAGATCGCTGAAATAATAAGTCGATTGCAGGAATGCCGAAGACCACATGAACAACTGCCGCGGAAGGCGCGTGATGGGCGGCTCGGTCGATTCGCAATGCACTCCCATAACCTGCATACTGCGGTAGCCCTTCCAATTGAAGAAGTGCCCGATGTAAATGTCTTCCGACATTGAGAGGTTGTCGCCGACGCGCGGCTTGGCGTAGGCGAAACATTCCTTGAGGCGGTTCACCTTGTACGCCACTGCGCAGCCTACCGGGTTGAGCTGGCCGCCGAACAACTTGAGCGTTCCGTCATACAGCGTCCGCTGCAGCAATATGTACATGGGCGCGCGGTAGAGAATTGTGAGAGTCGTCAGGAAGCGCAGCCAGAATCCCTCTTTCGCGGGCGTGGGCAGCGAAAACTCTGACTGAACCGCGCGAACATTCTCGTCGCTCTTGGCGATCTGATTGCGGCGGCGCTGCGTAAGGGGCATCACTTCGCCGCAGGCGGCGGAGACACCCGCGTTCTTGTACAGCTCTTCCACCAGCCGCGAAATATAGTTGGGACTGACCAGAACGGTGTCGGCATCCAGGATCACCATGGCATCCGCGTCGGTCCGTTCGCAGAATTCGCGCAGCGAAGGCGTCTTGCCGATGGATTTTTCCCGCCTGACGAGTTGGATCTCGCGCCCGCTTAGTTGACGGTAGCGTTCGACTACCTGACTGGTCTGATCCGTGGAACCGTCGTCGAAAACCACGACTCTCCGATGCGGAAAATCCTGCTGGGCGAGTGAAGAGAGGGCTAGAGCAATGGCCTTCTCCTCATTCTTGGCGGGGAGAACGACGTCCACCACGACGCTTTTCCAGTCGACGGTGGGGGTCGAAACTGTTCGATCCCAGCCGCGAAGCTTGCCGATCATCGCCATCATCAGGCTGGGTGATAAGAACCAATAAGAGATAGATGCCATAGGTCCGTTACTCTCGGTACTTGAGAGTAGCTAGGGAACCGCCGGCATGCCTATCCGCCTGTAGTACTATTTTGAAAACCGAAGACCTAAGGCTAGTGCGGTGAATACCTTAGCTGTAAACGTAGTCGCGACGAGATATGGGTCTTTAGGCACCCGCGACGGAACAACATCCAAGCGGTTATTAGCCTAGTCAGCATTGGATTCGTGATGCGCGTTCGCGAACCGATAAGCGCCTTATGTCGGAATCGCTGTCCCGTGGCCGCGCGGGACGTCGTATTGTAATTCTGCTGGTGCGCGTGGGTGTCTCCCTCTCTCTCAGCTTGGGAGTAGAAATCCGCAGCCCGGCCCAAACTCTGCCGCCGCGCGACCTCACTCAGTTCACGCTGGAAGACCTGATGAACGTCGAGGTCGTCTCAGTTTCGAAGAAAGAGCAGAAGCTGGCGAAGACCGGCGCGGCGATCGTCGTGATGACGCAGGAAGACATCCGGCGTTCGGGCGCCACCAACATTCCGGATCTCCTGCGCATGGTTCCAGGCGTGAATGTCGCGCGAGTGGACCACAGCACATGGGCGGTGAGCATACGGGGGTTCAACGACGTCTACGCCAATAAGGTGCTGGTGCTGATCGATGGCCGAAGTGTATACCATCCGGTATTCTCCGGAGTGATCTGGTACGCACAGGAAATGCCGCTCGAAAACATCGAGCGCATCGAAGTCATTCGCGGACCTGGTGGAACGGTGTGGGGCGCGAATGCCATGAACGGAGTGATCAATATCATTACGAAAAGCGCCAAGGATACCTCCGGAGGGCTGATTACAGCGGGCGGCGGATCGGATGCTCAAGCCGGCGCGCTGGTGCAATACGGCGGCAAAATCGGCCCAACCGGCAGCTATCGGGTGTATGGACGATACGCCAACGTGGGAAAGTCAGATGCGGCTGCATTCGCACAGCCCGCCGACGCCAAGCGGACCCAGGAAGGCGGATTCCGCTCGGATTGGAACCTCACGCCGCGGGATCTCCTCACGGTTCAGGGCGAAGTTCGCTTAGTCGATGGTGGACAGACGTTGACCGGAGTCATTTTTCGGGTCCCGCCAATCACGGCAACATTTGGACAGCCGGCTAGAGACGACGACGGAAATCTTCTGGCGCGCTGGACGCATCGGTTCTTGAATGGCTCGGATATATCAGTGCAGGCCTATTATGACCAAAGCCATGTGTTTGTCTTTGGAGTAAACAACTGGGCCAGTATCGGGAATGTCGACTTCCAGAATCATCTGCGGATCGGCGGCCGTAACGATGTAGTGTGGGGCCTGAGCTACCGCGCGAATGCCAATCGCTTCTCCGGAAATAGTCTGGTCACGCTACATCCATTGGAGCGCACCGATTCGCTCTATGGCGCTTTCGCACAGGACGAAATTACCCTTACGCAAACCTTGTCATTGACCCTGGGCTCCAAGTTCGAGCACAACAGCTACACGGGGTTCGAGATCGAGCCCAGCGCCCAACTGGTATGGGCGCCCACGGCGCACCACACCGTTTGGACATCTGCCGCCAAGGCGATTCGGCAGCCCTCCAATATAGATAGCGGTCTGGAGACGATATCCGCAGTCCAACCGCTTCCGGGGGGCCTTTACGGTCTGGTCACCGTTTCGGGAAACCCGAACACGAAAGTTGAGCAATTGCGCGACTACGAAACCGGCTACCGGGCGCAACTCAGCCGCCGCATTTCTATAGACGTCACGGGCTTTCTGAGTTTTTACAAGAATCTCCAGACCACCGAGCCAGAAGCGCCCTACTTCAACCCCGCTGGCGGCTACCTGGCGATTCCCCTGGTCTTTGATTACAAAGCGCACGCGGTAAGTTACGGGGCCGAAGCGTTTGCCAACTGGAATGTCACGGATCGCTGGAAAATCAGTCCGGGCTTGACCATGCTGAACATGTCCGTGAGGCGCGATGCGTCGAGCCACGATCCGACGATTGAGCAGACGCCCGGGTACGTTCCACGGCGCAGCTATCAGGTGCGCTCCTTCATCAATCTGGGCCGCGGCTTCGAATGGGACCAGACGCTCGGCTATACCGGCCCGTTGGCCAGTGGAGATATTCCCGGCTATACCCGTTTAGATGCACGGTTCGGATGGCGCTTGGGAGAGTCTTGCGATTTCAGCCTCACCGCCCAAAATCTACTCGCGCCGCGGCACGCGGAATTCCCCGACATTCACTTTGTCGATCACATGCAGGATCAGCGCAGCATTTTTGGAAAGATTACGTGGCGCTTTTGAGTTCCATTGACACAACACGCATGCTCAGCCTGTTCCTGATACTGGGAGCGTTCGCGCTTCGGGCCGAGCCGCAGGCGTTCGATGAGTATCAGGTCAAGGCCGCGTTTCTCTACAACTTTGCCAAGTTCGTGCAGTGGCCGTCAGGCAGCTTCGCGAGCTCGACCGATCCGATCGGAATCTGCATTATCGGCCAGAACCCGTTCGGCTGGACGCTAGAGAATATGGTGCGGGGCAAGATGGTCGGAGACCGCGCGTTTGCGGTGCGGCAATTCTCCGACACACAGCAAGCCAGCCAGTGCCAGATTCTTTTCATCGGCTCGGCCGAATGGAAGCGGACGCGCGCGCTGCTCGAAGCCGTGAAGAACCCGGGAGTTCTCGCGGTAGGAGAATCCGACGATTTCACAGAGCTCGGCGGCGTTATTAGCTTCCGGCTCGATGGTCCGAGAGTGCGTATAAAGGTAAACCTCCAGGCAGCCGAGCACGCCAAGCTACGCATCAGCTCGAAGCTGCTCAGCCTGGCGGAGATCGCGAAGAAGCAACCATGAAAATGCCCGCGTATTACCGAAATCTTACGGTCGCCCAAAAAGTCCAGTTGGCGGGGATGGTGGTAGGGCTGACCGCAACACTGCTGGGCAGCGCATCGCTGCTCATCGACGGCCAGCTTCAGGGCCGCGAACGGATGCGCCGCGACGTCGAGGTGCTGGCGGATATCTTTAGCGCCAATAGCACCGCGGCGCTCACTTTTAACGATCCCAACGCCGCTAACGAACTGCTCGCGACCTTACACGCCAAGCAGCATATCACCGCCGCCTTCCTCTATTCGGCTAGCGGTAAGGCGTTCGCGGCCTATCACCGCGCGCCGGGGCTGGAGGGCGCCGCCGCCCCGCCGCTCTTGTCCGATGGGGGCAGGTTCGATTTCCAGCGTTTGACCGTATTTAAGAGCATTCTGAGCGCCGGGCAAAAAGTCGGAACGGTCGAGTTGGAATCGGACCTGGGTGAGCTAACAAGCGACCTTCAACACTTCCTGTGGGTGGTCTTCGTGGTCATCGTGGGGGCCTCGGTGGTGGCGATCTTCCTTTCTTCGCGCCTGCAGCG
>Ga0163163_10002583_pt1 | contig 15344 bp, 10 predicted proteins | sample S65metaG_FD_119766 | JGI IMG/M metagenome (GOLD analysis project Ga0163163, IMG submission 119766) | Switchgrass rhizosphere microbial communities from Kellogg Biological Station, Michigan, USA - S6-5 metaG | ecosystem: Host-associated > Plants > Roots > Rhizosphere > Soil | place: USA... | reverse complement strand
CCTCAACTGGCAACTTTCAACCGTGTTAGGCTAAGGGACAGGGTTCGGTAGTTCGTTGAATAGGGCACCCGTAGCTCAGCTGGATAGAGCGGCAGCCTCCGAAGCTGTAGGTCAGAAGTTCGAATCTTCTCGGGCGCACCACTTCCCTACCCAAATCTGGCAGCGATACAGGTTACGCGTTGGATCACGCGTGTTTGCGATTGCGCAATAAAGAAGAGGCCCGGCATAACCGGGCCTCTTCGCGTTGGTGATGGATCGTTTAGAAGAACAGCTTCGCCGCGAACTGGAACTGGCGCGGACCGTAGAGCACGCCCGTGGTCTGCGTGGGTGTGCCAAAGGCGGTTGCTGTAAAGGGAACGATGCGAGCATTGCCGCCCGTAGTGAGGGGAGCAGCAAACGAGTAGGCGAGGTTCGATACTCCGAGCACCTGGCGCTTGTTGACGGCGTTGAAGACCTCCATCAGCACCTGGAACTTGATCGATTCGTGAATCGGGAAGTCCCGCGAGATGCGAGCATCGAGGTTGCGGACGCCGCCGTAGACGTAGGCGTTGCGGCCGAGGAACGGCGCACGTCCGAAGGCACCCCCTGGTGCGTTATTGAGATTGACGCCGAGGCCGGTTGCCGTGCCGTCGAGGCCAGAGTACGCGGCGCCGGCAGCAGACGGATTGTTGGACATGAACGCCGTGAGAGGAACTCCAGACTGCGCCGTGAAGGTACCCGACAGCATCCAGCCGTTGACCAGATACTTCGAGTAGTTCTGGATCGCGAAGTTCGACGTCGTTATGAGGCTTCCAACGAAGCGGGAGCGCATATCGAGATCGGAACGCGAATACTCTCGCGTCATGTTGATGTTGCTTGGGTAGTTGTTCTTAAGGTTGAACGGATCCATGATGATGTTGGTTCCGTTGAAGGTACCGTTGACTCCGGAGACCTGGCTGTTGTCCATCGCCTTGGACCAGGTGTAGTTGAGGAGCAACTCAACGCCATGGCCCATGGGCTTGCGGACGGTCGCCGCCAGCGAGTGATACCAGGAGTTGAGGCCGCTGAAGCCCGCAAGAATGCTGCCGTCTGCTGGTGAGGGGCGGGCCGCGGTCGCAGGAGAGAACGGCACCGTGACCTGCTGCGTGCGCACACCAGCGGTGTTGTAGACGTCATAGGTCTGTGTCCGGCTGGGTGCGGGTTGGTTGACATCAATGAAGTAAGGCAGCCGCAGGCCGCGGGTTCCCACGTAGGCGAGCGAGAGAGAAGAGTGGAGGGGGAGTTCCTGCTCGACACCGAGATCCATCGAGTGCGTGTAGGGGTTGGAAAAGGTTGGGCTGAGACCTCGGAAGGAGATCGTGGGCAATGCGGCGTTGCCCAGGCCGACCGCCGCGGGGGTGGCAGCGCCTGCGAACGGAGCCGCGAGAGCAGGCCCAGGCGGCGTGAAGAGAACGTTGGGCGCAGCCGGCGCTCCTGAGGCGGTGGGGCTGGAGAAGTTGTACTGTTGCTGGAAGACACCGTTTTCTACGCGGAGAGCGTAGAACGTGGAGTTCGAAGTAAGGCCATAGAACATTCCATAGCCGCCACGGAAGACGGTGCCGGGCATCGGCGACCACGAGAATCCGACGCGTGGCTGAAACATCTTGTAGTTGATATTGATGGTCTTGGTGTAGAAGAGGCCGAGTGGGCTGGGCTGACCGTTCGCACTGGTGGTGTAGGGAATGGGCGGCTGAGGAACCAGCTGTGTGTCGTAACGGATGCCCGCTGAAAGCGTGAACGCCTGATTCATCTTCCAGGTGTCTTCCAGGAAGCCCGAGAGGTTCTTGTTCCAGAAATCATCGCTGCCGGGAACCTTGCTCAGAAGATCGGCGACCTGCGTGTAGTTCTGATAGTGACGGGCGCCGTTCAGGCCATACACGTCCTGAACCCAGTTACCAAACGCCCCTGCGGGGGTGCCGGAGTAGGTGTAGTTGCCGTTGCCCTGGAAGAGATTCGCGATGTACTCGTGAATGAAGTTCAGGTCCACGCCAGCTTTGATGAAATGCCTGCCATGCGTGAGAGAGAAGACGTCTGCAACCTGCCACCGATGCTCATCGGGGAACGCGGGACGCGGGAGCGCAAGGTTGCCGCCGTAGTTGAAGAGGCCCGAGAGAGATGTCGCCGGTCCTGGGGCGTTGGAGCCAGTTGTCTCCAGATCGCGTGACCATTGGAAGTGAAGCGCATTCGCGGCACGCGCCGAAACGACGGACTCCCAGTTTGCGACCAGGAAACGCTCGTGAAAGTCGTTGCGGCCGTTCGCGGTGTTGGAGTCGTTGTTCCGGGTATTGTCGGTTCGATAGCCGTTAGGCAGCTTGAAGTTCTGCCAGTTGAAGCTGGCGGAGAGATGATTCTTTTCGTTGAGCTGGTAGTCCAGACGGGGGAAGAAAATGTCCTGCGTGGTGTTGCGTTGAAAAGCCGTCAGGCTGTTCACGATGTACTGGGCCGCTGCGAGGCATTGCTGATAGGTAACACCCGCCGGGCAGGTTGCGCTGGGCGTCGTGGTGGCGTAGCTGAGGATGGTGGAACTGGGAACCGAAGAGGTGAAGAGAATCGGGTTCACCTTGCGGAAGCCGTCATAGGTGAAGAAGTAGAAGAGCTTGTCCTTGATGATGGGACCGCCGACCGAGCCTCCGAACTGCTGCTGCTGGTGCACCGTGGGTTGCAGAAGGAATGGCTGGTTGTTGTTGCGGCCGGTGAACTTCGCAAACGGATCGAGCGCGTTGAGTGCGGGGTAACGGAGGTTATAGAACAGGTCGCCATGAAGCGTGTTCGTGCCGTTCTTGGTAATGGCGTTTACCTGGCCGCCTGCAGCCTGGCCGAATTCGGCTGAGTATCCCGAGACTGAAGACTGGAACTCCTTGATGGAATCTGCGGAGAAGACATAGGGAGCTCCAAGGGAGCGGCCGCGCGCCTCGGAGAAGAAGGCCTGCTGGTTGTTTGTGCCGTCAACAAGATTGGTGTTGTACAGGCCAGATATACCGCGATACGAGATCAGGCCGGTGTTGCCGTCGGGAACCACGTTGGGCGTGAGCAGGACGAAGTTATCCCAGCGACGACCATTGACCGGCAGATTGGAGACGAACTGGGAGTCTACCGTTTGAGAGACCTCAGTCTTTTCTGTGTCGATCAGCGGGGAGATATCCGTTACGGTGACCTCGGTCGCAGCGGCGGCGTTCGGCAGAGACGCATCGACCGAGAGTGTCTGTCCGACGGTCAGTACGAGATTCTTGCGATCGACTTTGCCGAAGCCGGTACCGGTGAAGATGATTTCGTAGTGCCCTGACTGTAGGAATGGCGAGGTGTACCCTCCGTCGCCGCCCGTGGTCACAGAACGAGTCGCTCCCGTATCGGTATTGATAATGCTGACGGTCGCGCCGGGGACAGCAGCGCCTGTTGAGTCGCTGACCGTACCGGTAATATTTGCTGAGCCGGAGGTCTGGGCGCAGGCAGGAAGCGCGAAAGCGACGGCCAGAAAGGCCGTGGCGACAATGGCGACGAGATGCTTACAGACGGATGGGTATCTCACAGTACTGGCTCCTTGAAGACGACACCGATCAGATGGGCGGCGGTGTGTGAAATGAGTACTAGGCCAGATGAGCTTCGACGGTCGTGTCAGTCAAAGATCGGTTCAGTTTGGGCCCGAAAGTGTTTTGTTGTATTACTTCTAGGCTCAGGCCTCTGGCCGACGCCTGTCAAGTGCTCTTACGTCAAAGTCTTGCAAAGAGAGCCTCGTCGCGGAGCCTCTGCCGAACAGTGATTAGTGAAGCGTGTCGGGAATGACAGCGTACTGAATCAGGGTTTCAAACGGCACGATGGCGAGCGTGGCCTCGTGAGTGGCTTCGAGCACAATGGGACATGCTGCACCTGCCTGCTGAACCTGAAGCCAGCGCGCGGCGCAGATGCACCACTTGTCGCCGGGCTTGAGGCCCGCAAAGCCAAACTGCGGCATAGGTGTAGAGAGATCGTTGCCGAGAAGTTTGGAAACGCGAAGAAACTCCTCGTTGACGATGCAGCAGATGGTGTGGACACCGAGGTCGTCTGGGCCTGTCTCGCAGCAACCCGTTCGGTAAAAGCCGGTCATGGGCTCGCAGCCGCACACATCCAATGGTTGACCCAGAACGTTTCTACCGCGGGCCTTGACAGGTTCTTTGACGGGTTCAGTGCTGGGCATCGTCTGGGGTCTCTGAAGCGATTGTATCCGGATGAACTAAAGTATCCCACTTTCGTGATGACCTGCGAGGGTTCGCACCATGAGATAGTATGCCGGGTACCTGAGTTACATTGCGCAAGTTACTGTTCCGGCCATGAGACCGACGAGCCTCGGCTTCGGGGATTCGATAGGCTATTGAGGATGACGGATTTGAGGAAGCTGCGAATTGGAATCATCGGCTGCGGAAAGATTGCCGACGGGCACGCCGAAGTAGTGAAACATCTTGCAGGAGCAGAGCTTGCGGCAGTCTGCGACCGTGAGCCTCTGCTGGCCGAGCAGCTCGCCGTTCGCTACGGCGTTCCGGCCTGGTATGGCGATGTTGGCGAGATGCTGGCGCGGGAGAAACTGGACGTCGTTCACATTACGACTCCGCCCAGCGTTCACCTGGCTCTGACACGACAGTGTGTCGGCGCTGGAGCCCATGTATTCCTCGAAAAGCCGCTGACACTTACTGCGCCAGAGTCGCGCGAGCTGATCGATGCCGTGGTCGCCGCTCGCCGGCAGATGACGATCAACTACTGGCCGAACTTCGATCCGCCAGCAATGAAATTTAAGAAGATGCTCGCGAGTGGCGTCATCGGCGACCCGGTACACGTGGAGGCCTTTATCGGCTACGACCTTGCTGGAGCCTACGGACAGGCGCTGATGAGCGATGCCGGCCACTGGGTTCACCGGCTTCCGGGCAAACTATTTCAGAACATGATGGACCATATCTTTAACCGCATCGTTCCGCTGTTTCCTGATGCAGAACCTGAGGTGCACGCATTCGCATTCAAGCGGCGCGAAGCGGTTCGCGGTGATGCTACCGACTCGATGCTGGATGAGTTGCGCGTGTTCATGCGTGGTGGAGGCGTGTCGGCTTATGGAAGTCTTTGTTCGCATGCACGGCCCGTTGCAAACACCCTGAAAGTGTATGGGACAAAGGCTACCGTTGAGGTTGATTTCAACAACCGCACGGTAGTGACGGCCGCTTCGCAACGATATCCCAGCGCTGTCGGACGGCTTGTTCCCCCGTTCCAGATGGCCTCGCGATACCTGTCCGAGGCAAAGAAAAATGCTAACCAGTTTCGCAAAAGCGAGTTTCATTTCTTCGCCGGTATGTCGCGGCTGCTGGAGCAGTTTTACGGAGGGATTCGCAGCGGCGCTGCGCCGCCAATTCCCTATGTGGAGATACTGCGCGTTGCCGAGGTAATGGATCGCGTCATCGAACAGGTCTATCCGGCTACGGCTGGCGCATCCGTAACAGGGGGTGCGCGGTGAAAATTCTGGTGACGGGAGCAGGCGGATTTCTGGGCAAGGCCATTGTTGAAAGGCTTCTGGCGCACGGGGAGACCGACCTGCGCTGCATGCTGCGTGACACGTCGAAGGCAAGGGGGCTCGAGGAGATTGCGTCGCGGTATCCGGAGGCGAAGCTTGAGTTCGTCACTGTCAATCTGCGAAACCTCGCGGAGATTGGGCGCGCAGTCGCAGGTTGCGAGATCGTGATTCATGCCGCGGCTGCACTGAAGGGCTCACCCGCCGAGATGTTCATGGACTCCGTGGTGGCTTCGCGCAACCTGTTGGAGGCGGTGGTCAACGAGGTGCGGCCGATTCGCGTGGTGCTGGTCAGCTCATTCGGCGCAATGGGCGTGGCGGAGATGCGGCGCGGCGCGATGATCGATGAGAGCACTCCACTCGAGCGGCATCCGGAACAGCGCGATGTGTATTCGCACTCGAAGCTGCGGCAGGAGCAGCTGTTCTGGGAGTACCGCGAGAAGTACGGCTTCGAACTGGTTGTGCTGCGGCCCGGCGTCATCTACGGTCCGGGTGGAGGGCACTTCTCCAACCGCGTCGGTTTGAGCCTCTTCGGACGATTCCTGCACCTGGGTGGAAATAATTTGCTGCCGCTGACGTATGTTGACAACTGCGCCGAGGCAATCGTCGTCGCGGCGCTGTATCCCGGAGCGAACGGACAGGTCTACAACGTGGTGGACGACGATCTCGTCACGTCGAAGCAATACCTGTCGCTGTACAAAGACCGTGTCAAACCGGTGCGGTCTGTGCCGGTTCCCTACTTCGCGCTGATGTGGGGCTCACGGATGGTGGAGCGCTACAGCGAGCGCTCGCGGGGGCAGCTGCCGGCGATCTTCACGCCCTACAAGACACGGGCGATGTGGGGCGGCAACCAGTTCAGCAATGCAAAGCTAAAGAGCATTGGCTGGCAGCCCATAATCTCGACGCATGAGGGATTGGAACGCGCGTTTGCTGCTTTCAGAGCGGAACCCGAAAAGGCTAAATAGCTACGCGCTTTCGAGGACTTTCTGAACGCGGTCGCAGGCCCAGAGCAGGTCTTCGCGCCCGATAGTCAGCGGCGGAGCCAGGCGGATGACGTTGTCGTGCGTCTCCTTACAAAGCAGCCCTTCGCGCATGAGGGCTTCGCAGATGGGACGCGCCGGGCCATTAAGCTCAATAGCAACCCAAAGACCCTTGCCGCGAATCTCGCGAATCTTCGAGCTGCGAATCTGGCGCAGACGTTCCATCAGCACGGCACCGAGTTCAGCGGAGCGCTCCGCGAGGCTCTCTTCGACGATGACGCGCAGTGAAGCTCGCGCCACAGCGCAGGCCATAGGATTGCCACCGAAGGTGCTGCCATGGTCGCCGGGATGCAATACCCCGATAACCTCGCGTGACGAAAGCACAGCGGATACCGGATAGAAGCCGCCGGCGAGTGCCTTTCCGACGATCAGCACATCGGGCGTGACGCCTTCGTGCTCACATGCGAAAAGCTTTCCGGTGCGGCCGAGGCCGGACTGTATCTCGTCTGCCATGAAGAGCACATTATTCTCGCGGCATATAGCAGCGGCGGCACTCAGATAGCCATCCGGCGGAATCAGAATGCCCGCCTCACCCTGGATCGGCTCGACCAGGAAAGCCGCAGTGTTGGGCGTGATTGCCTGGCGTAGAGCGTCTGCATCGCCAAACGGAATGATCTTGAAGCCGGAGAGATAGGGACCAAAGCCTTCACGGTACTGCTCTTCGGTAGAGAAGCTGATGATCGAGATCGTGCGGCCGTGGAAGTTGTTGGCGCAGACGATGATCTCTGCCTTGCCCTCCGGAATGTCTTTGACTTGGTAACCCCACTTGCGCGCGAGCTTCAGCGCCGACTCGACAGCCTCGGTGCCGGAGTTCATCGGCAGGACCATCTCAAAGCCGGTCAGTTCCGTGATCTCTTTGTAGAAGAGCGGGAGCTGGTCGTTGCGAAAGGCGCGTGAGGTCAGCGTGACGCGCTGCGCCTGCTCCAGCATTGCCTCGAGGATGCGAGGGTGGCAATGGCCCTGATTGACGGCCGAATACGCAGCGAGGAAATCGAGATAGCGGCGACCTTCTACGTCGTAGATCCAAACGCCGGAGGCGCGCTCCACGACCACATCCAGAGGCTTATAGTTGTGCGCGCCGTACTTGTCCTCAAGCGCGATAAGGCGCGAGGTAGTGATGTTGTGAGAGAGATCGTCCGCTGTGTCGCTGTGCAGAACAGAGCTTGCCATATCGACCGCCTGGGCGTGGTTTTGAGAGTTTGGAGCGCTTCTCTTTCTCCCTATTATTCCACGACATCGAACGACAACCGATTAAGCAGAGGCGTTCCTGCATACACGATGCATAAATAAAAGATGCGCGGCGATAATGCCGCGCATCCTTCAAGTCCCTGTATAAATATTCGCTATTTTGCCGTAAGAGCAAGCTGTTGCTGGTATTCCTCGTACGGCCCCTTGTGGTCGGTGATGTGGAAGTCATCCGGGCCTCCTTCGAAGTTCCAGATGCGCGTTCCAGCCTCTTCGATCAGATCCTGGTCGTGCGTAACGAGGAAGACGGTTCCTTCGTACTTCTGAATCGCCTGGTTGAGTGCGTTGATGCTCTCGAGGTCGAGGTGGTTCGTGGGCTCGTCGAGCACGAGCACGTTGGGCTTCTGCAGCATCAGTTTGCAGAAGAGCAGACGTGCCGCTTCGCCTCCGGAGAGAGCGTCGGTCTTCTTGTTCCCTTCCTCACCTCGGAAGAGCATCTGCCCGAGGATGCCACGAATGTCTTCCTTCGTGGCCTGAGGGTCGAACTGGTGCAGCCAGTCGGCAGCAGTCATGCCGAGCTGGATGGAGCCTTTGTGGTCCTGCGCAAAGTAGCCGATCTGTGCCTCGTGCCCCCACTTGACGGTGCCTGAGTCGATCGCCGATGCCTCGGACTCATCGAGTCCCGCGTTGGCGAGCAGCGCCTTGAGCATCGTCGTCTTGCCCTGTCCGTTGCGGCCGATCAGGACGACCTTATCGCCACGCATGACGGCAGCAGAGAAGTTCCTAATGACGTGCTCGGTCTTCCCATCGGGCTGCGTATAGGACTTATTAATACCCTCGATCTCAAGCAGGTGCTTGCCCGAAGGGCGCAGCATATCGAAGCGGATGTACGGACGCTGGATGTTTGAGCGGGCGAGTTCAGTCGTGGCGAGACGCTCAACTTCCTTTTTGCGCGAGTTGACCTGCGAGCTACGCGTACCGGCAGAGAATCGCGCGATGAAGTCATTCAGCTGCGCAATCTTCTTTTCGCGCTGCTCATTCTGGCTCTCGATGCGCGCGCGGACCTGGGTCTTCTGCAGCACCATGTCGTCGTAGCCGCCGGTGTAAGTGATGATCGTCTCGTAGTCGATGTCAGCGATGTGCGTGCAGACCGAGTTGAGGAAGTACCGGTCGTGCGAGATGGTGATTACGGTGCCGCTGTAGCGAATGAGGAAGTTCTCGAGCCAGTGGATGGAATCAAGGTCCAGGTAGTTCGTAGGCTCGTCGAGCAGTAGTGCTTGGGGATTGCCAAAGAGGGCCTGTGCGAGGAGCACGCGAACTTTCTGGCCGCCCTGCAGCTCGCTCATCTTGCGTTCGTGCAGTTCGTCGGGGATGTCGAGACCTTGCAGCAGCACGGCGGCGTTCGCTTCCGCCTCGTAGCCGTCCTCGTCACCAACGATGCCTTCCAGTTCGCCGAGCCGCGAGCCGTCTTCGTCAGTCATCTCGGGCTTCTCGTAGATACGCTCGCGCTCCTCGAGCGCCGCCCACAAGGCCTTGTTGCCCATGATGACGGTGTCGATAACACGGTATGCGTCGAACTCATACTGGTCCTGCTTGAGGACGCCGATCTTCTTCGGACGGACGACGTTGCCCTTCTGGGCGTCGATCTCGCCGGTAAGCACCTTCATGAAGGTGGATTTGCCGGCGCCGTTGGGGCCGGTAAGGCCGTAGCGGCGGCCAGTGGTGAAGGTGACCGAAACATCCTCAAAGAGGAGCTTCGAGCCGTAGCGCATGGTGACATTGGAGACTGAGATCATGGGATTCCTTCTATTTTATCGAGCTTTCGATTGCGGCGCGGTGAATGGCGCGCGGCTCATGACTTTCCGATGAACACTCCCGCGGCGAAGACCAGGCCGCCGCCCACGATGACCTGCAGGCAGGAGAGCGCAAAACTTGTCCTGAAATAGCGATGGCGGATGAAGGCAATGACGATCAACTCGACCCCTACAACCGCATAGGCCAGCGTCAGGGCGTTGTGAACATTCGAGATGAGAAACGGCAGTGTATGCAAGAAGCCGCCGATGAAGGTCATTAGGCCGGTAACGATTCCCCGGAAGACCGGGTTGCCGCGTCCGGTGAGCGAGCCATCGTCCGACAGCCCCTCGGAGAAGGCCATGGAGATTCCCGCGCCAACAGCGGTCGCCAGGCCAATCAGAAAGACTGTGCGCGAGCTGTGCGTGGCAAACGCCGTGGCAAAGATAGGCGCAAGCGTCGAGACCGACCCATCCATCAGGCCTGCGAGCCCCGGTTGCACGATGCGCAGAACAAAGTCTTTGTCGTCGGCGACGATCTCGTTGATCTCGCTCAGATTCGGGATGTTTGTCGACATAACGTGAATTGGATGATTAAGGAGCTGACTGCTGTACAAGCGAAAGCTCCGCACGCGGCTGGTTGGCCGGTGTGCGGAGCCTGATTGAATTCTTAACGTCCCCGATTGCCGCGGCTGGTTGGGCGTGAACCCGAGTTGCCGCCACGCGGGTGCGAGGCGCTACGGCTCGGATGCGCGCTGTTTCCGCGACTTCCGTGGCCCTGGGGGCGTGCACCTGCGCCTGGTCCCTTGCGGCGACCGCGGAAGCTGGGACGACCGTTGCCGGCCGGCGCGCTCTCCTGTGCCCCAGAACCTCCACGCCATGAGCGAGTCTCAAGGGCAAGCAAGCCGTCGAGACCGGAGGCATTGGCTGCCGGAAGAGCATTGAGGTCGAGGGGCTTGTTGCGCTCCTCCTTCTCAAGGTTCTTATCGGCCTCTCGCCAGTCGAACTTTACCTTCAGCTCGCGCTCGAGCTTGCGAGCGTCGTGGCGCTCCTGCGGCATCACGAAAGTGGTCGCTACGCCCTCGGCGCCTGCGCGGCCCGTGCGGCCAATGCGATGCACGAAGTCCTCGCTCGCGTTGGGCATGTCGTAGTTCACGACGTGAGCAATGTCGGAGACATCGATGCCACGCGCTGCAACGTCTGTCGCAACCAGTACGCGATGCTTGCCGGTCGCAAAGCCCTTGAGCGCCGACGTGCGCTGCGACTGTGAACGGTCGCCATGGATCGCGTCCGTGTCGTGACCCAGCTTCTCAAGCTTGCGCGCAATACGATCAGCGCCATGCTTTGTGCGCGAGAACACCAGGAAAGTTCCCTGCTCTTCGTTGAGCATCTGGTTCAACAGGCCGAGTTTCTGGTCCTGCATCACGGTGTACGCGCGTAGCTCAACGCGATCCGAAGGCTTCGAGGTGCTGCCGATCTCAATGCGAACAGGGTTCTTCACATAGTCGCGAACAATCTCCTGGATGTTCGCATCCAGCGTGGCCGAGTAGCACATCGTCTGGCGGGTCTTCGGCACAGCGGTGACGATGCGACGGATCGCCGGAAGGAAACCCATATCGAGCATGCGATCGACCTCGTCGAGGACGAACATGTCGACCTTCGAGAGATCGATCTCGCGGCGGCGGAGGAAGTCTTCAAGACGTCCAGGAGTGGCAACGACGAGACGCGGCCCACGATCGAGATTGTCGAACTGCGTGTTCTCGGACAAGCCACCGCAGATCAGCGCGGCATCATGCTTCGCGGCGGGCATCAGCTTCCAGTAGGCATCGAGGACCTGCATGGCAAGCTCTCGGGTCGGAAGAAGAATCAGCGCGCGGACATGGTTGCGCTTGTTACGGGTGCTGGGCACCGTGGTCGCGTCAAGCCGCTCAAGAATGGGGATGAGAAAGCTGAGGGTCTTGCCGGTTCCGGTCGAGGCAGTCGCGAGAATGTCGCGGCCTTCGAGCGCGGGCGGTATCGCTCCAGCCTGCACGGGCGTAGGAGTGACGTAGCCGGCGTTGGTCAGGCGGTTCTTCAGCGAGTCAGAGATATTGAAATCGGTAAAGAATTCCGAAGAGGTTTTGGGGAGGGTAGGCTGTGTCGCCTGGGTGTCAGCCTGCTCGGCTGAGTACTGCTCAAGAGTTGCGGTAGTCAAAGGGTTTCCTTTTAGTGAATCAAACGCGGAGAAATGCAGGGGCGCCGTGGGCGCCTGAAATATGGATTCAGCATGGCTCTCGTACGTCCGAAAGGGCTGCTGCTGCACGGCGAGACTTGCGTCCGTTGACGCGGCCTCCAGCCAGAGCAACCAACGCAGCTTCCAATTCATTATGGGAAGACAAGCGGTGGAGATAAGCGATCGCAGTCTCTGGCCAGATCTCCTGGAGTTCCACGGCGGAGTCTTTGCCTGCGATGCTGTGCATGATGACGATGATCATCAGCTAGTAGAGAATATCATATGTGTCGCGAATTCCCAACTCTCAAAAAGAGATGAGGACGACGACGCTGTTAAGCAGCGTATATATAGAAACTTACACTCGCAGAGAATCTTGCAGCCTTCCTGGCCGGTTTCATCGCGTGAGTGTGAGTTCGACTAAGCTCTTGCAAACAGCTTCATCGATCGATGCGAATACGTCAAAATACAAGAGAGTCTTGTTTTGACTGGCAGCGCTGGCCAGGCTTCTTAGAGTGAAATGATCTGGCCGTGACAGGTGGCAATAGTAATCGCCCTGACTCGCGAAGAAGACGAAGTGGTGGTATCCCAGGCTCTCCAAGTAGTCGAAACCGTCCCACACCTGTTCATGCAGTCCGATCAGGAGATCAGGAAACCATTCGAAATAGAGCGCGGGCTTATAGCGGCTGATAAGTGCAGCACCCGAACGCAAAACCGAAAAATCGTACCCTTCCGTATCGACCTTAATCAGGTGGATGCCTTTATGGAGCTCCGCGAAAGAAGTGGCGACAGTATCCAGTCGAACAAGTCGCCCGCAACGACCATTTTCTTCTAGGCTCCCTTGTTCCATCATCTTCGTAGAGGGATTTGCACGGCCGTCGTCCTGTAGTTGAGCAAGAGCACCTTCCTGCTCTCCGATGAAGCACTGCTCCGTCTGAACACGGGGATTTCCCTGATGATTGAAGCTGCATAGCCGAGCGATTTCCTGATCAGCTTCAATGCAAAGATAGGAAACATTCTGCGTGAACTGCTCGATCGCTGCGACCGTCTCGCCGATATTTGCGCCAACATCAATCACGGTCAGGTTCTCGTCGCTCGAGTGCGATTTAATCGCACTGGCTGCTAACGCCAGTGGGCGATTGTATTGAGGAAAGTAGTGCAGAACGTTGGGGAGCGGATGTTCAGCCGGCATACGCATGGAACGGCCATACATCTGCGCATCGACGGTATGGTTCGCGCTAACCCGTGGCATTACGAGCCTGGTAGCGACTCGATGGAGAACGCGGCCAAAAACGCGGACAACTGTATTTGAGTGACTGGTCGTGTGGCGCAGGCTGTCAATAGCATCAAACGTAAATTGGGTGAGACGGGAAGGGGTTCTCTGCATTTCGTAATAAATATACTGTTACCTGGCACTGCCGCGATGCGACCATCCTCATAGGACACATACAAACAAGTTTCTGTGAAAAGAAGGAAATGTTCGCAGGATCGGTTAGCCATTGGGAGAAGACTTTACCCGATGGCCGTTTCAATATTCACCGACTGAATCAGAGCTTTTTCTGTGCTACGAATTCAATCTGCGCTTGCGCATCTCCCAAAGTCTGATCTGTAGGCACATTGGTGAGTCTGGCAACTCTCACAAGAAGCCGGTCGAAGGCACTGTCAATGAGGTCCTTGCGCAGAAGCCAGTGACGCAGGCGAAAGAGAGCACCACGAACACGTTTAGGCGGACGAAACGGGATCAGTGGTTTCCAATAACAATAATTGCGGTCATGACGCTCGATAGAGATGATCTTCGCGTCGGGAAGCTGACCAATCAGATCCTTGATATTGACGGATACTTCTGGATGTTTCGAAACTCCGTCCACGCGAAACATGCTTTTGTGGTCCGAATTGAAGAGACTGGGCCAGTATCCCTGCTCGTACAGTTCCTCATCGGGAATTACCGTGATCAGATATCCGCCAGGTTTTACCAGCGTCCACCAATCAGCAATCGATTTCCTGGGATTCTTCATATGCTCTAAACAGTGGGAACTGTGTACACAGGAAAAACTCTCTGGCTTGAAGTAATTCAGAATTTCATTCGCATCTCCATCTTCCTGATCGAACGGGGTGGCATGCGGTACAACGAGATCTGGTCCACATCCAATATCGAGTACGCTGTCCTTCATATATTTGGAATAAAAATCGCTGCTACGCATACTTCGCGTCTTGGATGCTTCGTTCATCTCGTCATTTCTCTCCAGAATTAATAGTAGCAAGTCGATCTACGCGAGCTTTGATGCCAATCAGGATCCAGCGATGGCAGAAATGGGGATAGTCCGAGAAGGACGCTAGAGAACGGTACCCGGCCAAGGAATTCGATCTTCGCTCTTTATTTATTCCAAGCAGATAAAATAAAAATCGGCGACTTACCGCATCCCTTGGCGGAGGCCTCTGTACGCTTCAAATGTTTTTTTCATAGAATTACGAGTTTCAAGAGAGATACGAACCCTTGATGATGCATGTGTTGCGCGCCAAGCTAAAGAACGACCCGCGACTGGTCCGCGTGCTCAAAGGAGGAGTATCGGGATTCGCCGGAAAGGTAACGGCAGTTATTGCAAATGCTATCAGTCTGCCAATTACCGTCCGGTACCTTGGCCGCGAGCAGTATGGATTCTGGGTAACGATCAGCACCACAATCATGATGTTGGCGGTGCTCGATCTCGGCATCGCCAATACCCTCACGAACTATATCTCGCGAGCTTATGCCGAACGCTCAGAGGAGATGGCGAAACGCTACTATGCAACGGCCTTTTGGGCCACGTCTGCGATCGCTCTGCTTCTGGGGCTTCTGGGAACGATCTTCTGGTCCTATATCGATTGGGGAAAGCTTTTCGGATTGAGCAATCCTTCGGTGGCACAACAGGCAGGAAGATGCGCCGCCATTGCATTCGCCTATGTTCTTTTAAGCCTGCCGCTGGGGCTTGCGAATAAGGTTATGGGCGGGTTCCAGCGTGTGCCAGTTGCAAATCTGTTTGCGATGCTCAACAGCGTGCTTAGTCTGGTGGCGGTCCTGATCGTTGTGCGAATGCGCGGCACGGTGGTTGACTTGAGCGTCGCGTATTGTGCCGCGATGCTGACAGGGACCATCCTCCTCAATCTCTGGATGGCGCTTCGCCATGAACCACGCATCCGTCCTTCAGTGCGAAAGGTACATCTGGGTTCGGCACGCGAGATTATGAGCCACGGCATGCTCTTCTTCGTTCTTCAAATAGCCGGATTGGCCGTCTTTAACACTGATAATTTGATCATCGCGCATTTCCTCGGAGCCGAGCAGGTTACTCCCTATGCAGTGACCTGGCGCCTCGTTAACTATGCCTCGCTCCTGCAATCCCTTCTCGTGCCGTCTCTCTGGCCGGCGTTTTCGGAAGCATATGTTGGACACGACCTGGTTTGGATTCGCGCAACCTACCGCAGGATCATGCGCGCCACCGTGTTCACCGTCACATTCGCCGCTCTATTCCTCGGGCTAACTGGGCGATGGATTATCGGCATCTGGGCTGGCGCGACGGCCGTTCCCAGCTCCGCTTTGCTAT
>Ga0163163_10002582_pt1 | contig 15349 bp, 10 predicted proteins | sample S65metaG_FD_119766 | JGI IMG/M metagenome (GOLD analysis project Ga0163163, IMG submission 119766) | Switchgrass rhizosphere microbial communities from Kellogg Biological Station, Michigan, USA - S6-5 metaG | ecosystem: Host-associated > Plants > Roots > Rhizosphere > Soil | place: USA... | reverse complement strand
GAGCACTTTGTACGGCTCGGAATCGAGACGCGCGTCGAATGCGGAGGCCGGACGGACGTTCTGCGCCGTGAAGTGCACGTCGACGGCCGGGTCGTCGACGATCTTCTTCACCTGCTCGAGGAACTTGATCGGATCCTCGTCGGGAAGTGCCCGGACGTCGAGCGTGGCCTTCGCTTCCGACGGAATCACATTCGAGCGGTAGCCGCCGGCGAAGATGTTCGGCGACACGGATGTCCGCAACATCGACGAGTGCAGCGGCTCGTTCTCGAACAGCCATTCGTCCGCGGCGGCGCGCAGCTTCGGATCGGTGGACAGCACGTCGCGGTAGTACTTCGCGTTCTCCGGCGCCGCAATCTGCGCGAGGCCTCGGAAGTAGGTGCCGGTCGTCTCGTTGAAGCGGATGTCCGGGCGCCACTGACCGACCTTCGCGACCGCGCCGGCGAGATGGACGATCGCGTTCGACTTCAACGGAATCGATCCGTGGCCGGAGATGCCGTGCGCCACCAGTTCGATGCCGCGCGGAATCTTCTCCAGCGTCTCGACGGTGGTGTATTTGGCTACGCCGCCGATCCGGATCGCGCCGCCGCCTTCGGCGAGGCAGTACTCCGCCTCGATCTCCGGATAGTGCTGGTTGACCATGAACTGCATGCCGAAGTTCGAGCTGCCTTCCTCGCCGGCTTCGGAGAGGAAGATCACGTCACGATCGAGCGGCACGTTGAACCGCTTCAGCAACAGCATGGTCATGAGGCCGCCGGCGAGGTTGTCCTTGTCGTCGACCGTGCCGCGGGCGTAGACCCAACCGCCGTCGCGCGTCGCGCTGAACGGCGGGAACTTCCACTTCGCTTCGTCGACCGTGACGACGTCGCTATGGCCCATGATCAACAGCGGCTTCTTCTTCCCGTTGCCCTTCAGGCGCGCGACGAGGTTCGAGCGATTGGCGTCAAGCGCGAAGATCTGCGCGGGGATGCCGGCCTTGTCGAACACACCCTTCAGATAGTCGGCGACGAGATGTTCGTTGCCCGGAGGGTTGCGTGTATCGAACCGCAGCACGGTCTGGAACTGCTGCATGATCTCCGGTTCAAGAGACGTCCAGTCCGGCTGAAGCCGGACACTACCGGAACCCGGCATCGGGGTTTGTGCAAACGCCGTCGCGAGCGCGAGCGAAGCAAGCGCGACGGCAAGCCCTGAGCCCTTAGCCCTGAGCCCTGCCGCGAGCGTCATTTCGCCCCCGCGAGATGAGTAATGACGTCCCAGTTGAAGCGGACGAAGCGGTGCAGCTCGCTCTCGAGCAGCCGCTCCTGATCGCTGTGCGCGCCGAATCCCTTCGGCGCGTCCTCGAAGTCGACCGCCGGGCCGATGCCGAAGCACTGCACGCCCCTGGCGCGCAGCTGCGCCATGTCGGTGGCGCCGGTGCTCATCATCGGCAGCGTCGGCGCATTGTAGATGCGCGTGCCCGCCGCCTCGAGCGCCTTGTAGATCTCCGAGTCGAGCTTCGCGTCGGGCCCCGCCGGCCTCACCGACTCGTTGGTGAACCGCACGTCGATCGCCGGATCGTTGACGACGCGCTTGACCTGCTCGAGGAACTTCGCCGGATCCTCGTCCGGCAGCGCGCGCACGTCGAGGGTCGCCTTCGCTTCCGACGGAATCACGTTCGAGCGATAGCCGCCGGTGAAGATGTTCGGCGACACCGACGTTCGTAGCATCGAGGAGTGGCGCGGCTCGTTCTCGAGCAGCCAGTCGTCTGCGGCGCGTTGCGTCCTGGGATCGCTGGAGAGAACATCGCGGTAGTACTTCGCGACGTCTGGGGGCGAGATCGACGCGAGCTTGCGAAAGTAGGTGCCGGTCGTCTCGTTGAACCTGACGTCCGGCCGCCAGTCGCCGACCTTGGCGACCGCGCCCGCCAGGTGGACGATGGCGTTCGATTTGAGCGGGATCGATCCGTGGCCGGAGATGCCGTGCGACACCAGCTCGATGCCGCGCGGGATCTTCTCCAGCGTCTGCACGGTCGCGTACTTCACCTGACCGCCGATGCGGGTGACGCCGCCGCCTTCCGCCAGGCAGTACTCCGCCTCGATCTCGGGGAAGTGATCCTTCACCAGATACCCGATGCCAACGCCGTTGCTCCCTTCCTCACCCGACTCGGACACGAAGATCACATCGCGGTCGAGCGGCACGTTCAGCCGCTTGAGCAGCAGCATCGTCATCAGCGCCGCGGTCAGGTTGTCCTTGTCGTCGACCGTGCCGCGGCCGTAGACGTAGCCGCCGTCGCGGGTCGCGCTCAACGGCGGGTGGGTCCACTTCTTCTCGTCGGTGGTGACCGTGTCGCTGTGCCCCATGATCAGGAGCGGCTTCTTCTTTCCGTTCCCTTTGAGCCGCGCGATCAGATTGGGGCGCTTCGGATCCGAGCCGACGATCGTCGCCGGGATCCCTTCCTTCTCGAGCACGCCTTTGACGTACTCGGCGACGACAACCTCGTTGCCCGGTGGGTTGCGCGTGTCGAGCCGCAGCACCGCCTGGTAGTGCTGCATCGTTTCGGCTTCGAGCTTCGTCCAGTCGGGTTGCGCCGGCGCCTGGGCCAGGGCGGCGACCGATGTGGCGGATGCGAAAATAATGGCGAGGCGGCCGAAGGTCATCGTCCCTCCTGAGGATCGGGAGGGATATTGACACAAATCACAGAAAAAACCGCCCGGACCGCGGAGACCGCAAAGAAACGTGTCACTGCTTGATCGGCTGCTTCGTCTGCTTGATGATCTGCCCCATCTCCTTGCCGGTGATCAGTCCGATGTCCTTCATGCCCTTCAGCGTGTCGACGACCGCGTCGGTGTCGACCGTATCGAGCTTTCCGTCGCCATCCAGATCGCTGTCGCCGGCGATGGAACCGCTGAACGTCGTCTGCCCTTTGCCTAACGTGATGTTCACGGTCGTCGACAGATATTCGGAGCCCAGGTCGTGCGGCTGCGAGGCGACGCTCTTGTCGGTCAACGTGACGTCGGGCTGGAGCCCGCCGTAGAACAGGAAGGTGTTGACCACGGGCGCTTTCGGATGCGGATCGAGCGAGCCGGTGTGCGTGAGCTGGATCTCGTAGAATCCCGAGCCGTTGCCGAACGCGTCCACGCTATCGCCGCGCAGGTTGACGAGCACCGTCCAGAAGTTGAACGTGAAAACCTGAAAGTCGTTGCCGTCGAGTGTCTGGGGATCCGTGTCGACGCCGGTGAAGGTGGCGCGGAACGAGACGGGCGTGTCGGCCGTGACCTTCATGGTTGCCGCGAAGAGATCGGGCACGGCGGCCCCGGACAGGATGAATGCCGCACACAGACCGACGATCGTGCTTCTGCTGTTACCGAGCATGGTGTCTCCTTCGTTTAGAGGCGCGTCTCTGAGTCAGCGCGGTCTCGGGGACTCCCGCAGGACCCGCTATCTGTATATGCGGGAGACCGAGGCGAGACCTATCACCCGTGATACGATCGCCGCCTCGATACCATCCCCGTGACGCAGAAGCCTCCACCGGGAGCCGAGATCACTGCGCTGCTCGCCGCCTGGGGCGAGGGCGACCGCCAGGCCCTTGACGCGCTCTTGCCGCTCGTCCACGAACAGTTGAAACGGCTCGCCCGGCGTCACATGGCGCGCGAACGATCGAGCCATACGCTGCAGCCGACCGCCCTGGTCAACGAAGCCTTCCTCCGGCTCGTCCGCGAGAACCGCATCGACTGGCAGAGCCGCGATCACTTCTTTGCCATCGCCGCGCAGATCATGCGTTTCATCCTGGTCGATCACGCGCGAGGGCGCGTCGCGCAACGCCGTGGGGGCGAGAAGCAGCAGGTCCTCATCGACACCGGCTTCGACATTGCCGATACACGAGCCGCCGGGGTGCTCGCCGTGCACGACGCGCTCACGGACCTGGCCAAAGTGGACGGCCGGAGAGCGCGAGTGGCCGAGATGCGCGTGTTCGGCGGGCTGAGCGTGGACGAATCGGCGAAGGCGCTCGGCGTGTCCGCGGTCACGATCATGCGCGACTGGCGGTTCGCCCGCGCCTGGCTGCAACGTGAGCTGTCACGGTGAGTGAGACGCGCTGGGAGCGGGCGGCCGACCTCTTTCATCGCGCGCTCGAGAAGGCGCCGGCCGAGCGCGACGCCTTCCTCCACGACGAATGCGGCGGCGATGACGACCTGTACCGCGAAGTCGTTTCGCTGATCGCGGCGGACCAGTCTGATTCACACGCCGGTATCGAGCGCCTCGGCGAAGCGGCGGCGGCCGATTGGGTCTCCGTACCGAGCGAGGCGCCGGTCGTCGGCCGGCAGATTGGGCGCTACACGGTGGTCGCGCTCCTCGGGTCGGGAGGGATGGGCGAGGTCTACCGGGCGACCGACGCCGCACTCGGACGCGACGTGGCGCTCAAGATCCTCGCGCCCGCGCGCGTCAGCGACAAGAACTTCCGCCGGCGGCTGGAGAAGGAAGCCCGCGCCGCATCCTCGCTGAATCACCCGAACATCGTCACCGTGTACGAGATCGGACGATCGGGCGACGTCGATTTCATCGCTTCCGAACTGGTCGACGGCATCACGCTGCGGGCCAGGCTCACCGCAGGCGCGCTGGCGCTGCGCGAAATCGTAGAGGTCGGCGGTCAGATCGTCGCCGCCTTGACGGCCGCGCATGCCGCCGGAATCCTGCACCGCGACATCAAGCCGGAAAACGTGATGATCCGGCCGGACGGCCTCGTCAAAGTGGTCGATTTCGGGCTCGCGAAGGGCACGACGAGCGGCTCGGGACCCGACACGCAATCGACCTGGGCCGACGTCACGGTGCCGGGCGTCGTCGCCGGAACGCCCTCCTACATGTCGCCGGAACAGGCGCTCGGGCAACAACTCGATCACCGAAGCGATCTGTTCGCCGTCGGCACCGTGTTGTACGAGATGGCCACCGGCGTCCGGCCGTTCACCGGGGCGACCGAGGCGGCCGTGTATGCGGCGCTGCTCCATGCGGTGCCGCCGGCGCCGACGAGTCTGCGGCCGGATCTTCCAGTGGACGTGGACCTGGTGATCGGCCGCGCGCTCGAGCGCGATCGTGAGTTGCGCTACCAGTCCGCGTCCGACTTCGCGGCAGACCTGAAGCGTCTTCAGCGATCGGCGACCGCGTCGACCATCGCATCGCTGGCCGCTGGCCGTCCCAGGCCGTCGCCAGGCCGCGGCTGGCGCGTGGCGGCCGTCGCGGGATTCCTGGCGTCAGCGGGCCTGGCGATGGCGCTGTTGTCACGAGGTGCGTCCTCGCCGGCGCCCACCGCGCGCTTCACCATGGGCCCGCCAGCCAGCGCGGCGTTCACGCTCACGGGCACCGCGATCCCTTCAATCACCGTGTCGGTGTCTCCAGATGGCGGCACGCTCATGTTCGTCGCCAACGAGCCGGGGGCGCCCGCCTCGCTGTGGATGCGGTCGCTCCAGTCCCTTGACGCCGTGAAGCTCGCGGGTACGGAAGGGGCGACGCACCCGTTCTGGTCGCCGGACTCCCGGAGCATCGGCTTCTTCGCGGGCGGCAGCCTGAAGCGAGTGGACATCGCGGGCGGGACGCCGCGCACGATTGCCGAAAACACGAACGGGCGCGGCGGTACGTGGAACCGCGACGGCGTGATTCTGTACGGCACGACCGAGCGATCGATCTACCGCGTTCAGGCAGCCGGAGGCACCTCCGTTCCCGTGACCACGTTGGACGCGGCCGCCGGCGAGCTGTGGCATCGCTTCCCGCAGTTCCTCCCCGACGGCGAGCATTTTCTGTACCTCGGGCGCGCCGGTGACCACCGAACCTTGTTCGTGGGCGCGCTCGGACAGCCGCTCAAGAAGCGCGTGCTCGATACCAACGTCAGGGCGAGCTACGCGGATCCCGGCTATCTCCTGTTCATCGACGAGGGGACGCTAATCGCGAGGCCGTTCGACCTCCGCCGTCTGGAGCTGACAGGAGATCCCATCGAGCTTGCGAAAAACGTCGCGACCTCGAGCGCGCTCGACGCATCGTATGCTGCGAGCAACACCGGAGTGCTCGCCTACTCGGGACGGGCGCCCTCGAAAAGCCAGCTGACCTGGTTCGATCGTGGCGGACGGCCGCTCGGAACCGTCGGTGACGCCGCCGAGTTCCAGGGTCTGCGACTGTCGCCCGACGAACAGCGGGTCGCCGTCGTGCAGCCGGATCCCAGGCTCAACATGCCCGACATCTGGCTCCTCGACATTCCACGCAGCGTGGTGACGCGGTTCACGTTCAATCCGTGGCTGGACGTCTCACCCATCTGGTCGCCGGACGGCACGCGCGTCGCGTTCTCGTCGAGCCGCTCGGGTCAGTTCCAGATGTTCGAGCGCACGACGAATGGGAGCGCCGAGGAGGTGCAGGTCTTCAAGTCGGAGGATTCCGTGTCGCCGGACGACTGGAGCCCGGATGGCCGGTTCATCCTGTACTCAACCGATCCGCAGGCTCACAATGCGTACCTGAAGCTGCTGCGTCTGAGCGATCGCCAATCGACGACGGTTCACGCCACGCGATTCAACGAGCGTCAAGGACGCTTCTCTCCCGACGGCCGCTGGCTGGCCTACACCTCCGACGAGAGCGGACGTCAGGAAGTGTACGTGAGCCCGTTTCCCGTTCAGGGCGACAGGGTGCAGTTGTCCAGCGGCGGCGGCTCGGAGGCGGCGTGGCGCAACGACGGCAAGGAGCTGTTCTACATGGCGCCCGACGGCACGCTCATGTCGGTGGCATTGACCATCGATCGCGTGATCACGGCGAACCGGCCGCAGCCGCTGTTCCGGACGCATCGTGCGGGCGAACCGTTCCGCGACAGCCAGAGTTACGCGCCGGCGCGCGGCGGCAGTCAATTCCTCGTGACCACGGCCGTTGGGGAAACGCCGGCGACGACCGTCACCGTGGTTCTCAACTGGCTGAGCGCTCTCAAGCGATAGCTCTCAGATCACGACTCAGAAGAAACCGCAGAGACCGCCAAGAACGCAAAGAATTTGTCTTCTCTGCGGTCTTTGCGGTCTCCGCGGTTCCTTCTTATTCGTATCTGAGTGCCAGAATCGGATCGATCCGGCTGGCGCGGTGCGCGGGGATCAGGCCGGCCGCGGCGGAGACGAGTGTGAGCAGGATCAGCGTCGCGGTCGCGGTCCACGGATCGCGCGCTTCGATCCCGTACAGCTGCGACGCGACGAACCGCCCGAGCGCTAGCGCCGTGGGGATGCCGACCGCCAACCCGATCGCCAGCAGCAGCAACACCTCTTTCATCACCAGCCAGATCACGCCGCCCGGCTCGGCGCCGAGCGCGAGGCGGATGCCGAGCTCCTTGCGCCGCCGCGCGACGACGAACGCCATCACGCCGTAGAGGCCGACCGACGCGAGCAGCGTCGCGAGCAGGCCGAACCCCGCCGCCAGCGCCGCGATCAAACGATCGGTCAGCAGCGTTTCGTCGAGCTGGCCTTCGAGCGTTTTCATCGCGTAGACCGGCATCGACGCATCGAGCTTGCGCACCTCGTTGCGGATGGCGCCAAACGCCGCGGCCGACGAGTTGGTCGTCCGCAGGTAGTACGTCACGCCGCCTTTGCCCCAGTTCGGGAGGTAGACCTGGCGCCGGATCCCTTCGCGCGGCCCCTCGTACAGCGCGTTGGCGACAACGCCGACGATCTCGATGTCCAGCTTCGTCTTGGGGCCCGTGCCGTTGCCGATGTGTTTGCCGATCGCGCTCTTGCCCGGGAAGAAGTGTTCGGCGAACTGGCGGTTGACGATCGCCGTGGTCGCGTTTTCCTTGATGTCAGTGCGGTTGAAGTCCCGCCCTTCGAGGATCGGGATTCCCATCGTCGCAAAGTACCCCGGTGACAGCGCGTTCATGAACGCCTGCATGTTCTCGCCGTCCTTCGCCTGATGTCCTTCGACCGACATGCTGTTGTCCCACTCGTCGCCCGAGAGGATCGGCACCACCGCGAGCGCGACGGTCTTGACGCCAGGTACGGCGCGCAGGTTGTCCATGAGCTGATCGAAGAACGTCATCGCGCGCGGCGCGTCGTAGCCGCTGAGCGCCGGCGAGAGCTGGAACGTCACGAGGTTGTCGAGCGCCACGCCGGTGTCGGCGGTCTTCAGGTTCTGCAGGCTGCGCACGAACAGGCCCGCACCGAACAGCAGCAGGAAGCTGAGTGTCACCTGTGCCGCGACCAGCCCTTTGCGCAGGAACAGGGATCCGCCGGTGCCCGCGATCGCGCCCACCGTGTCCTTCAGCGTCGTCCACGGATCCGGGCGGCTCGCCCGCAACGCCGGCAGGAGACCGAACACGATGCCGGTCAGGAAGGTCAGGCCGAGCGTGAACGCCAGGATCCGCGCGTCCGGCATGGCGCGAATGAGGATCGGGCGGCCGTCGGATGGCACGAACGCGAGCAGCCCTTGCGTGAGGACCACCGCCAGGGCGATGCCCACCGCTCCGCCGATGCAGGACAGCACGAGGCTCTCTGCCAGCATCTGGCGCACGAGCTGTCCGCGCGACGCGCCGAGCGACAGACGGACGGCGATCTCCTTCTGACGCATGAAGCCGCGCGCGATCAACAAATTCGCCACGTTCGCGCAGGCGATCAGCAGCACGAGGCCGACCATGCACATCAGCACGAGCAGCGGCGTCGAGAAATCGTTGCGCATGTTCGAGAAGCCGCCGGCGGCGGCCTCGACGCGCATCTTTCCTTTCATGAACTGATCGCGCGCGTACTGCGACCAGTCCTTGGCGCCGGGAAGCGTCATCTCGTTGGCGCGGATCTGCAGGAAGAGTGTCTGCAGCGGCGCCTCCGCCGATTTCACCGTCCAGCCCGGCTTGAGGCGCGCAAACACCTGGACCCAGCGCGTCCGCGGATTGTCCATGTGGACCCAGCCCCACTCGGGCACCACAGCAGGCTTCATCTGGATTGGCACGCGAATTTGCGGCGATCGCGCGGGATCGAGACCCGAGAATCCAGCGGCCGACACGCCGACGATCGTCATCGGGTAGCTGTTCACGAGGATCTTCTTGCCGACCACTGACGGATCTTTGGAAAAGCGGCGCGACCAGTAGTCGTAGCTCAGCACGACGACGGGGTGCCCCTGGTAGACCTGATCGTCTTCCTGCGAGTTGAACACGCGTCCGAGCGCGGGGTGTACGCCGAGCATCGAGAAGTAGTTGCCGGAGACCATCTCGGTTTCCAGCCGCTCGGTCTGGTTGTCGATGCTCACGGACGTTTCCGTGAGCCTGCGGCAGAGCACCTCCGCCAACGGCTCGGCGCGCTTCTGAAACTCCTGGTACATGGGATACGAATGCATCCGCTGGCCCATGTTGCTGCCGTTGTGCGCGCCCTGCTGGTACAGCATCACGAGCTCGTCCGGCGCCGCGACCGGCAGCTTACGCAGCAAGATCTGATCGATCAGCGTGAAGATGGCCGTATTGGCGCCGATCCCCAGAGCCAGCGACAGGATCGCGACGATGGAGAACAAAGGGCTGCGGAGGAGGCCGCGCAGGGCGAAGCGGATGTCGTTGAAGGCGAGGGTCATCGGAGCCTTAGACGGAGCGGACGGCCCTGGGGTTGGACAGCGATGTGAGACGCGGCGCTCTAGTAGGCGTTGGCTCTCTGTTTGGCGGCCACGATCTTCAGCTGACGTTTGATCGCGTCCTCGAGCCGTGCCCGTTCCGCCTCGCCGGTGCCCGTGCTCCGGAACCTGATGATGCCCTCATCGTCTATCACGACGTAGGTCGGCCAGGCGCGAATGCCCCAGGTCTGCTGGAACTTACGGTCGCGATCCCAGTATTCGGGCCACTCCATCTGGTTCCTGCCACGGAAGTCACGCAGGACGCGCTCGTCGCTGTCGGAGCTGATCCCGATCATCACCAGCGGGTCCTTCGCGTGCTTCTTCTGAAGGTCGCGAAGCCACGGCACCGCCTGCACGCACGGCGGACACCAGGTGCCCCAGAAGTCGAGCACGATAACCTTCCCCTGCAGATCGCCGAGCTCGAGGAACTCGCGGGACAGCGTCGTGATCGAGAAGTCCGGAGCGTATGCTTCCCGCGCCCGGCGCGGGTTCGCAATGAGCCGCGAGCTCTGATCCGAGTAGATACTCTTGGGCCGGATCGACAGTTCCCGCTTCAACTCCTCGATCCCGTCCGGATCGCGATGCTCCTGCATCAGGACGACGCCGAGGTTGAAATGGAGAAACGGCGCGTCGGGATCGAGCGCGAGAGCCGCGCGGAATTCGAGTTCCGCTTCGCGCAACCTGTTCTGGTCCCTGGTCTCGGCGAGCGTCTGCAGCGCCACGCCCTTGGTTTGCCGGCTCAGCACCGTGAGCGCGGTATCGCTGACGGCGAGATCGAGCGCGCGGTCGCAGCTCGACACGACGTTCCTAGACGCGCCGAGCCCCTCGTACGCCTTCGCCATCGCGTAGAAACACTCGGCGCATTTCTGTCCGGCGGCATCGCTCGCCTGCCGGAAGGCCTTCAGCGCTTCTTCATACTGCCGCCGCTCGAGCGCCTGCCGTCCCCGTTCGAAATCGGGGCCCATGTTTCGCCCGAGCGAGGCCGGAACGACCGGCGGCGCGATGGTGACCGTGGACGGCGACGCGACGGTGGTGGGCGACGCCGCCATGGGAGGCGCTCCGGTGACGGCGGAGGGCGGCGGCGCGGCCGGCGCCTGCATCCCGAAACTCACGCTCACCGTCATGACGACCGCCGTCGGGATGCCGCCGAGGAGCGTCGGCACGAACTCCCACTGCCGAACCGCATCGAGCGCCGCCTCATCGAGAAGCGGAATCGACCGGCGGACGATGGCGTTGCTGACGCGGCCATCGGGGCCGATGGTCGCTTCGATGACGACCACGCCCTGCACGCGCGCGGCCTGCGCAGCCGCCGGGTAGGCCGCCTTGACGTCCTTCGTCTTCTGCGGTGGCGGAATGTTGCCACCGACTCTGACAGGCGGCCGCGGGAGCGACGGCGGTGGCGCAAACGGCGTCGAGCGGACGTCCGCCTTGACCCGGAACCGCAGCACGACGTCGGCTCCGATCGAGTCGGTGACGGTCGCTTCGTACGCGAACTCGTCCTCTCCCGCGTAGCCGGGATCGGCGGTGTATTCCATGCGAGGTGAAATGAACACGGCCTTGCCGTGCTTCGGCGCCACCGAGATCGTGGCGGCGGTCGCCGGATTGCGGCGCTCGACCGGCACGCCCCAGTTGGGGATCGCGCATGGCCGTCCGTCGCTGACGAGGATGAGCGTCACGTCAGCCCCTTCGGGCCGGGCGGCGCTGCGGAACGGCAGCAAGGTGCAGCGAATCAGCGCAGGCGTCGGTGCCGGAGTCTGCGGAGCTGGAGGCTGGCCGCCGGCGAGTGTCACCGCGAACAGGAAGTGCAGGAGTGCCGGCATGTCATCCTCGGAGCGTGGCTCGGGCGAACGCGGCCATCATACTGCGATTGCCGGAGCGTGAGCCGCCGGGCTCAGGACAGCAGCCGCGACAGGGCATCCGGGTGCAGATGCCATCCAAGCAGTCCGGCGAGCCCCATCACGACGCCGCCGACCGTGATCACCAGCGCCAGAGTATAGAGCCACGACTTATGGGTCAACGCCGTGAGCGCCAGCAGTGAGATGGCGAGCGCAATCAGCGTGTCGGACAGATCGAACTGATCGTCGCGGTAGTTCAGCGCGTCGTACATCTTCTGATCTTCTTCCGCCTGCAGGCGCAGCTCCTCTTTCTTCTTCGCCTGATCGGCGACCACCGCGTCGTAGGTCGCGATGGCGGCGCGGTAACTCTCCTGTTGCGCCGCCTGGGCGCCGGCGGCGGCCAGCTTGAGTTGCGCCACAGTCGCAGCGGCGACCTCCTGCCTGATGTTTCGCGCCTGATAGAAATTCCAGTGGTCGAGCTTGTCCGCCTGCGCCTGCTGCATCGCCTGGACGATATTGTCGTCCTTGACCTTGCAGACGCCGAGAAACGTCGCCAGGAGTGCGACGGTCACCGCCACGCGTGTGTTCAGACGCGCGCGGTGGCGATCGCGCGACGCGGCGTTATCCTCGTCGGCGCTGGTGGCCGACTCTATTGGATCGACGTCCATGGGCCTGGTTGTTCGATGATAATACCAGCGCGATGAATTGCCGACGGCTGCTGCACGGCCTCTTCCTTGCCGCGGCGTTAGGAATCACGGGCGTCCATGCGGCGCGCGCTCAGGAGAATCCGGCGATCGGCCACGCAACGCGCGTACTCGAGCTCCTCGACGCCGGCAAGTTCGACGAGGTCGCCGCCGAGTTCAACGCAAAGATGGCTGCTGCGATGCCGGCGGCACGGTTGCGCGACCTGTGGACGGCGGTCCGCCAGCAGTATGGCGCGCGTACGTCGATCATCAGTCAGCGGCCGGTGACGCAGGCGACCGGTAACGTCACGGTGGTCAACGCCTGTCAGTTCGAGAAGGCAGCGCTCAACGTCATGCTGTCGTTCGACCCCGAAAACAAGATTGCCGGAATGAACGTCACGCTGCGCGCAGCCGCGGCGCCGCCGACCCCTGCGGCGCCCACGTCGAGCCGCTTCACCGAGGAAGCGATCACCGTCGGCGCCGGGGAATGGGCATTGCCGGGCACGCTGTCGATACCGTTCGGCCCCATCGCCGCGGCCATCGTGCTGGTGCACGGTTCGGGACCTGGCGATCGCGACGAAACCATCGGACCGAACGCGCCGTTCCGCGATCTTGCGTGGGGGCTCGCGGATCGCGGCATCGCGGTGCTGCGCTACGAAAAGAGAACGCGCCAGTATGGAGCGAAGGTCGCGGGCAACAAGAGTTTCACGGTGCGTGAAGAAACCGTCGAGGACGCCGTGCTTGCCGCGGCCCTCCTGCGGAAGCACGACCGCATCGATCCTGCGCGTGTGTTCGTCCTCGGCCACAGTCTGGGCGGCACGATGGCGCCGAGGATAGCCACCGAGGATCGATCGCTTGCCGGGCTCATCATCCTGGCGGGATCGACACGTCCGTTCTGGGACGTCGCCCGCGAGCAGCTGACCTATCTCGCGTCAGTCGCGCCCGGCACGTTCACGGTCGAACAAACGCTTCAGACGCTCAAGCAGGCCGTGCCGGAGGCGTATTGGCAGGATCTCGAGGCGTATTCGCCGACGCAGACGGCCGCGACGCTCACGCTGCCGATGCTGATCCTGCAGGGCGAACGCGATTATCAGGTCACGCTCGCGGATCTCCAAGGGTGGCGGAACGCCGTGGGCGGCCGCACCAACGTTACCATCAAGAGTTATCCGACGCTGAACCATCTCTTCCTGCCAGGCGAGGGGAAGAGCACGCCGTCGGAATACGAACATGCCGGTCACATCCCGGACTTCGTGCTCGACGAGATCGCGGACTGGGTCACGAAGAAGCGTTGAGACATCGGGCGCGCCGGTATACTTCACCAGGAGACACACCATGCGCAGATTCTGCATGCTCATCGCGGCGGCGATCGCGGCGCTCGCGCCAATAGGGCTGGCACAGACGGGCCCGTACAAGGTGCTCAAGACCGCCAGGGTCGGCGGCGATGGCGGCTTCGACTACATCTACGCCGACGTCGAGGCGCGCCGGCTCTACATACCGCGCAGCGGCGCTCGCGCGGTTCCGGCGACCGACACGGCGCCGGCCGTCGCTGCCACACCCGGACGGATCACGGTGTTCAACCTCGACACGCTCGAGCCGGTCGGCGAGATCCCCAACACCGGTGGCAACGGCGTCGCCGTCGATCCGAAATCCGGCCACGGCTTCTCGAGCAGCGGCCCGGTCTCGATGTTCGATACGAAGACGCTGACGCTGATCAAACAGATCGACGTGGCCCCCGCCCGGCCGGACGGCATTCTGTTCGATGCCTTCAACGACCGCGTCTACGTCTTCAGCCACCCGACGAAGGACGCCGTCGTCATCGACACGAAAGACGGCACGGTCCTCGGCCGAATCGACCTGGGCGGCGTGCCCGAGCAGGCAGTGGCCGACGGCAAGGGCATGATGTGGGTGGTCATGCAGGACGCCCAGGGCAGCGTCACCGCCGTCGACGTGAAGACGATGAAGGCGACCGCGCATTATCCGTTCGGAGACATCGGCGGATGCAACGGTCTCGCGCTGGATGCGAAGAACCGCGTGCTGTTCGCGGCGTGCGCCATCTCGGGCAACCCGCCCGCGCAGCCGCCGAAGCCGACGATGGTGGTGCTCAGCGCCGTGGATGGCAAGATCCTGACGACGCTGCCGCTCGCCGGCGGCTCCGACGGCGCCGCGTTCAACCCGGCGACGATGGAAGCCTTCAGCACGCACGGCAACGGCACGCTGACGGTGGTCAAGGAAACGAGCCCGACGACGTTCGAGGTCGAACAGAACCTGCAGACGATGAACGGCGCGCGGACGATCACGTTCGACAGCAAGACGCAGCACATTCTGACGATGAGCATCGAGCGCGGTCCGGCGCCTCCGCCGCCGCCGGGCGGTGGCCGCGGCGCCCCGGGCGCGCCGGTGCCCGGCTCGTTCACGATCCTGGTGATCGGGAAGTAGCCGAGCGTTCTCTTTGTCTCAAGTGGCGCAGGGCTTCAGCCCTGCGGACGTCGCAGCCCTGAAGGGCTGCGCCACTATAGACAACTGAAAACTGCCTACCGACCGTTGTACTCCGCGTCGGTGACCTGCTCCAGCCACTTCGTCGCGCCGCCGAAGCCGACGTTGATCTGAATCAGCGTCTGCCCCGGTACCGCGCCGTGCCAGTGTACGACGTTCGGGCCGGCGTAGTCGCTCTCGCCCTTGCCGAGCTCCTTGATCGGCCCGCCCTTCTTCTGCGTCCGCATCCGGCCGTCCTCGACCATCAGCAGCTGGCCGTTGTCGTGGCTGTGCCAGAACGTGCGGGCGCCCGGCTCGAAGCTGCGCCGCGCGGCGCTCAGGTCTTTCCCCTCCATCGCGACCGACTTTCCGGTGAAGCGTGGTTCGTTCTGTTGCGCGTAGCCCGTGACGACGAGCAGCAGCCCCAGCCCCACAAGGAGCGTGACGCGTTTCATGTGGCCCTCCTATTTCATCGGCGAATAGTCGGTCGGGTCCGCGAACACCGACACCACCTTGCTGACGATGCGACCGTTGACCTGAGAGTCGGCGGACACCTTCACCCATTCCGGATCGGCCGCGAAATCGGCCCATGCCTTCTTCGCGGCCTCGCGGCTCGGGTGCTCGAGCACATAGATCAGCGTGTTCGCCGAGTCAGGCGCGTCCTGCGGTGCCAGGTAGATCACGCTCTTCATCCCGTGCTTGTTGAAGATGCGGATGGTGTGATCGCGGAAGCGTGAGTGGAGCTCACCCAGCTTCCCTTCCGGCGCCGTGTAGGTGCGCAGTTCGTACACG
>Ga0163163_10002580_pt1 | contig 15354 bp, 12 predicted proteins | sample S65metaG_FD_119766 | JGI IMG/M metagenome (GOLD analysis project Ga0163163, IMG submission 119766) | Switchgrass rhizosphere microbial communities from Kellogg Biological Station, Michigan, USA - S6-5 metaG | ecosystem: Host-associated > Plants > Roots > Rhizosphere > Soil | place: USA... | reverse complement strand
TACAACCGCAATTTCCAGGTCCGGACGACGTTACAGCTCGGGAAAAAGGACAAGTTCGGCGCCTCCACCGACATCCAGCGCCATTATCGCGACCAGGCGTTCGGTCAGCTCGATCAGGGGATCGCGCGCGTCGAAGCCAACGCGGCCATGTGCCACAACGACTCGCTCACCCAGTTCACCTGGAGCCGCCCGCAGTCGAACAGCATCCTGTACGAGGGCGGCGGCTCGGTCAGTCTCAACGCCTTCGGCACCGCAAACTTCGGTACCGCGCTCGACGGCTCGGACTACGAGGAGTGCGGCCAGAGCGAACCGTTCCGCGTCAACATCGCCGACGCGGCGCGCGGCGCCAACTACCACGGCGTGGGCGCGATCGGCATCGGCATCTCGAACCTGTTCGTGGGCCGGTTCGCGACCTCGTACGTCACCGGCGCGCACAACTTCAAGGCCGGCCTCTATTTCATCCGCGGCAACGTCACCGGCAACACGATCAACCGCGCCGACGACGTGGGCGGCCTGCCGATTTCCTACACGTTCACCAATGGCGTCCCGACTGCCTTGACGGAGTTCGCGGACCGCGGCACCGACGCGCACATGAACCACGACATGGCGCTGTATGCGCAGGACTCGTGGACCATGCAGCGGCTGACCCTCAACCTCGGCCTGCGCTTCGACTGGATCACGCAACGGGTCGGCGAAGTCGCGCACCCGGCGAACCTGCTGTTCGGGGCGTACACGACGCCAGCCGTCGAGGGCACCCCGAACTGGAAGGATCTGAGCCCCCGCGTTGGCGCGGCCTACGACCTGTTCGGCAACGGCAAGACCGCGATCAAGGGCGGCATCAATCGCTACGTCCAGGGGGCGTCGGTTGGCGTCGCTTCTCTGTACGGTCCGACGGCCACCTCCAGCACGACCCGCAACTGGACCGACTCCAACGGCAACTTCTTCCCGGATTGCGACCTGAAGAACGGCGCGGCGCAGAACCTGACGGCCACCGGAGGCGACATCTGCGGCGCCTTCAACACGCCGAGCGTTGGCACCTACGTCCCGAGCCAGAGCGTGATCGACACCGACTTCACGCAGGGGTGGCAGAAGCGCGGCTACAACTGGCGCGCGACGGCTTCGGTGGAGCAGCAGCTCAGTAACAACCTGGCGGTGGCGGCCACCTATGCCCGTGCGATCTACGGGAACTTCCAGGTGACCGACAACCTCAACCTCTCGCCGGCGGATTTCGATCCGTACTGCATCACGCTGCCCACCGACCCGCGTCTGTCGCGCAGCGGACAGCAGCTGTGCGGGCTCTACGACCAGCGTGCCAATGTCGCCACCAGCAATCTGATCGGGTTTGCCGACAACTACGTGGACAAGTACAACGTCAACAACATCAAGCAGCACGCGCAGACGGAGCAGTTCAACGGCTTCGACGTCCAGTTGAACGGGCGGTTCCGCCGCGGGACGGCCGGCGGCGGCTGGAGCACGGGGAACACCATCCAGAACACCGCGATCTCCGCCAACGGTGGCGTGACCAACAACTCGATCAACCAGTGCTTCGTGGTGGACAACCCCGAACAGTTGACGAGCCAGGTCACGCCGTGCGACGTGCACAACCCGTATCAGCATCGCTTCCGCTTCAACGGTTCGTACGAGCTGCCGTGGGGCGGTGTGCAGCTGGCCGCGGTGTACCAGGACCTGCCCGGTCCGCTCATCGCCGCGAACCGCACCTACACCAGCGCCGAGATCAACGCGCAGGCGACCGGCGCCCTTGGCCGTAACCTGCGGCTCGCCACCCGGACGATCGACATGCTCGAGCCGTTCTCGCTCTTCGGCGATCGCGTGCGTCAGCTGGATATGCGGGTCAGCAAGCTTTTCCGGCTTGGCGGGCAGCGATTCCAGGCCAACATGGACATCTATAATCTGGCCAACGCGAGCACGGCCACGTTCCTCCGTAATACCTACACGGCGCCCGGGGCCGTGACGACCACGCCGTGGCAGCAGCCGACGCAGGTCATGGACGGCCGGTTCATCAAGTTCAGCGCGCAGTACGACTTCTAGAAGGCTCAAGGCTCAGGGCTCAAGGCTCGAGGAAGACGGATGAAACGACACGTTCTGGTCGCGGCAGTGGTGGTGGTGGCGGGCGCCACGCTGCCGTGGTCGGATCGCATCGCGGCGCAGGGCGCCGCGGTGCCGGTGTTCGAACTCGATGCCAGCTGGCCGAAGTTGCCCAACAACTGGGTGCTCGGGCAGACACCAGGTGTGGCCGTGGACCGCCACGACCACATCTGGGTGCTCCACCGTCCGCGGACGGTGCCCGAAGCGGACCGGGCAAAGGCGGCGCCGCCGCTGCTCGAGTTCGACGCCGACGGCAAATTCCTCCGCGGGTGGGGCGGACCCGGCGCCGGGTTCGACTGGCCCGACAGCGAGCACGGCGTGTTCGTGGACTACAAGGACAACGTCTGGATCGGTGGCAGCAGCCCGACGTCCACGTCGCTGACCAGACGGTCCGACGACATGCTGCTGAAGTTCACCAAGGACGGGAAGTTCCTCAAGCAGATCGGCGGCCCCGACAAGAGCAAGGGCAACGCCGACACGGCGAGCGTCAACAAACCGGCCGACGCGTTCGTCGATGAGCGGACCAACGAGTTGTACGTCGCCGACGGCTACGGCAACCGCCGCGTCATCGTGTTCGACGCCGACACGCTGGCGTTCAAGCGCATGTGGGGGGCGTTCGGCAACGCACCGGTCGATCCGCCGCCGGCGACCGGGGGGCGGGGTGCCGCTCCGTTCATCGTCGAGGGCCAGGGCCCCGAGCAGTTCGGCAGCCCCACGCACGCGGTGAAGGTCTCGAACGACAACCTCGTCTACGTGGCCGACCGGCAGAACCGCCGCATCCAGGTGTTCTCGCCGGCGGGGAAGTACATCACCCAGACGTTCATCAACCGGACCGGTCCGGCGAACGGATCGGTGGCCGGGCTGACGTTCTCGCCCGACAAGGCCCAGCGGTTCATGTACCTCGCCGACTACGGCAACTCCCACGTGATCGTGATGGATCGCAAGAGCCTGACGATCCTCTACCAGTTCGGCATACGGAGCGCCGCACCCGGCGACTTCCAGGGGCCGCATCACATCGCGTCCAGCTCGAAGGGCGATCTCGTCGTGGTGGAAGTGGCGCCGGGGAATCGCGTGCAGCGCTTCCGCTTCAAAGGGCTGTCGAGCACTCTGCCCCCCAATGCGCTCACGCCGGCGCAGCTCGCGGCCTCGCCAGTGGCGCCGGCTCAGGCCGCTCCGGCGCCCACCGCGCCGCCTCAGAGTCCCGGCGCCGCGGCGCCGGCCCAAAGCACTGCTCCGCGCACGTTCCCAGGGCCGGGTTCACCGCAGGGACGCGGCGGCTATCCCACGTGGACCAGCACCATGGCAAACCCGTACCGGGTGATCCCGAACTGGCCGCAGCTCGGTGACATCAAGGCGGGCGCCGCCATCGGCATCGTCCCCGACGGCAAGGGCGGTACGTGGCTCCATCACCGCTCGGAGCCGCCGATCCTGCACATCGACGCGTCGGGCAAGGTCGATCGGCGTTTCGGCAACGGCATGTTCGTGCAGGCGCACGGCTTCTGTCAGGACCGCGACGGCAACTTCTGGGCAGGCGACAGCGGACCCTTCACCGACGTTCCCGCGACGAAGGGGCGCGGCTTCCAGCTGTTCAAGTTCAGCCCCGACGGCAAGGTGCTGCTGTCGCTCGGCAAGGCCGGTGTGTCGAAGGCGGGCACCGACACGTTCATCGGACCGACGGCGTGCGCCATCGCGCCGAACGGCGACATCATCGTGGCCGACGGCCACTGGCCGCGGCCGACCGACGCGCAGCAGGACGGCGACCGGCTGGTGCGGCTCAAGACGGACGGGACGTTCGTCGCGTCGTACGGCAAGATGGGCACCGCGCCGGGCGAGTTCATGGGCCCGCATGCGCTGGCGTTCGACTCGCAGGGCCGGCTGTTCGTGGCGGACCGGTCGAACAACCGCGTGCAGATCTTCGACCGCGACATGCAGTTCGTGGACGAGTGGCGCCACTTCGGCCGTCCGAGCGGCATCGCGATCCTGAGAGACGACACCGTCATCGTGGCGGATTCGGAGTCGAGCCAGACCATCGGCGGACCGCCGCAAGCGCCCGAGGGCGGCGGCAACCAGATCCGCAACCCCGGATGGGGCAACGGCATCCGGATCGGCAGCGCCAAGGACGGGTCGCTGCGCTACTACGTCCAGGGCACGCGGCCCGAAGGCATGGGCGCCGACAACGAGGGCAACGTTTTCGCCGGGCTCACGGGGAATTGCGATGCGAGCCCGTCAGGCGGCTGCCTGCAGAAATGGGTCAAGCGGTGAACCGGGTGAGGGGCATGATCGAACGGCGTGATGTGTTGCGGCTCCTGGGGGCCGCCGGGGTGGCCATCGGCGCGGGCGCTGGTCTCGATCGGTTCACCGCTACGGCGTTTGGCGGCCAGGCTCCCGGGGCCGCTGTCCGCATCCAGGTGCCGCCGGGCGGCATCATCCGCACGATTCGCGGCGATCTCGATCCCAACACCATCGGCGGCGCCACGCTCATGCACGAGCACGTAGGCACGGGACGCGCCCCCGCCCCGCGTGCCGGCGGCCCTCCGGTCGAGCCCAACCCGACCACCGATCGCGAGTGGATGGCGCAGGAGCTGACGATTGCCCACGACAAGGCCGGGCTCGGGATGCTCGTGGCCGCGAACACCGGCATTCCGGGCCCTGACAACGCCGAGTACCTGACCTTCCTGTCGCAGCGTTCGAACGTGCACCTGGTGGCGGCCGCGGCCTACTATCTGCGCGCGAACTATCCGGCCGGCACCGACACCATCGCCGAGGACGAGCTCGTCGAGCTCCTGGTCAGCGGCGCCGCCTCGGCGCGGCTGGGCGCCTTCGGCGAGCTGGGTGTGACGAACAACGAGGCCGACATCGACCCGGTGGAGCGCAAGGTGTTCCGCGCCTTCGGCCGCGCGCAGGCGCGCACCAACCTGCCGATCTTCACCCACAACAACTACTCGACCGGCGAGAACGTGCCGATGGACATGGCGGTCCGCCAGCTCGACGCGCTCGAGGCCGGCGGCGCCAATCCCAAGTCGATCGCGCTCGGCCACGTGTGCTGCCTGTTCGATCCGATGGTGGACGTCCACAAGAAAGTAGCCCGCCGCGGCGCCTTCATCGCGTTCGATCGCGTCACGCGCCAGCAGCAGTGGGTGTCGGACGAGAAGCGCATCGTCATGCTGAAGGCGCTGCTCGACGCCGGGCTCGAGCAGAACATCCTGCTGTCCTCCGATTACATCGGGCGCGTCAACACCGGCGTCGGCGAAATCAACGGCTATCCGGGGCCGTTGCACGGGCGCGAGGGCGGCCCCGGCTACGCGCGGCCGCTGGTGCTGTTCGTGCCGCAGCTCGTGAAGGCTGGCATCCCCGCCGAGGTCGTCCGTCGCATCACCCAGGACAACCCGCGGCGGTTCCTCACTTTCGTACCAAAGAACAGCTAGCGAGGCACCATGGAAGCGGCGATTGCAGGTCTCGTTCAGCGGTTCGAGCAGGGCACGCTGTCCCGGCGCGAGTTGATTCAGGGGCTCTCGATCCTGGCGCTCGGCGTGGCCGCGCCGGCCGCGGCACAGCCGCCCAGCGGGCTGAAAGCCACCGGGCTCAACCACCTGGGACTGTTGTGCAGCGACGTCACCCGGTCCACCGCGTTCTACGTCAACGCGCTGGGGATGACGCTCGTCAGCGAGGACAAGCAGAAGGGCATCGCGCGACTGGGCATCAAGGGCACGCTCATTTCGCTCCGCCAGGCGGCGCCGGCGGGCACGGTGGATCACTTCGCCATCTCGGTGGAAGGATTCAACGAGGAGGCGGTGAAGCGAACGCTGGAGCAGCGCGGGTACACTGCGAGCCGTGACGAGGACTCCGGGTTCCACGTGAAGGATCCCGACGGCGCCAACGTGCAGCTGGTGTAGCCAGGGGACAGACGTAGGGCCGCCTGCAGGCGGCCCGTGACGACAGGCAATGACGACGACGATGCGTGCGTGGGTAGCGGGGACGGCGATGGCCGCGGGCGTGTCGGCCATGGCGCTGGCGCAGGGCGGCAAGCCGCCGGTGATCGCCACCGACATCACGGCCGCTGAAGTCGAGGCGGTGGTGAAGCACCCGACCGGCGGCACCGACCGCCTGATGAAGGCCGTGGACATGGGCGGCTACAACGTGGGTGTCGGCGTGCTGCGCCGCGGCCCGACCAAACCAGGCGCGCCGGTAGGCGCCATCATGCACGAGAAGATCACCGAGGTGTATTACGTGGTCTCCGGCTCGGGCACGCTGCTGACCGGCGGAACGGTTGTGAACGCGGCCCCCGCGGCGGCCGACAGCGAGATCGTCCGGGTGGCCGTGGGGCCGAGCGTTCAGGGCACGTTCAAGGAGCCGGCGCAGCGCCGCAAGGTGAGCACCGGCGACATCGTGATCATCCCGCCCGGCGTGTACCACGGGTTCGACGAGGTCACCGACCACGTCGAGTACGTCGCCGTCCGCCCCGACCCCGAGCACGTGCTGCCCGCTGGCTGGGTCCATCCCGCGCTGAAGAAGTAAGAGAGCCTTCAGCCGCTAGGCCTTTTGCCTCTTGCCTCTTGCCTCTTGGCGCTTGTCAGGAGCGGTCGCAAATGCTCTTGCCAAAGGCCAAAGGCCAAAGGCCAAAGGCTAAGAGCTTGCTACGGCGCGCCCTGCGGCGTGTGGATGTGGATGATCAGGTACTGCAGCGGCGTGCCCGGATCGCCCCAGGCCGAGTGCCAGGTGTAGGGCGAGATCGAGACCATGTCGCCCACCTTCACCTTCAGCTCGCGCCCGCCGACGATCGGACCGCCGCGGTGTTCGCCCTGCGCCACCAGGTAGTCGTTTTTCGGATCCACCTTGCCCTCGACGAGCACGGTGCCGGAGCCGCCGGTGACCAGATAAATCTGGGTATTCTCGGTGTGCAGCTCGCCCAGCGCGGGCGGCGCGGTGGCGGGTTGCCGCGTCGTGGCGGTCAGACGGTACTCCGGCGACCACTCGATGTGGCTCTTGGCGTTGGCCTGCTGCTCGCGGGTCCACATCATCGCCTTGCCAGGCGTCATCTTCGTTTCGGGCGTGCCCGTCACCGTGAAGAGATTGGTGGCGGCGGGTGGACCGATACCGCGGCCGGGCGCCGGCGCCGGCTGGGCCGGGGCCTGGGCGAGCACGTAACCTGGCGCCAGCATCCATCCGGCACCAACGGCGGTGAGAACGGCCGAAGCAAGTAGCAGACGTTTCATTGGGACTCCTGGGTGGTCGCGGACCGGCGTCGAGCCGGGTTCGGGGCGGAGTGTAGCCAGCGGCCCGAAGGCCCCGCAACTACCCAACGTGAGGTAGCACTGGCGGCCGGCGTCCGGCACGTGGTGCTGATCTCGTGTCCGGCCCGATGGCCCGGAGCTTCGCGGACTCGATGTGGCATTTCGCCGCCGGCGACGTCGTCGACACAGCGGGCCCGGTGCGGGAAATTCCGCGCGATGAACCGTTGAACCGGCCGGGCGCGGCCGATACGATCGAACAAGGACGGTAGATGACGGACCTTCGATCGGCCGCGTTCCCTTCACACACCCGCTTCGTCCCCGCGTCGGTTCTCGCCCTCAAGCACTACACCGCCCGGCGGTTCGCCGCCGACGCCGTGGCCGGCGTCACCGTCGGCCTGGTGGCGCTGCCACTGGCGATGGCGTTTGCGATCTCGTCGGGCATGACGCCGCAGGCCGGGATCTACTGCGCCGTCGTCACCGGGTGCCTCATCTCGGCGCTCGGCGGATCGATGGTGCAGATCGGCGGGCCGACCGGCGCCTTTGTCGTGGTCGTGTCCGGCATCATCGCGAAATACGGTGTGGACGGCCTGTTCATGTGCACCATGATGGCCGGCGTGCTGCTCGTGATCATGGGGCTCACCGGCACTGGCACCGCGGTGCGCTTCATTCCCCGGCCGGTCGTCACCGGCTTCACGGGCGGGATCGCGATTACCATCGCGAGCACGCAGCTGCAGGATTTCTTCGGCATCCAGCTGCCGTCGGCGGCACCCGGCGACTTCATCGGCCGCATCTGGATATTGGCGCAGCACGCGTCGATGGCCTCGCCCGCGACGACGGCGCTCGGCGCCGGCGTGGTGCTGCTCATCGTCGTGTGGAACCGGCTGGTGCCGCGGGTGCCCGGTTACATCGTGGCGCTGTTCGCCGGCACCATCGTGGCCGCGATCGCCGGCCTGCCGGTGGCCACCATCGGCTCGCGGTTCGGCGGCATCCCGGCGGGACTGCCGGCACTGCGCCTGCCCGCGTTCCGCGTCGATCTCGTCCTGACACTGCTGTCGCCCACGCTCACCGTGGCGATGCTCGGCGCGATCGAGTCGCTCATGTCGGCCGTGGTCGCCGACCGCATGACCGGCGGGCGGCACAACTCCAATGTCGAGCTCTTCGCGCAGGGGATCGCCAACATCGCATCGCCGCTGTTCGGCGGCCTTCCCGCCACCGGCGCCATCGCCCGCACCGCCACCAACGTGCGGTCAGGCGGGCGCAGTCCGGTCGCTGGCATCGTGCACGCGCTCACCCTGCTCGCGATCCTGCTGGTGGCGGCGCCGCTCGCGGCCTCGGTGCCGATGGCGGTCCTGGCGGGCATCCTGCTCGTCGTCTCGTACAACATGGGCGAGTGGCACGACGTGCCGGAACTGTGGAAGCAGGGCTGGACGGATCGGCTCGTCTGGCTGGCGACGTTCGTCCTCACCGTGGTTGCCGACCTCACGGTCGCGGTGGAAGTGGGGATGATCCTCGCCGCGCTGCTCTTCATCGGCCGCGTCGCGTCGACGACCACGGTGTCGCGGGTGACGAAGGCGTACGTCGAGCAGGGCCGGCCGCACAGTCTGCAGGACAAAGCCATCCCCGACTACGTGTCGGTGCTTCGCATCCACGGTCCGTTCCTGTTCGGGTCCACCGACAAGCTCACCGACTTGATTCCCGAGATCCCGGAGTTCGGCCAGATCGTCGTGCTCCGTCTGCGGAACATGACCGCGATCGACGCCACCGGGCTGAAGGCGATCGAGAACTTCTCGGACGCGCTCGAGGGCGCGGGTCGTACGCTGTTGTTGTGCGGAGCGCTGCCGCAGCCGTCGCAGTTCATGGACGAAGCCGAATTTCACCGGCACGTCGGCGCGGAAAACATCCTGCCGAGCGTGGATGCGGCGCTCTCGCGAGCGCGACAGATCCACGAGTCGCGCTCGCGGCCTCTAGCCTCTAGCCTCTAGCCTCTAGCGTCTAGCCCCTTGTGAAGGGTCAAAGGCGAAAGGGCAAACGCCAAGGCTAGTTGGCGCCGGCGCGGACCCACCGCACGGCGTTGCCCACCTGCAGCGAGGCCGTGAAGATCTTGCCGACCGGCACGACGCCCTTGAGCTTGTGGCGGCCGATGGCCTCGAGGCCCGCGGTGGCGATGCAGCCGCAGTTGGAGCAGTCGGGGTTGCCTCCGAGCTGGCACGGGGTGATGCGGCGCTCGAGGTCCGACGAGAGGCAGTCGGTGGTCTGTGCGAACACGCACTCGTCGGGCGACTGCGGCGGGTCGGCGTAGACGTTGAGCATGCCGTCGAGCATCTGGAACTTCGAGAACATCGGGCGCAGCCGACGCAGCTCCGCCACTACGCGCTGGCGGTCGTCCTTCGTCAGCCGCTCCGTCGAGATCTCGCCGACCTGAGGCGTGTAGAGGCTGATCCACATCAGGCGGACGTTCGGGTTGGTCTGCCAGGACGACAGGAACTCCTCGATGTAGCCGTCGCGGCGGACCTGCTGGCGCGTCACGGTGCAGTGCACTGTGATCTGGTGCCCCTCGATGTGCTTGAGGATGCGCTCGTAGGTGGCCGGCTTGCGGCGCTCGTCGTGCTCGGGCTGCAGACCGTCGATCGACACGACGACCTGGAGGCGGCGCAGTCCGATCCATTCCTGGGGAATCGGCCGCACGGCGCTCGTGACCACCTGCGTGTGCACGCCGCGCTCGGCGAGCTGCGGGAGGATCTGGTTGAGCTCCTTGTAGCGCACCAGCGGCTCGCCGCCGACGATCGACACGTGCAGCGGCTGCGTCTTGTCGATCACGGCCATGAAGCGCGACACGAGCTCGTCGCCCTTGTAGTCCGCGAGTCCGCGCAGCGTCACGCCGTTGCCACCGAGGTGCTCGTCGCCGTAGGCGTAGCAGCCCGGACAGCGCAGCGGACACTCCTTCGTGATCTCGATCGACAGATTGGGGCGATGTCCACCCAGGATGCGGCCCCATGCCTGGACGATCTCTCGCGCGCCGAGGGCGGATCTGCTCATTGTGTGTGCCCTATTATGCGTGATATTCCGCAGCCCGCGCGTTATCCTGTTTCCCGATGCCGGAACGCCGTGCCCTGCCCGCAATCGTTCGCCGCCGTTCGAAGCTCCATGGCTGGGGCGTCTTCACCAAGGTGCCGATTTCGAAGAACACGCGCATCGTGACCTACGACGGGGAGCTCATCGATCACAAAGAGAGCTTCAAGCGCGAGACGAAATACCTGAAACGCGGCGAGATCTGGTGCTTCACCATCAACCGGCGCTGGGTGCGCGACGGCAACGTGGACGGATCGGTGGCGCGGTTCATCAACCACGCCTGCAAGCCGAACTGCTACAGCCAGATCGTCGGGAAGGACATCTGGATTCGCGCCGCAAAGAACATCAAGGCGGGGGAAGAGCTGACCTACGACTACTACACGGACGGAGAAAAGGTGATCCAGTGCCGTTGCCGTCCAGGCTGCACGCGCAAGCTGTAGTGCTCGCGGCCGTGCTGGCCGCGTCGCTCGTGCCGTCTTCGCGCCCGTCGGCGCGAGCCGCGCAGGCGCCGGCCGACGTCGCCGACGTGGATCTGGCGCGCGCGAGCCGGGGCGTCAGCGTGAAGGTCGGCTCGCCGGGACGCGGCCACGACGCGCTCGACATCCCGCTCGAGCTCTACGTCGCGCAGGTGCTGTCGGCGGAGGGGGAGCCGAACGCGCCGGAGGCGTCGGCGCAGGCGCTGGCGATTGCGATTCGCACCTACGCGCTGTTCAACGCCGGGCGTCATCAGAAAGAAGGCTTCGATCTCTGCGACACCACGCACTGCCAGGTGCTGCGTGCGAGCTCCGCGGCCTCGCGCCGCGCGGCGCAGGCGACGCTGGGGCTGGTGCTGACGTATCAGGGCGCCCCGGCCGACCTGTATTACTCGGCGTCCTGCGGCGGCCACACCGAGCGGGCCTCCGACGTCTGGCCGAAGATCTCGTTGCCGTATCTCGAGGCAGTGGAGGACGACGTCCACGGCGACGATCCGTACTGGACGCTGGAAAAGTCGCTCGACGAGATCCGTGCCGCGCTCGCCAAGGCGGGCGTGCGGGGCACCCGCCTCGAGGACGTGGTCGTGGACGCGCGGACGGCCTCGGGCCGCGTGGGGCGCGTGGGGCTGCCGGGGCTCGATCCCTCGTCGATGAACAGCAACGACTTCCGCCTCGCCGTCGGCGCGACCGAGCTGCGCAGCACCGCCTTCACGCTGGCGCGCTCGGGCGATCGCATCACGTTCACCGGCCGGGGCTACGGGCACGGCGTGGGCATGTGCGTCATCGGCGCCGGCCGCCGTGCCGCGCGCGGCGAGAGCGCACAGCGGATCCTGGGGCGCTACTATCCGGGCCTGGCGCTCGAGGACGTGTCGCGTGTCCGCACCGGCGTTGCCCCGCGTGAATCGACGCTCTTACCCGCCTCACCGATGCCGAAGGCATCGGCCTCACCCGCCTTTGTCCATGCGCTCGTGCCCGTGGGTTCGCGCACGACCGCGGCGGACCTCGAGCGAATCGCCGCAGAGGCGCAGGCGAAGATCGCGCAGCGGCTCGGCCTGACGACGCCCGCGCTCACCATCCGTCTGCACGGCTCGATCGACGCCTTCCGGCGCGCCACCGGCCAGCCGTGGTGGGTGAGCGCGATGGTCCGGGGCCGGGAGATCGACCTGGCGCCGGCGGCCGTGCTCGAGCAGCGCGACGGTCTCGATCGGGCCGTGACCCGTGCGGTGGCCGAGGCGCTGGTCGCCCCTGAGCTGAGCGATCGCCATGTCTGGGTCCGGGTGGGCGCCGCACGCTATTTCACCGGCGGCGAGCATCCGGCCGAAGGGCGCGTCCGGTGTCCGCTCGATGCAGATTTGACCGCGGCCGTCTCGGCGGCCGTGCAGCGCGAGGCCGAGGCGCGGGCCGAGGCCTGTTTTGCGCAGGCCATGAGCCGGGCAGGCGACTGGCGCGAAATTCGCTAGATAGTCCAGGAACGCCCGGTTGCCGGTTGCCGGCCCATCCGGCCGGAGGCGGGGCGCGGGCGTCGTCACCATTAGTCCTCGCACGCATTTAAGGTTGTGAGGCAAAGAGAGGCCTATAATCCAGCCATGCTGATCAAGAAGGCACCGGATATCCGTTCTTCCGAGATCACCCCGAAGAGCGTCTACCTCAAGCGCCGCGAGTTCATTCAGGCAGGGTCCGCGGCCCTGGCAGGTGCCGGGATCGTGGCAGCCGGGTGGAACGCGTGGAGCGGCGACGCGCTCGCACAGGGCGGCGGGCTGCCCAAACTGCCCAACGTCAAGAAAAGCCCGCTCAGCACCACCGAGGCACCGAGCGCCTACGAGTACATCACCAGCTACAACAACTTCTACGAGTTCGCGCCGGGCGCCGGCGACGGTCCGAAGAAGAATTCGGGCAAGTTCAAGGCAACTCCGTGGACGGTCGAGGTGGACGGCCTCTGCAACAAGCCGGGCAAGTACAACCTCGAAGACTTCATCAAGCCGTTCGCGCTCGAGGAGCGCATCTACCGCTTCCGCTGCGTCGAAGCCTGGTCGTTCGTGATCCCGTGGGTCGGCATCCCGCTGTCGGAGTTCATCAAGCGGGCCGAGCCGCAGGGCAGCGCGAAATTCATCGAGATGACCACGCTGGTCGATCGGGCCCGCTTCCCGATGCAGAGTACCGACCTTCTCGAGTGGCCCTACAAGGAAGGGCTGCGCCTCGACGAGGCCAACCATCCCCTGACGATTCTGGCGGTCGGCCTCTACGGCGAAGTGCTCCCGGCGCAGAACGGCGCGCCGCTCCGCCTGATCGTGCCGTGGAAGTACGGGTTCAAGGGGGTCAAGTCGATCGTCAAGATGCGGTTCGTCGACAAGCAGCCGATCAACACCTGGCAGGCGATGGCGCGCAATGAATACGGCTTCTACGCCAACGTGAACCCGATGGTCGATCACCCGCGGTGGAGCCAGGCGCGCGAGCGGCGGCTGCCCAGCTTTATCGCCAACCATAAGACCGAGATGTTCAACGGCTACGCCGACCAGGTGCAGAGCCTGTACGCCGGGATGGATCTCCGGCGGAATTTCTAGGGAGCCGGAGCACCGGCTCCGCGGCGGTGCCAAAGCCAATCACCATCCTGAGGGTCGCGCTGTTCATCGCGGCCCTCATTCCCGCCGCACGGCTCGTCTGGGGCTTCTACACCAACGACCTCACCGCCAACCCCGGCGACTACATCACCGATCAGACCGGCACCTGGATTCTGGGGACGCTCTTCGCGTCGCTCTGCGTCACGCCGTTGCGCAAGCTCACCGGCTGGAACGATCTGATCAAGCTGCGGCGGATGCTCGGCCTGTTCGCGTTCTTCTACGCCACGCTCCACCTCCTGACGTGGATCGTGTTCGTCCACTACTTCGACGTGAGCTTCATGATCGAGGACGTGTTCAAGCGGCCGTTCATCACGGTGGGCATGACCGTGTTCGTGATCCTGTTCGCGCTGGCGGTCACGTCGAACCGCTGGTCGATCCGCAAGCTGGGACGGAAGTGGGGAACGCTCCACCGCCTGGTGTATCTCGCGGCCATCGGCGGCGTGATCCACTTCTGGTGGCTGGTGAAGGCGGACATCACGCTGCCGCGCCGCTGGGCCGCGGCGTTCGCGGTCCTGCTCGGCATGCGCGCCTGGTGGTGGTATCAGAAACGCGTGACTACTTCCGCAAGGCGTCCAGTCGCTGCTGCAAGCGGCCGTTAGGGAATACCTTCAGCACTGCGTCGAGCGCCGCTGCGGCGTCCGCTTTGCGCCCGGAAGCCTCGTAGGCATCGGCCAGGAGTCCGCCCTTCCGGAACGCCATGAAGCGGTTGTCGGCGGGGAGCTGCAGCGCGTTCAGCCCGTCGATGGCAGCTTGCGGATCCTTGCGATCGACCAGTTTCGACTCCGCCGCCAGCATCTGCACTTCGGGATCGCCGGGGTAGCGCTCGGCCGCCTGCGCGATGAGCGTGGCGGCCTGCTCGTGCCGGCCCGCCGCGCGGTCCGCCATCGCCTGGTGGTAGTAGCCGGCCAGCAGCAGCCGTTCGACATCCTTGGGATCACCGCTCCGCAGCCCGACGCCGCCGGCGTAGGCATACACGAGCTCGCCGCCGTGCTCTCCGGTCTCGTAGACGGCATAAATTCCCGCCAGACCGACCACCGCGGCCAGCACGTGCACGGCCTTGGCCTTGGGCGACTTCCGCATGGCGAGCCCCAACAGTTCGATCGCGCCGAGCACCAGCAGTACGATCTGCGTCCGCTCGCCCCATTCCTCGTGCTCCATCACGGGCGGGCGCGCGCCGGGAGCGCGTTCCACCGGACCGTGGGCCGCGGTGCCTGATCGCACCGACACCACCGCCGCCAGCGCGGCGGCGATCAGCAGGGTCGACGCCGCGGGGCTGGCAAACGCCGGCCGGCCGAAGAGCGACACGAGACGGAAGATCACGCCGACGATGACGAGGACGATCGTGAAGTGGACGATCTGCGGGTGCAATGCAGCCATGAATGATCCTGATTGCCTCTAGTCTTCAGCCTCTGGCCTTCCGGGGCTCCTGCCAAAGGCTAGAGGCTGAAGGCAAAAGGCTCAATTGGAACTGCCGCCGGTGGACGCCATTGCTCTGGCGACGACCACCGACGAGTCTGCCGCGCCAGCCTTGTAGTAGCCGAGGAATCTCGCGGGCTCGGGCGCATCATACCGCCCCAGATTATGTGCCCATCGGTAGGCAATCGACTGATACCGGAGCTCGACGTCCACGCGGTAGGGGCCGGCCGTGGTTGCGGGCACCCGGTAGCGGACACGGTCGCCGCCGCCGGTGAAGTCGGTGTCGTCGGCAGCTCCCCCGTAGACGCCGATCTCGGTGGCGGCGGAGCGCTTGTCGAAGCCGCGCGGCAGCAGCCGGTTGTCCTTGAGGTACCGCACCGCGGTCAGGAGTCCCGTCGTCGGTGTGCCGCCGCGGTCGCCGAGGATCGGCTCGTAGATCTG
>Ga0163163_10002577_pt1 | contig 15358 bp, 11 predicted proteins | sample S65metaG_FD_119766 | JGI IMG/M metagenome (GOLD analysis project Ga0163163, IMG submission 119766) | Switchgrass rhizosphere microbial communities from Kellogg Biological Station, Michigan, USA - S6-5 metaG | ecosystem: Host-associated > Plants > Roots > Rhizosphere > Soil | place: USA... | reverse complement strand
CAGGTTTTCGGTCATACATTGGTGTGGCATCAAAATCAAAATGGAAATTATTTGCGATCGCTGACTGTAGATGCCGGCAGCACAAGTGCAACCAACCTTTTATCGGCAGGTGATTTTGAAGCTGGAACAGGTACCACCGGAACCGGAAGTACATTGTTTACGGGCTGGAATTTACTGATTGGCGGAAATGCATCAGGAAGTTATGCTGCGGTGACTGGAAACAATAGCACAAGAGCTTTAGAAGCTACAGTAACCTCACCCGGAACAAATGCTTATGATGTACAGGCCATTGGTCCTAACTGGACAGCCGTTGTTGGAACGCAATACAAGGTGAGTGTTGACATCAAATCATCGGTGACTAATGGTAAAGTAAAATTGGTGAATCAAAACAGCATCTACCAACAAAATGATATCACTCCCACAACTTCGTGGGCAACTTATACATGGACGTTAACTGCATCTGAAACTTCACCAAGTTTACGACTGAACTTTCCAAATGGAGGTGTTTATGCAATCGATAACATAAAAATCAACGAAGTAACTTCAGGAGGTGCGTTACCACCTGCGCAAGCTGCTGCAAATGTAGATTCATCAATGAGTCGATTTATCCGCAATAGCGTAACACGATATGCCGGGAAAGTTAAAGCATGGGATGTGGTAAATGAAGCATTTAATGATGGAACAGGTTCCATTCGCACCAGCGGAGCTTTGACTTCCGATGCTTTTTATTGGGCTCAATACCTGGGTAGAGATTTTGCCTTAAAAGCATTCAATTATACAAAGGCTGCCGATCCATCTGCAGTATTATTCATCAACGATTATAATCTTGAGTCAGATAACCGGAAACTGGATTCTTTGTTGGCTTTTGTAAATGAATTAAAGGCAAAAGGGGCGAAGATTGATGGAATTGGAACGCAGATGCATATCAGTATTACTACTTCAAAGACTGCTATCGATAATATGTTCGTGAAACTGGCAGCTACAGGACTGAAAATAAGAGTATCTGAATTAGATGTACGTGTTAATCCGAATAATCTTACCGGGTTCAACGCATCAACACAAAACTTAACCGACCAGGCTTCAATGTACAGGTATGTTGCCGAATCATTTATTCGAAACGTGCCGGTAGCCCAGCGATATGATTTCACCATATGGGGAGTTGCCGACAGTGACAGCTGGATTGTAACTGCTTTACGTAAAGAAGATTTTCCACTTTTATTTGATGCCGGTTATACAAAAAAGCCCGCCTATACTTCCTTGCTGCAGGGATTGAAATAGGTTTTTTTTGACAGGTTGGCCAAGGCGTAAAATCTCATTTTACGAATCTCATTTTTTCAGTACACTTTCATTTGTATTGGTACAATTTAATTCTTTGAATACTATAATCATTCACGTCTATCTTTAGGTGCCGGCCCTTGTGATCCTGATCCCCATTCATGCGTCTTCCACGGTTGCCAGATACCATTTCAAATTTCCCTTCATCCACCCTTAAAATGCCTACCTGAGTTTCGTTGGTAGATTTAAAGCTTATTACTAAACCGCTTCGGCCAGGTAGAATCCATAAATCCTATACTGGATGCACTCGAGTTTCCCAACTCGCCACCGGTAATAATGAACGGCTTATTATTTACAAATAACTGCGTATAATTCCCGCTCTTAATGAGATGAGGCCTGTCGATGTTCACTGGTCGGGCCAGTGTCCAAACAGATGAGATAACAAAAACAATAGGAAACAGGAAAGTTTTGACAAAGGCTTGGATTCGGCTCCGGGCGGGGTCATAAGTGGTTTTTGGAGATGGGATAGACAATCGTTTACATGGCGATAATAAAGCGAAACAGAAATTTATTTAAAAAAAATTTACGTAATCGATTGCATTTTAAAAATTCTGCCTAAATTCGGTATGAAATCGGCTTTTTGCTGGCTGGTATTTAAACTAACTAACGATCTATGCAGCTTGATTACAAAGTGGTTTTGCGCCAATTATTCCTGAAAATAAAATGATGGTTTCGTTTTTAAAAAAATGTATTTCAAACAAAATAATTTTTTCAACTTTCTCATGTAAGCAATCGTTAAGGAGGGGTGATTCTTCATCCTTCCTCTTTTTACATGCTGCTACCGAGAAAAATCCTATACACACAGAAGTAAAAAAATCATTTAAAAATGATGAAAGGGCAATGATTATCCAGGAGGTATCAAAATTGATATAATAATTACAAACAATTAGCTGGAGGTTATCATCAGGCCGACTACCAACTGTATTTAACTTTGCAACTCATATTTTGACATGTTATTATTAGGCATTGATCTTGGTACGTCTTCAATAAAAGTGTCCGTTGTAGATGCTTCGAACCGCCGCTGCATTGCTGCGGCACAATTCCCCGAAACAGAAGTCGATATTATTTCTACCGAGCCCGGATGGGCAGAACAAAGCCCGGATCAGTGGTGGGAACATGTTAAACAAGCGATTTTGAAATGTAATGCCACCGGCTTATACCAGCCAAAGGATATTGGGGCTATTGGAATTGCTTACCAGATGCATGGACTGGTTTTGATTGACAAGGACCAGCATGTGCTGAAAAATTCCATCATTTGGTGCGACAGTCGTGCCATTGAAATAGGTGAAAAAGCTTTTTATGAAATAGGCGAGAAAAGATGCCTGTCACACTTACTAAATTCACCGGGTAATTTTACAGCTTCCAAACTGGCCTGGGTTAAGCAACACGAACCAGAGATTTATGACCGTATAGATAAGGTGCTATTGCCGGGAGATTTCATTGCAATGAAACTTACAGGCGAACCAACAATAACAATATCCGCACTTTCCGAAGGAATTTTTTGGGACTTTACCGAACATTCCATTTCAAAAGATATAATTGATTATTTCGATTTTGACTCTTCCTTTTTTCCAGTTCAAAAGCCCGTTTTTGCGGAGCATGGAAAGTTGAAAGAAGCAGTGGCTGCCCGGCTTTCATTAACCGAAGGAATACCGGTTACTTATAAAGCAGGCGATCAGCCGAACAATGCTCTTTCTTTGAATGTGTTGCAACCGGGCGAAGTTGCTGCTACTGCAGGAACTTCCGGGGTTATTTATGGTGTAAGTGACGTTTTGGAGTATGACCCGGAATCACGCATCAACAGCTTTGCCCACGTAAATCACGAAAAAAATAAAAACAGGATAGGCGTATTGCTGTGTATCAATGGTGCCGGTATTTTTAATCGTTGGATTAAAAATATGTTTGGGACTCAACACAGTTATGAAACGCTCAACCTGGAAGCAGCCGGGCTTAATGCAGGTTGCAACGGGTTGTTTACAATTCCATTTGGCAATGGTGCAGAAAGAATGCTCAGCAACGCCATGGTTGGTGCCCACATTCATCATCTTGATTTTAACATACATTCCTTAGGACATGTTGTTCGCTCAGCGCAGGAAGGAATTGCATTTGCTTTTCGATATGGCCTCGATATTATGAAGGAGAACGGCATAGAACCTTCTATTATTCGTGCCGGCAAGGCAAATATGTTTTTGAGTGATATATTCACAACTTCGTTTGTAAATGCTACAGGAGTGGCCGTTGAATTGTACCAGTCCGATGGTAGTGTGGGAGCGGCGCTGGGTGCAGGTATTGGCGCCGGTGTTTTTACAGAAAAAGATCTTTCAACAAACACAAAAGCTTTAAAACTTATTGAACCTTTGCAACAAAATCAATATGAAGAGTTGTACCAGCAATGGAAAGAGCTACTTCAAACGCACTTAAAAAAACTAAGCGAAACAAATCCCTTACCACAAGGCATTGAATTAACTAATTAAAATTGTTGAAAATGACAGTTGTTACGGCAAGCAAAAAATTTTTTAAAAGCATCAATCAGATAAAATACGAAGGACCCGGGTCAGACAATCCGCTGGCATTTAGGTGGTATGATGAAAATAAAGTAGTGGCTGGAAAAACCATGAAAGAACATTTACGTTTTGCATCAGCATATTGGCATTCATTTACCGGCAGTGGCGCCGATCCGTTTGGAGAGCCAACGCACCTGTTTCCATGGAATGATATCGATGATGCGGTGGAAAGATCCTATGCAAAAGCAGATGTGGCTTTTGAGTTCATAGCAAAACTTGGCCTTCCTTATTATTGCTTTCATGACGTAGATGTTGTTGATTATGGCAATGATATTAAAGAGAATGAAAGACGGCTGCAAGCGATTACCGACTATCTCAAACAAAAGCAAAACGAAACCGGAATAAAACTTTTATGGGGAACGGCTAATCTTTTTTCAAACAAAAGATACATGAACGGTGCTGCCACCAATCCCGATTTTCACGTGCTGGCACATGGGGGCGCACAGGTAAAGGCGGCTCTGGATGCCACCATTGAACTTGGCGGCGAGAATTATGTGTTCTGGGGTGGGAGAGAAGGATATATGACCCTGTTGAACACCAACATGAAAAAAGAAAAGGAACATTTTGCGAAATTCCTGCATACTGCAAAAGATTATGCAAGGAAAAATGGTTTCAAAGGAACTTTTTTCATTGAGCCAAAACCTTGTGAACCTTCAAAACATCAATACGATTACGATTCAGAAACTGTAATTGGTTTCCTGCGCCAATACGATTTGATGAATGATTTTAAATTGAACATAGAAGTTAACCACGCGACGTTGGCAGGTCATACTTTCCAGCATGAATTACAGGTAGCGGCGGACGCGGGAATGCTCGGTTCCATTGATGCTAACAGGGGCGATTATCAAAACGGTTGGGATACCGATCAATTTCCAAATAACATCACCGAAATCACAGAGGCTATGTTGGTGATTCTGGAATCAGGCGGCCTGGCCGGTGGTGGTATTAACTTTGATGCCAAGATTCGCCGTAATTCCACCGACCCTGAAGATTTGTTTTATGCTCATATTGGTGGAATGGATGTTTTTGCACGAGCATTGATTATCGCTAATGAAATTTTGGAAAAGTCAGAATACAAAAAGTTTCGAAAAGAAAGGTACTCCTCGTTTGATACCGGAAAAGGCAAAGAATTTGAGCAAGGAAAATTAGGGCTGGAAGATCTTCGTCAGTATGCCATTGAAAATGGGGAACCTGAAGTGAGAAGCGGCAGACAGGAATGGCTTGAAAACATAATCAACCGTTACATTTAGAAAGACCAAAGCAGATAAGAAACGAAACAGAAAGGATTTTCCTTTCTGTTTTTATTTAAGGGTATAAATTCATTTTGTATAAGTTGATAATTGAGTTTATACATTAGATAATTCTACGGTGATTGAATTCATTATTGACGATTAGCTTTGCAAATTATTTTTGAGATGCACTTACTTCCGTTTAAATGATGGCTTAACGCAATTACTGAACTGCAATAGTTATTGGACAAGTAGTGCCAATTGACAAGTAAATAAATACACACATTATGTTCATGGAACAAACAATGCGTTGGTATGGACCAAATGATCCTGTTAGCTTGTGGGATATTCGACAGGCTGGATGCACAGGAGTTGTTACAGCTTTACATCATGTTCCTGTTGGTGAAATCTGGACTGTTGAAGAAATTACTAAAAGAAGGAGGCAGATTGAAGAAGCCGGCATGACGTGGACAGTAATTGAAAGCCTTCCCGTAAGCGAAGACATAAAAAAACAAAAGGGAAACTACAAACAGCACATTGAAAATTACAAACAAAGTTTGCGTAATGTAGCAGCTTGTGCATTGAAGGTGGTTACTTATAATTTCATGCCCATCCTTGACTGGATGAGGACAGATATTTCGTACGAAATGCCGGACAAAAGCCTGGCATTACGATTTGAGAAACTGGCTTTTATTGCATTTGACCTTTTCCTGTTAAAACGGCCCAGTGCTGAAAACGATTATACAAAGGAAGAAATTGAAAAAGCAAAAAAGCGTTTTGAAAAAATGACTGATAGTGAAAAGGAAACTCTTTATCGAAATACATTGCTTGGATTGCCGGGGAGCGAAGAACGTTTTACGGAAGAAAAGATTCTAACTGCTTTGCAGGAGTACAAGGATATTGATGCAAATAAATTAAAACAACACTTGTATTATTTTCTACAACAAATTATTCCGGCTGCCGAAGAAGTTGGAGTGAAGATGGCCATTCACCCGGACGATCCTCCTTTTCCAATTTTAGGATTGCCAAGAATTGTAAGTATTGAAAAGGATGCAAAAGATTTGATTGATGCAGTGCCGTCCCCTGCAAATGGACTTTGTTTTTGTACGGGCTCCTATGGAGTCAGGGCAGACAATGATTTGCCTGGTATGGTAAAGCGCCTGGGAAATTCAATTCACTTTTTGCATTTGCGCAGCACTAAAAGAGATGAGGACGGAAATTTTTTTGAAGCCGACCATCTTGCGGGAGATGTGGACATGTACGACGTAGTGAAACAAATTGTATTGATATCGAAGCAAAGAAATATTGCTATTCCTATGCGTCCTGACCATGGGCATCAAATGTTGGATGATTTAAAAAAGAAAACGTATCCCGGTTACAGTGCAATAGGGAGATTGAGAGGTTTAGCCGAATTGAGGGGACTCGAATTAGGTATTGCAAAAAGTTTAAGCTAGTTTCTTCTGTTAAGTTTATATGAAAAACAAAATTTAGCTGTGCAAAACCAAAAATAAACCGATACTTGCGTCATATTAGATCATCATGAAGTTCAAACTTGTTGTTGCTTGTACGGTTGTTTTTTTTGCAGTTGCTGCATGTACCAATAGCCAAAAAGAAAATAGCAATCTTGCCGATTCACAAGAACAACAGCATACTGATATTGATAGTAATGCCGCTTCATCACTAACACTACTTCCTTCTTTCTCCGTTCAGGATGCAAGTGGTGTTATTACAAACCTTCAAAATTTTAAAAGGAGAAAATTGTTTGTAAACTTATGGGCCTCCTGGTGCCCGCCCTGCAAACGCGAAATGCCTTCGATTGAAAAACTATACCAATCTTTGGATACTACTAAGGTGAAATTTTTATTGGTTTCTTTGGACGACCATTTCGAGATCGCGAAGAAATATGTATTCTCTCAAAAATTAAAATTGCCAATTTATTATCCGGCCGAAAAACTTCCGCTTTTGTTTCAGGTAGATGGTATACCAGCAACATTTATTTTCGATGAATCAGGCCAATTAATAAAGAGGATCGATGGTGGTGAAAATTATAACACAAAGGAGTATAAAACTTTGTTTCAATAATTAATAGTTCCAAAATATCAGAACATATTTAAGGCGAACGTTTTCAGCCTTATCCTTTTATATACTACAGGGTTTATTGATTTATCAGGTTCCGGCTTTGTTCCTCAACATATTCAAGTGTTTTGTAGTTTACTTTATAAAATACAAAACGTCGGTCGCGTTCGGTTTGAACAAATCCTGCCGTTCTTAAAATAGCAAGGTGTTGCGATGCAACAGATTGCTCCAAATTCATCTTTCTGTAAAGCTCGGTAACCGTAATTTTTCCAGATTTATGAATTAACTTCATGATATCCTGTCGCAGCTTATGATTAATTGCACGGAAGATCAAAGCAGCCTTCCTGATTTCCAGAATATTGATTTCTAGTTCGTTTAATGTTTCCATATTCTCTGTGTTTTGCAGAAATCAAACATAAATTCTTATGTAATTGCTTAACGTGACATTTATCACGTTTGCAAAGCTTGTGCGTATGTATTCTTGCCGATTCAACATTTTTGAGTATTCGAAATCTAATTTTGATTATGAAACTAACTATCGAAGAAGTTCAGAAGCGGTTTCCTGGCTTTGAGATAGAGTTAGTGCATGATTTTGTGAAAGTAGCCGAAATCAAATCCTGTAATAAAGGCGAATACATTCTTCGTAGTGGACAATACATACGCTCCATCTTAATCATTTTCGACGGCCTTGTTAAAGTGCTAAGGGAAAGTAGCAACGGTAACTCGTTTTTCATGCATTACGTAAAGAGTGGTCATGCATTTGCTTTGACAATGATTTATGGTGACAGGCAGGAACCCAGTGAAGTAACCGCAATAGCTTTTGAAAAGACAATTCTTATAGCCATTCCCCTTACCTGCATGGAGAAATGGATGAAGGAATATAAGAGTTGGTATCAATACGTGTTCGAAACGCTCAGGGAACGGGTAAGGGAGTTCTTAAGAACAATTGACAATAGTGTGTTTTTGAATATGGATGAACGCCTGGTTCACTATTTGAATTATCATGCAGAAATATTACAAACGAAAATTATCCCTATCACCAGGACCGAAATTGCGAAAGAATTCAATTCATCCCGGGAAGTCATCACAAGAGTATTGAACAAACTTGCTGACAAGGGTAAGCTAAAAATGCACAGGCATTTTATTGAAATTCTGGACCTGTAAATACCCATGTAGGGCTAGTGAAGGAAATAAATTATTAGCAAAACTGCTCGATAATTCTACAGCCTGCGTGCACATATAGAATAAACAAATTCATTTTTTTAGGAAATTGTTTAAAAGTATTAATGGAAGGTTTCATAAGTTATTGCCTGAAAATTATATCTTAGCGGCCGAAAAAATGGATCGTTTTCCCTGATAAACAAGGCAATTTTCGGGAGTAATAAGTGAAATCCACTATGATTAATATGCACTGCTTAAGAGGGTTTTTGTGTTTTTTATTGTTCCTGATTGTTACAACAGTTTCAGCCCAGATTCCTACGGATTTAAGCAATCTAAAAGCTTCTCAAATTTCTAATACACAATTACAACAATACCTCGACCAGGCAAAAGAAAGGGGCTTAACAGTGGATGAAGTTGAAGCCGAATTGTTGCAGAGAGGGTTTCCACAAACCGAAATGGCGGAATTAAGAGTGCGTATTAGGCAATTAAATACTGCAGATACAGATAAAGAAACAAAAAAAACAGAAAGCCAGGTCAACCAGGATACTAAAAGAAAGTCTCCACAAACTTCGAAAAACAATCCATTACTATCAACAAAAGAAGATTCAAAAACAGCAAAAGTATTCGGCACTGAGCTGTTTTCCAATACGAATCTCACATTCGAGCCCGACCTCAGAATGCCAACACCAAAAAATTATGTGATTGGTCCGGATGATGAATTGCTCCTGAATATTTATGGATTGAACATGTCGCAACAGACATTGAAAGTATCTCCTGATGGCACTGTCAATGTAAAATACGCAGGTGTGGTTAATGTGAGCGGACTTACCATTGAAGGTGCAACTTCTATTTTAAAAAGCAGGCTCTCCAAATATTACCCTGCACTTAATTCTGGTCAAACCAAACTGCAACTTGCATTAGGTAATATTCGCAGCATAAGGGTAATACTTATTGGGGCAATTAACAGGCCGGGCACATACACCATGCCCTCCGTTGCCAATCTTTTTAATGCTTTATATGTTAGTGGGGGACCTGCAGAAAACGGTTCATTCAGGAATATAGAACTGATTAGAAACAATAAGGTAGTTCAGACGGCCGACCTGTATGATTTTTTATTGAAAGGCGATTTAAGCTCTAATATTCGTTTGGAGGACAATGATGTTATCAGGGTGCCGTTTGCTACGAACATGGTTACACTTAACGGGCAGTTGAACCATCCAGGAATATTTGAGTTGAAAGAAACTGAATCGCTCAAGGATGCCTTGAGTTTTGCCGGTGGGTTTAAAAGCAAAGCATTTAAAGGACGAATTACCGGTAATCGCTTTTCCGATTTTGATAGAAGAGTAATTGACGTATCGGGTGATTCTCTTCAATCTTTCCAACCAAAAAATGGCGATGAATATTTTATTGATTCGGTGGTCAATCGCTATCAAAACCGTGTTATAGTGAGTGGTGCTGTATTTAAACCCGGCCCATATGCCGTTGAAAGCGGGATGACCCTTAAACAACTTATTAATAAAGCCCAGGGATTGAAAGAAGACGTGTATACCGGTCGTGCTTTGGTAATTAGAACAAGAGATGATCTTTCGAAAGAATATTTGGCTGTTGAATTAAAACCCATTGTAGAAGGAAGAGAAGATGGGCCGGTATTGAAGCGTGAAGACAGTGTTCATGTCGCTTCAATATTTGATCTCAGAGATACAACTGATATTACTATTAACGGAGCAATCAGGCTACCAGGGGTATATCGTTATGAAGAAGGTCTTTCTCTAAAATCATTAATTCTAAAGGCTGGTGGATTCACCGACAATGCAACCGGTACCGGAATTGAAATCTCTCGTAGAAAAAGAGATGTTGAAGTAAATAAATCCGGCAGCAATATTGTGGAATTGATCACGATAAATGATAACAAAGAACTTTCAGGCACCTCAACAGATATTGTGTTAAAGCCTTTTGATATTGTAACCATTAAAGAAGATCCTTATTATAAAAAACAAATTAGTGTAAAGGTTACTGGTGAAGTACTGATGCCGGCTGTTTACACGCTGCAAAGCCGGGAAGAAAGGTTGAGCTCGATTATTAAAAGGGCAGGAGGGTTGTTATATACTGCAAATATTAGTGGAGCAAAATTGATTCGCCTTAAAAAAGATGTTGTCGATAGTTCGGAGGTGAAGCGACTTTTAAAATCGGTAGCAAGAGATACATCTGATACGAATTCCGCTCTTGTATTAAAAAATACGTCGGACGTAGCCATTAACTTGAAGTATATATTAGATCACCCAGGATCAGTTGATGATATTACTCTCGAAGAAGGTGATGAACTAATCATTCCAAGGATAAATAATACCGTAACCGTAAATGGAGAAGTTTTCAAACCGCTTGAGATTATGTTTGAAAAAGGAAAGAGTATGAAGGATTATTTATCTGATGCGGGAGGTGTTACTCAATCAGGTAAAAAAGGTAAAGCCTTCGTGATTTATCCAAACGGGGGTTCGGCTCAAATTAAAAAGACACTTGGCATTTTCCGGAATTATCCAAAGATAGATCCCGGTTCAAATATTTTCGTTCCTGTAAAACCAAAAAAGGAGGGGCTTGATATGGCAAAGGCGGGAATATTTGTTTCGGCAATTACTGGATTGTTGACGGCACTTGCGTTAATATTTAATAATTAGCAGAACGAAATAATTTCAATAAATATCGTCGGTTTTATCAAGATAGTTTTACCAAACGAAAATTATTTCATTAGGCCGGCGCGCAGATATTTATTCGGTGCAATCAGTAAGGACCGCATTGTAATCAGTACCAAAAATTTTATTGTGTGACTGAGGTGGCGAAGCCGTGTATTTGATGACCAAGGTTAAAGTTGATATTAAAAGGTCTTTGTCAGAAATATGAATGCAAACACAGAAGATTACTATTCATTGTCAGAGATAGCAAAATCTACTAAAGCTTTTTTGCAATACCTTCTCCGGAAATGGTGGATATTTTTATTGGGCGGCGTGCTGGCTTTATTTTGCGGATATATTTATTTCATAAAACAGAAACCGAAATTTGAAGCGGTATCTACGTTTATACTTGAGGATAAAACTTCTGGTGGCGGAAATGGTCTCGCAGGACTCGCATCTCAATTCGGGTTAAATATAGCAAGCATGAGCGGAGGTGGAAGCATTTTTAGTGGCGATAATATTTTGAACATCTTAAAATCTAAAAATGTAGTTGAACGGGTATTGCTTACACCCATACAGCCAGGGAGCGGATCAACTTTAGCGGATTCTTATTTGTTCTTCACTGGATTAAAAAAAAGCTGGCAAAATAAACCCCCTATAAATAACATAAGTTTCGCCAATTTAAATCAACCTTTAAATCCGCTTCAGGATAGTGTTTTGAATCTGATTTATGAGCGGCTTATAAAAACCAATTTATTAGTAGATCGTGCCAGTAAGCAAGGCACTATAATCAAAGTGTCGGTATCTGCCGCAGATCGTGTGTTTGCAAGATTAATGACAGAGAGGTTAATTGATGAAGCGAGTAAAATGTACCTTGATATTCGGGTGGGAAATGCTGTAAGTAACATTAAACAACTGGAGAACAAATCAGATTCACTGCTTGCGTTGTTGAATAATAAATCTTACCGTGTTGCGGCCAGTCAATTACTTGATATTAATCCTGGAATAAGAACTGCGGCGGTGCCGGTTGAAATTGCCACCCGAGACAAGACTGTTTTGGCCACCTTATATGCAGAGGTAGTTAAAAACCTTGAAGCAAGTAAATTAATACTTTCACAACAAACACCAGTCATTCAGATTTTAGATCGACCGAGTTACTTGTTGCGTGATAATAAAAGAGGCCTGTTATTCACCTTATTTGTTTCTTGCTTTATAATGGAACTTATTGTTTTGTGTGTAATGTTTATTATTTATCTGTTGTCTAAGCGATAATCTTATCCAAAATATCTGGTTGCAATGTACCCTGATGTAAGAATAATCGGAGCGTTAAAGAAAAACAAAGTGATTGGAAGGTTGTTGCTTTCCGGTGCTGATGCACGGACTGCCAGAACAAGGAATAACATCGTATATTCTTCCATCTTCAGAGGTATTGGCATGGTGGCAGCTTTGCTGATGGTTCCACTGGCTTTGAATTATCTTAATCCTACTAAATACGGGGTTTGGTTAATACTTTCTTCATTGATTGCCTGGGTTAATTTTTTTGATATAGGATTAGGTAATGGGTTACGTAATAAACTGGCTGAAGCGCTGGCATCCAAGGATTATACCCGTGCCCGCACCTATGTAAGCACGACTTATGCTATTCTCACTATTATTATATCTGCACTACTGATTTCTTTCTTTTTAACTAATAAGTTTATTAACTGGAATAGAGTGTTGAACGTACCGTACTCTTTTAATGAGGATTTGAAATTGCTCATTATCATTGTTTTTTTGTTTTTCGCATTAAGGTTTGTGCTTGGTCTGATAGTTACCATTTTAACGGCAGATCAAAGAACGGGCACAGCAGGTTTTTTAGATGTGGCTATTAGTGTCCTTTCACTAGTGGGTGTTTTTTTGATCAGTCGCCGAAATGACGGTTCTCTTTTACTTCTTGGATGCGTGCTTAGTCTTATTCCGGCAATCGTTTTATTAATCGCAAATTTCTGGTTCTTTAATAAAGATTATAGGAGTATCCGTCCATCTTTTAAATTCATTAAACTAAGTCTTGTAAAAGACCTAATGCACCTTAGCATTCAGTTTTTTTTATTACAGGCCGCTGCGATGCTCATCTTTTTCAGCAATAATATTATTATCGCGCATTTGCTGAATCCGGCAAAGGTTTCAGAATTTAATATCGTCTTTCGGTATTTTAATGTAACAACGGTTTTGTCAGTTCTTATTTTAAATCCTTTCTGGTCGGCAGCTACTGAAGCTTATTGTAAAGAAGACTTTGGGTGGTTGAAAAAATCGTCTACCCGGCTACTAAAGGTATGGGGCATAATTGCCATTATTACTATCTGTATGATTCTCATTTCACCCTTTGTGTACAAAATCTGGATCAAGGATGCGATGACTATATCATTCAGTTCTTCTGTGCTAATGGGCATTTATGTAGTTATTCTTGCCCTACATAATAACTACATTTATTTGATAAATGGTATAGGCAAAATCCAGTTGCAGTTGCGGATATATCTCGTAATATCTTTGTTTGTTATTCCGCTGTCATATTTATTTATAAAATTTTTTGAGTTAGGTATAAATGGCAGCATCCTTTGTCTGATTATTTGTGCTTTACCTGCAACCATATTAATCCCCAACCAATTCCACTTAATTGTCAATAGAAAGGCAAAAGGGATATTTAATAAGTAGAAGTATGCGCAGTGTTAACGAGTTTTTTTGGCGAGGCATGTCAAAAGCCTTACCTGTTTTTGATTTGCTATTGTTCCCGTTCACTTTCCTGGCAGCCTTATGGATGTATATTATTAGGAAGGCCGGTATCCGAAGAGCGCCAATAAGTCGGAAAATTTTTCTTGGTATAGGCGTTTTCCCGATAAGGAATCATTATTATGAACCATTGTTCAATGCAAAAGAAATCCGCAAGAGTTGGGAAAAGCGCTTCTTACCAGGCATTGATATGAATATTGATGAGCAACTTTCATTGTTGTCCCAATTCAACTATGCTGAGGAACTGAAAAAAATTCCCCTAAACAAAAATGGTAGCCTGCGTTATTACTATAACAATTCTTCTTTTTTTGCAGGAGATGCTGAGTACCTGTATAACATAATACGGCTGAAAAAGCCAAAAAAAATTATTGAAATCGGGAGCGGCAATTCAACGCTCATGGCATTGGAAGGAATCAAGAGAAATAAGGCTGATGATAGTAATTATAAATGTAAGGTAATATGTATTGAACCTTACGAGATGCCATGGCTTGAAAAAACAGGGGTGGACGTCATAAGAAAAAAAGTTCAGGAAGTTCCTCATTCTTTTTTCTGTAAGCTTGAGGAAAATGATATACTGTTTATTGATTCGTCTCATATTATTCGTCCCGATGGTGACGTTCTGTTTGAATACCTTGAAGTGTTGCCTCTATTAAAACCAGGAGTTTTAGTGCATATGCATGATATATTTACACCGGACGATTATCCGCTGGACAACTATGAAAAGGACATTGTATTTATAAACGAACAGTATCTCGTCGAGGCATTTCTGACTTTAAATAATAGTTTCAGAATTATATCTGCACTCAATTACCTGAAGAATAATTATTTTAGTAAGCTTTCGGAAAAATGTCCGATGATAGCACAAATAAATAAGTTGGAGCCACGATCTATGTGGCTTGTAAAAGCCTAACCAGAAGGGCGAGCACATGAAAACATTCAAACTGATTTATCACGAGTTTTGCATACGATTTTATGAGAGGCTTCTTTTACATATAGCGAACCTATTGACCATAAGTTCAACCTTAAAATTATCTTCTTTAAAGATTAGTATTCTCCGGCTTTTAAGAATTAAAATTTCAAGCCCGTGTTTTATCGATAAAGGTTTTAATTGTTGGTCGCCTCAAAACATAGAGATAGATAAATGCTGTTCCTTTGGTCATAATAATAATTTTTGGGCATTCAATAAAATTAGTATCGGCCCTTATGTGCAAACTGCATTTGGGCTAACACTTATTGCCGGAAGCCATGATGTTAATAATTATGCTCCCATGGGGCAACAAAAAATTGTCCTTGAAGGTGAAAATTGGATAGGTGCGAATGTAACGATCATAGGAGGTGTTACCATTGGTCGAGGAGCAATTATCGCAGCTGGAGCAGTGGTAACGGCCGATATCCCTGCCTACTGTGTAGCAGGTGGTGTGCCGGCAAAAGTTATTAAATCGCGAATACCTGCGAAGTCTGTCTTTTCCCCCTTTGGTCCTTATACTCCAAACCTCCATAAACTATAAATTCGTGTTGCTATCGAAGCTAATGGAGTGTGTTTATACCCCTGTTTTTACTT
>Ga0163163_10002575_pt1 | contig 15358 bp, 17 predicted proteins | sample S65metaG_FD_119766 | JGI IMG/M metagenome (GOLD analysis project Ga0163163, IMG submission 119766) | Switchgrass rhizosphere microbial communities from Kellogg Biological Station, Michigan, USA - S6-5 metaG | ecosystem: Host-associated > Plants > Roots > Rhizosphere > Soil | place: USA... | reverse complement strand
CTACGCATAAACGGCCGGGAAGTCGATGTGGACACGGCTTCGATCACCGAACAGAGCAGTTCGCGTGGGGCTCGTAGCGGAAAGGTGATCGGCGGCACGGCCGCGCTCGGCGCGATTATAGGGGCGATTGCGGGCGGAGGCAAGGGCGCAGCGATTGGCGCTGGCGCGGGTGCCGGGGCAGGCACGGTGGCCCAAGTCGCCACGAAAGGCCAGCGCGTACGCATCCCCTCGGAGACGCGGTTGACCTTCACGCTGCAGCAGCCGGTTCGGCTCTAGGCAACTGGAGTTGGTGCCCGCCCGTCGCGGGGCAACGGCAAAGTACTACCTTTCGATCCCCATCTGGCCGTCTGAATATTTCCGCCATCTAGTTTCAGATGGCTATGTTGCACTGCGCCTGCAATTTTGCGACTGGCGGAAGCCGCGCGAGAGTGCTAACCCCGATTATTAGCCAAGGATCGCTGCTAGAATCCAAAATCTTTCAGGTTCCGTATACACGGTGAGGGAGACGGGAGGCGGAGCTCGGAGGCCGCCTCCTATTTGTGTTCCATCAGAGCAAATTTGTGTTTCCATGGAAGGGTGAGCGCAAAACCATTCGATGAGCCGCGTATCGCTTTGAACCGTATCTACACCAAACGTGGAGACGCGGGAGAAACCAGCCTGGTGGGCGGCCAACGTGTCGCGAAGGATGCGCTGCGGATAGAAGCTTACGGAACCGTCGATGAATTGAACGCATTCGTCGGGCTGGCGGCAGTTTCCTGCGCGGAAGATTCCAGACTTGCGGTGCTGGCGACGATCTTGCGCCGGGTGCAGCATGAGTTGTTCAATCTGGGTTCAATCCTGGCGACTCAGCCCGCCGATGTGCACCCGCAGCAGCCACGGATCACGAGTGCCGAGACCGCGCAACTGGAGCGGGAGATCGACGCCATGAACGGAGACCTCGCGCCTCTTCGCAGCTTCGTCCTGCCAGGCGGAACTCGCTTGATCGCTGAACTTCACGTGACGCGAACCATCTGCCGGCGAGTGGAACGCCTGCTGGTAGCTTTGGCGCGCGAGGAATCGGTTCCCCCGGAGGCCATCGCATATCTCAATCGCCTAAGCGATGCGATGTTTGTCTGGAGCCGCTGGGTGAATCACACGCTCGGTGTCCCCGAGGCGCTGTGGGAGCCGAATCAGTCTTCGTCCGGTATGTGATTGTGGCTCTTATGAAGCCACTCATGCTCTTCGCTCTATTCGCATCGCTGCTGCCGGGGCAAAGCTTATCGCCCAAATGGGAAGAATTAACGGCCGAGGACTTCGTGAAGGCGATCAAACAGGCAAACTACACCGGTGTGCTGCCCTTCGGCATTCTGGAAAAGCATGGGCCTTCCGGCCCCATCGGCACGGATCCGATCGACGTTCGCTATATCACGACGAAGGCAGTTCAGAAGGAATACGCGCTGGTATTTCCCGAATACTACGTGGGCAAATTTTTGAGGCGCGGCATCAGCCGGGCGCGATCGCCTATAGCTCCCAGTTGCAACTGCAGATGTCGCAGGAAACCGTGTCGGAGATGGGCCGCAACGGGTGCCATAAGATTTTGATCGCGAGCGGGCACGGCGGGAATACCAGTTTGCTGAACTATTTTTCAGATCCAGCTGGATTCGCCGATGGACTACGTGGTGTACGGGTTGAGTGCGCCGGGTGGTAACGCACAGTTGCCTGCGGCGGCACAGCCTTCGAAGCCGGGAGTGGATGGTCACGCGGAGAGATCGAGGCGGCCATGGTCATGGCTTCGCGCCCGGAGCTGGTGCATCCGGAACGCGGAGGGGCACAGTCCGGCGCCAATCTGGCGCGGCTCGATCTGCCAGTGGGAGTCTTTACGGCAATAGGCTGGTAGGCGATGTATCCGAATCATTACGCCGGCGATGCGTCGGGAGCCACCGCGGCGCGCGGGGCGGCGCTGGTGGAGGCTGCGGCTGATCGTATGGTCGCCGCGATTCGGGCGATGAAGGCCGACTAGGTGTCGCCTCGCTTGCAGAAGGAATTTTTCGACAAGATCTCGCACCCGAACGACACGGCGCAATAACGGGTCAGCCGGCGATACTTTGCCGCAAGGCTTCGCGTAGATCCGCAAAGCGGAACTGGAAACCGGCGCGCGACGCAGCCTGCGGAATCACACGCTGGCCTCCTAGCAGTATTTGAGACATTTCGCCAAACAGAATCTTAAGCGCAATGGACGGGACCGGGAAGATCGCAGGGCGATGCAACGCCGCCGCCAACTCACGAGTGAAGACCGCGTTGGTAACCGGATTCGGCGCGACCGCGTTCACGGGGCCGCTTAGGTTGGCATCGGCTATCGCGAACTCGATCAAGGAGATCACATCGTCCAAGGCGATCCACGACATCCACTGTTCGCCGGTTCCCAAGCGTCCGCCAACACCCAGACGGAAGGGCAGCAGCATTTGCGCTAGCGCGCCGCCGCCGCGTCCCAGCACAACGCCAATACGTGGAATGACCACCCGCACACCGAACTGCTCAGCAGCGTGCGCCTCCTGTTCCCAGCCGAGCGCCACTTGTCCCAGAAAATCAGACGAAGGCGGGGAGTCTTCCGTCAGAATTTCGTCTCCACGCGAGCCATAGTAACCGACAGCCGAGGCGCTCACCAGCACCGGCGGGGGATACTTACGAATCGCGGCGACCAGGGAACGCGTGCCTTGGATGCGGCTGGTCGAAATGCGTTCGCGGACTGCGGCAGTCCAGCGCTGAGCGATCGGTTCTCCCGCCAGATTCACCAGGGCCTGGCATCCAGCGAAAACTTCAGGCGACGGTTGCGTTCGCAACGATATCGCGGTAATGCTGTGGCCGGAGGCGCGCAGGCGCTGCACGAGGGCGCGTCCGACAAAGCCCGATGCTCCGGTGATGGCAACATTCATAAGAGGCGGCCTTGCGTGACTTCGCGAATGTAGGCATCGACATCGGTCTTGCGCCGCATGCCGTCGAGCGTCATATAGCGAGTCATTCCGAAGATGGGACGCTCGGTCCAGGGGCGATCATGCAGGCCGAAGCACCACAAAATATTGGTGTACGTATTGGGATCGCGACCATCCAGGGCATAGCGATCGTGAAGGTAGATCATGGTCGCAAGCGCGTCCTCGTGAGTCGCAGACCATTCCATGATCTTCTTGCCCCAGTACATCCGATAATAGCCGTGGATGACGCCACGCGTGAGCAACTCGGTTTGTGTGGCGTTCCACAGGGCGTCGTGGGATGCGGCGCGCTCGAACTGCGCGCGTGTGTAGACGGGATCGCGACGGTCGCTGGCGTGCTTAGCCAAGGTCGCGCGCGCCCAATCTGGCAGCGCGTTCAACGAGTCGAGCGAGGGCGAGAAACGGGCAAAGTTAAACGCCAGCTCGCGGCGGACGATCAACTCTTCCAGAAACTCGTCCGCGATCAGCGCATGTTCGGCCGCATATTCGCGCACAGCCAGAGCGACTTCGAGCGAAGAGATGTGTCCGAAGTGCAGATACGGGCTGAGCCCGGAGGTGGCGCGGGCGGAGGGCTCGCGGCTGAGTTTCGCGTAGCGGCGCAGATTTTGATCGAGGAAGTGGCGGAGCCGGCGCTCGGCCTCATCACGGCCGCCGCGACTCCCGGTGGAGGGCGCAACCGAATGGTCAATCTCGCACGAACTGACCAGCTCCGGGATATTACTTTCAGTCACACCGGTATGCAGTGCGGGCAGCACGCCTGAGAACCGGCGCTCTACGCGGAGCGGCGTCACGGGTTGAAGGCACGCGTCGAGCACCTTCTTTATCTTGGGACGGATGGTGTAAGCCGCGTATTCCTGCTTGGTAAAGTGATTCATCGGCACTATGCAACTGGAGTCGACGGCATAGTAAGGGATCGCTAGCTTGCTAGGAACCTTGCTATTGTGATCGCGGGCGACGAACACCGGATAGTCGTCCGTCACCATCGCCGCGGCATCGGCGGCAAGAAGGAAGAGCGCATCGTTGGGATCCGACCGGCGGCGGTGCAAGTGAAACGCGTAGCCGATGCCGAGTGCACGCAGACGCCGCGCAGTCCCCGGCACGCCCTCCAGTAAAAAAGTGTGAAAACGGTCATTGGCGTGCGGATAGGAACAGGTCAGACCTTCATAGAAAAGCACCGGGAGGTTCAATTCGTTGGCCATGTCCACGGCGCAGGAAAGGGCGTGGTTGGACTCCACCCGGCGATTCACTTGTGCCCAATACACGACATAACGCCCATTTTTACGCGCTTCGGCGGAATTCAGCTTGCGGACGCGATTCAAGAGCACCCGTACTCCAGGATAGGGGACGACAGGATAATGAACGTCTGTACGGCCGGAAGCCGGGAACACAGCGTTACGATATGATAATGCATGGATATTTAGCCCGGGGGAAAGCTTGCCGGGGTCCTGTGAGCGATTGAGGAATCTTTCCATGGAAAAACAAGCGCAAAACATACAAGAAGCATTTCTAAACAACGCGCGCAAAGACAAAACGTTTCTGACAATCTACCTGATGAGCGGCGTGAAGCTTTCGGGTCGAATCAAGAGCTTCGATAAATATTCGGTGGTTCTTGAAACCAACAGTCAAGAGCAGCTGATTTTCAAACATGCGATTTCCACCGTAGTGGTCTCGCGGCCCTACCACAATGCGCCCCAGAGCACCGCCGCGACGGTGGGAACACATGTCGCCCCAGGCGCCCCGGGCGTCGAAGAGCACCACTAGATATACCGTTGTTAGCTTCCAAAGAAGTTGCGATCCTGGTCGGTCTGAATCTCACGGGCCGGGGGACGCAGCGCAAGTCAGCGGGCGGCGAGTCCGGGCAATCGAGCGCGGAAGACTCGCTGGCCGAGCTCGCGTCACTGGCGGCGACGGCGGGCGCGCAGGTGGCGGAAAGCCAGATCCAATCGCGCGCCAGGGTGGATTCGGCTACTCAGATCGGCTCGGGCAAGGTCGAGGAACTAAAGTCGCTGATTCACTTGCATGAGGCTGACGTGGTTATCTTCGACCGCGAGTTGACACCTACCCAGCAGCGTAACCTGGAGCGGACGCTGGACGTTAAAGTGCTCGACCGGACGCAACTGATCCTGGATATTTTCGCGCGGCGCGCTCGAACCAGAGAGGGGCAGCTGCAGGTGGAACTCGCGCAGTTGAACTACCTGCTGCCGCGATTGACTGGGCACGGAGCGGCCATGTCGCGATTGGGCGCGGGCATCGGGTCGCGCGGCCCCGGCGAAACGAAACTCGAAACCGACCGCCGCCGTATCCATTCACGCATCCATGCCATCGAGCGCGGATTGGAACGCGTGCGCGGCGGCCGCGCCACGCAACGCCAGCAACGGCAGGCGGTGCCGCTCGCTACCATTGCGCTGGTGGGCTACACCAACGCCGGAAAATCGTCGCTGTTCAACCGGTTGACGGGAGCCGCGGTGCTGGCCGACGCGAAGATGTTCGCCACCCTCGATCCCACGGTTCGGCACATCACGCTGCCGTCGCGCCGAAGGGTGCTAGTAAGCGACACGGTGGGTTTCATCCGCAATCTGCCGACGACGCTGGTGAAAGCCTTTCGCGCTACGCTCGAGGAAGTGGTTGAAGCGGAGCTGCTGCTGCACGTAGTGGACGCCAGCTCGCCGCACGCTTCCGAGCATACCGCGCATGTGATGGCCACGCTGCAGGAGATCGGCGCGGACACAACGCCGCAGATTTTAGTGCTGAATAAAGTGGATCAGATCCCGGGCGAGCCCGACGCTTCGGCGCTGGCGCGGCGAATACTCGAAGATCCGGAGCATCAACCCGCCGGCGCGGTGGCGATCTCAGCTCTCACGGGGGCGGGCTTTGCGGCGCTGCTCACGAAAGTCGACGAGGCGCTGCCGCTGGATACGCTCAGCGACTGCACCTTTCGCATTCCCGCCGGAGACGGCGGACCCATTCATACGCTGCACGAGCACGCGCGCGTCATTTCGACGCGTTACACCGATGAGATGTGCGTGATCCGCGCGGAGACGCCCGAGTCCATTCGGCGCAGGCTATCTAAGTACCTAGAAGCTTAAGAGAAGTACCTGATGGCGTAAGTCCCGGTGGCATACGCCCGGGTGGCATACGCCCGGGTGGCATACGCTATGATGAAGGGCAACTGATGAACGGGCCGAATCTGCTTACACTCTTGCGGATTTTCTTCGTCCCGCTGCTGGTGGCAGCGCTGCTCGGAGGCGGGTTCGTCGAACCCTATCTGGAGGCGGTCCTCGCACCGCTCGCGATCACGCGCGAGACGTTTGCTCTGCTGATCTTCCTGGCCGCGGCCGCTACCGATCTTCTGGATGGATATCTCGCCAGGCGCTGGGGGCAGATCACCACGGTGGGCACGCTGCTCGATCCCATCGCCGACAAATTGCTGATTTCCGCCGCGCTGGTTTCGCTGGTGGACATCCACCGCGTGCCGGCGTGGATGGTGATCCTGATCATCGGCCGCGAATTCGCGGTTTCGGGATTGCGTTCGATTGCGGCGGCCGGCGGCTACACCATCGAGGCCAGCGACTTGGGAAAAACGAAAATGGTCGCGCAGGTGGTTGCCATCGCGCTAGTGATCGCCGGCATCCGCTGGCCGCAACTGGACCAGTTTGCCTTCTTCGCCATGTGGTCCGTGGTATTGTTCGCTCTGCTATCGGCCGCCGACTATTTCCGCAAGTTCTGGGGCACCGTGGACAGCCATGTGAAATCCCGGCGGCGGCGGGAATTGCTGGCATGGCAGCGGCAGCAGCGCAAGCTCAGGCGCTCAGACGTGGCCGCTTCGGCTAAAGTGGCGAGTAAGGGCTAGCCGCTCACGGCCAGACTAAACGCTCACAGACAGCCCGGTGGCCTGCCAGGCGTCCAATCCGCCGATCAGGTTGGTCACGTTTTCAAAACCCGCGCGTTGGATCAGACTGCACGCGATCGCGCTACGGGCGCCGCCTTTGCAGTGAACCACCACCGGCTTGGTGGCGTCCAGATCGCCCAGCATTTTTGCGACGCGATCGAGCGGCTTGTGCAACGCGCCCGCTATGTGGCCCTGTTCCCATTCGGCCTTGCGCCGGACGTCAACGATTTGAATCGATCCCGGATCGTCTGCGAGTTCGCGATTCAGCTCCGCCGCCGTAATCTGCATGATCTGCACCGCGGGCTTCTGCTCGGCCGCCCATCGCGTCATCCCGCCGTCCAGGTATCCGGCGACGCGCTCGAAACCCACGCGAGCCAGACGGGTCCGCGACTCCTCCACAGCAGCCTGGTCTTCTGCGACCACAATGAGGTCATGATCGAGGCCGAGCAGCGCGCCCACCGATCCCGCAAACTGTCCGGCCAGCGGAATGTTCACAGCGCCCGGAACGTGCCCGCCCGCAAAATCCATCGCAGGCCGGGTGTCGAGCACGATATCGCCGGCTCCCTGCCGCTCTAGAACCTGATCCGGCGTGAGCGCTTCCATGGGCAGCAGGAAGTCGAGCGGAATCGCGCCAGTGCGGTTGATTTCGGCATCCTGCGCGAAGTATTCGGGACGATCGGGCAGTTCCGCCGTGAGCAGCCGCACGAATTCGTCCTTGCTCGAAGCGCGCAGTGCATAGTTCAGCTCACGTTCCTTGCCGATGGTCGACTGGCGTTCTGGACGCATCTGCTTTCCGCACAACGAACCGGCGCCGTGAGCGGGATAGATCTCGACCTCGTCACCCAGCGGCACCAGTTTTTGGTGCAGGCTGTCGTAGAGCATCGCCGCGAGTTGCTGCGGAGTTTTATCCTTCGACAGATCGGGTCGCCCCACATCGCCGATGAAAAGCGTGTCGCCCGTGAGCACGGCCCAGGGCTTTTCGCCGCGATCCAGATCCGTTATCACAACGGATACGCTCTCCACAGTGTGGCCGGGGGTTTCGAGGAAGCGCAGAATCACGCGCCCGAAGCGAATTTCGTCGCCATCGTGCACGGCAACGTGCGGGATCGGCGATTCGGCCGCCGCGCCCAGATAGATTTTCGCACCGGTCTTGGCCGCCAGTTCCACGTGTCCGCTCACGAAATCAGCGTGGAGGTGAGTCTCAACGATGTGTTCGATTTTGAGTCCGCGCGCCTGGGCTTCGTCAACATAAAGCGATACGTCGCGCTGCGGGTCCACCACGCAAGCGATTCCCTCGGATCCCAGCATGTAGGACGCATGAGAAAGACAGGTCAGATAGAACTGTTGAAAGTACATGCGCTGGGTTCAAGAGCTACGCCGGAAGATAGTGGCGAAGGGGCCCGTAGAACGACCGGATAAAATCGGCGGCAGATTTGTCGGCGGCAGCTTCGTCCTTGTTGACGATCGGAACCACCACCCGCACTAATGCCGTGTCGGTGCGGTTCAAGCGCATGGCGTCCACCACCACCCAAAACTTTGCCGTGTATTCGCTGGCGACGGAGCGCTCACGCGATTGATACCAATACATCACCAGGCTGCGCTCTTCGCCATGCGCCACCACGTAGCGATTCACCTGGATGGGCACTGGCCCCCCCACGTCGATCGAGGCATAAGTCGCCTCGAGCGGCGTCCAGCCGCTGCCCGGAAGGCAGTTCTTGGGCGAATGAGGGGCTTTGCCGTTGCGCTGAGACCGAAACGCAGCAACGAACAGGTTCGCGCCCGCGCCATTTCCGGCGTAAAACCGGTTTAAAAGATCGTCGGCTTTCAGAACGGACCGGGTTTCGTCGTCGATCACGCCTTCCTGCAGCAGCGTCCAGGACCCTAGCGACACTGGAAATTGGGATAACGCCAGCCCGCTGGGAGGCGATTCCGGGCGCACTGCGCTGTAGATAAGCGCACCCTGCAAGACAATCAGCACAGTGGCCGCCAACGCGGCCCGCGAACTCAAGAACTTAAACAATGCCAGCCTCCGTCGCGGTTTTCCGGGTAAAACGATTGATAAGGAAGTGGAGACCGCCCAACATGATCAGGGCAATCAAGAAAATGATCCAACCTTCCAGGCTATGGAAGAAGCCCCGCGCCAGTTCCGGGTTGATCTCACTCAGGATGCCGGTGATGGTAACGCGGCCGGAATTCGAAAGAATCGCAATCGGGATGGTGGCGATGAGCAATACCCAGCGCATCCACACCCTCTTGTCGAAGAAGTAAGCGTAAACCAGGGAGAGGAAGGAAAGTGAAAGCAGACTGCGAATTCCGCTGCATGCCTCCACTACAGAAAGTTTCTGGCTCGCCAGCTCTAAAATGTTACCGTCCCGCAGCACCGGGATTCCGATCAACCCCAGGGTGAATTCGGCCACCTGACTAGCGAACAGTTGGAGCGGGAACGTGATCTGGTTGTAAATCACCGCCGGGATCGGGATCATGAAAAGCAGCAGGAGCAAGGGGAACGCGAGTTCGCGCACCAGTCGCGTCCCGCCCAATACCAGCAGCAATCCCAGCAACGCGATCAGGAACGAGGTCCGTTGTAGAAAGAGTTCCGCGCCCAGCGTGCCCACATAGCCTTGCAGAGCGGCCCATGCCATCACGCCCAGTCCCCACCAGGCCGGATGATAATCTAGAGCGAGAATCCGGTCGCGGCGCTGCCAGGCTATGAACGCGGCGACGGGAGGCACGAAAAAGCCGTGGCTGACGTCCTCATCGGTGCTCCATTGCTCTACCAAGTGCCGTAATATTGGGAAATAAGCAATGATGAGGAGCGCGCTGAACCAGGCTAGAGGGATCCACGGGATCGACCGGCGCAGGGCTGGGGTCTGCTGTTCGGACAGATGGTCGATAGCCGAGACCATAACTCTCTTAAGTATATGTGATAACGCGCCGCCTCAAATAGAACAGGAGTACTGTGCTCAAGAAACTTACTACTACCGTGTTGTGCGCCTCCGCCGCGTTCGCCCAGACCCCGGCAATCGACTGGAATCAGCAGAAGGCCGAGATCATGCGGCATTACCGGGCTCTCGTGCAGCTTGACACCAGCAATCCGCCGGGAAACGAGACCCGCGTCGTCGAATATCTGAAGAAAGTACTAGAAGACGAGGGCATCCCGACCAAAACTTTCGCCCTAGACCCCAAGCGGGCCAACATCGTCGCCCGGCTAAAAGGCAATGGCAGTAAGAAGCCGCTGCTGATTCTGGCCCACAGCGATGTGGTGGGCGTGCAGCGCGAAAAGTGGCCGGTGGATCCCTTCGGCGCAGTGCTCAAGGATGGCTATGTCTGGGGCCGTGGCACGCGGGACGACAAACCGATCCTGGCGGCAAACCTGATGGTCATGCTGCTGCTCAAACGCGGAAACGTGCGCCTGGATCGCGATGTCATCTTCCTCTCCGAGGCGAGCGAGGAGGCCGACACTACCGGTGTCGGCATCAATTTTATGCTGGCCCAGCACTTCGATGAAGTGGACGCGGAGTTTTCGATTACCGAAGGCGGAGGCGCCACGCTGGTAGGGGATAAGGTCACCATTGTGAACATCGGGACGGCGGAGAAGGTGCCCGCCCGCATCCGCCTGATTGCCAACGGAACCTCGGGGCACGGTTCGATTCCGCGCCTGGATAACGCCGTGACACATCTGACGACGGCGGTTGAGAAGGTTGGCACTTGGGAGACTCCGATGCGCCTGAACGACACGACCCGGAGTTACTTTGAGAAACTGGCCACCATCAGTTCACCTGCTGACGCGGCGCGTTATAACAGCCTGCTGAACCCGAAAACGTCCGCGGCTGCCCAGCGGTATCTGGCGGAGCACGACCCCAGTAGGTACTCGATGCTGCGAACGTCAATCGTGCCCACCATGCTGAAGGCCGGGATCGGACCCAACGTGATTCCGTCGGAAGCCGAGGCCACTATCGATGTCCGGGCGCTTCCCGACGAAAACGTCCCCCAGTTTTTCGAGGAAATGGCGAAGATTATTGGCGATCCGGCGGTGAAAATCGCGCCGCTTCCGATCGCGCACCCGCCTTCCCCGCCCTCGAGTGTCAACACTGAAATGTATCGGATCCTGGAGCAGGTGAGCAAGAAAATGTATCCCGGCGTCACGGTTCTTCCCACCATGACGACTGGGTCGAGCGACAAGGCGCAGTTGCGGGCCAAGGGCATGCTGAGCTACGGGATCGGGCCGTATGCGAGCGAGGCGGACACCGCCCAGTATGGGGCGCACGGCGACGTTGAGCGGCTGCTCGAATCGTCGCTATACAATTTCGTCGAGTTCGATTGGAATGTGGTGACCGAGGTCGCGGTCAAGAAATGAGAACTTTCGGGCTCCTTTTACTATCTGCCGTTGCTCTGGCGGCGCAACCAAAGTCCACCCAGATCAAACCCATCGACTGGGGGCAGCAGCAGGCTGAGATTTTGCGGCATTTCCGGGCGCTGATACAGATCGATACCACCAACCCGCCGGGGAACGAGACCAAAGCCGTCGAATATTTGAAGAAGGTTCTGGAGGACGAAGGCATCCCGACCCAGACTTTCGCGCTCGATCCCAATCGTACGAACCTGGTGGCTCGCCTGAAGGGTAACGGCAGCAAAAAGCCACTGCTGATCATGGCGCATACCGATACCGTTGGAGTGCAGCGCGAAAGGTGGCCGGTGGATCCATTTGGCGCGGTGCTTAAAGACGGCTACGTCTGGGGACGCGGCACCACCGACGACAAAGACAAACTGGTTGCGGTACTGATGTCAATGCTGCTCATGAAGCGGTCCGGCGCACTCCTGGACCGGGATCTTGTCTTTCTCGCGGAGTCCGGCGAGGAAGCGGATGCCACCGGCGTCGGAATCCGCTTCATGACGGAGAAGCACTTCGATCAGATCGATGCTGAATTCGCCCTGAGTGAAGGCCCCGGCGCGACCATGGAGAACGGACGATTCTCAACGGTGCAGATCACGACCACGGAAAAGATTCCACGCAGAGTGCGGCTGATCGCGAACGGTACCTCGGGCCACGGTTCGATTCCACGCCTGGATGATGCGGTGACGCATTTGAGTGGCGCGGTCCAACGAGTGGGGACGTGGCAGACGCCCATGCGACTGAACGATACCACTAGAACCTATTTCGAAAAACTGGCCACTATTAGTTCCCCCGAGAAGGCCGCTCGCTATAAAGATCTCGTGAATCCGCAGCGTACGGCTGCGGCCCAGCGGTATCTCGCCGAATTCGAGCCGGCACACAATTCGATGCTCCGCACTTCGGTGGTTCCTACCGTACTCAAAGCTGGCATCGGGCCGAACGTCATCCCATCGGAAGCCGAGGCTAGCATCGACATCCGGACACTCCCCGACGAGGACCTCCCACAGTTCATGGCGCAGATGACGAAGATCATCGGCGACCCGGCGGTGAAGATCGAACCCTTTTTTGCGACCCGGCCGCCGGCTCCGCCGTCGCGGTTGGACACGGAGATGTACCACGCGCTGGAGCACGCGGCGAATCGGGTCTACCCGGGATCGACTACGCTGCCGACCATGCTCACCGCGTCGACAGACATGGCTCAGTTGCGGGCGAAAGGTATTCAGTCCTATGGGATCGGCCCAGCGTTAACCAGCGACGACTTCGCGAACCACGCCTGGCACAGCGATGTCGAGCGGATTCCGGAAGCTTCGCTCTACAAGTTTGTCGAATTCACCTGGAACGCAGTGAATGAGGTTGCGGTCAAGAAATGACCGGGCGAGTCACCAGCGCCGTTTAAGCCGCCGGCTCGGGCGCGGCCTTGTCTTTTACGCCGTTCGCGGTTAGCCGTTCCGCGGTCCGGTTGACCAAATGCCGCGGATCGAGCAGATGCTGCGGCCGGAAGTCGCTGCGCGACCAGCGGCTGCCGGATTCGAATTCGATCCCCAAAAAGTAGCCAATTTCGCGAAATACGCAGTACTTCACTTTGCCGACCAATACCCCTTTGGGATAGGTGATGCGGTAGGGAGTCCCCAGAGGCACGGGGCGGTCTACCTGAAGACAGGCGCCCGAAAGCGAGATATCTTCAAGATTGGCGACGCTGCGGCGAACGCGACCAGTCTGATCCTTCCACTGCACATCCACCAAGTCAGCACAAAGCAATCGGGGCTCAATACGCCTGTCCATCATATCTGTACTGTTTATCGTCGCTTCCTGCATATTTGTTTAGCGGACGGACCCTAGGCAATTTCTACTTAGCCAAGCGTTAAGGCTTATGCTTGCAAGACGATGAAAACTCCATAAACGTTTCCATTGGTACCATGTGGGACGGAGCTACGTCTGCGAGCCGTTATCCTTCATCTCGGTCTGATCGCTATTTTCGGCGTCTTTTTACCACTTCGCAAGGGGCTGGGATTCCTGGAGCCCATTATGATCACGGCCTATGCCTGCCTGGGGGTCCTGTTCGCGGCCCCCGCCGCTGCCAGCGCGTTTTCTAAAGGACGGCCTCAAACTATGCGCGAAGTGGGCGTGCGGGTGGCCAAAGCCGTGGGTTACGGCGAGGGTCTGGCTTTGGTGATGCTGATCGCGGGAGTGGTGAGCTTAAGCATTGCCCGAGGGCGGGCATTGTATCCGGAGCTGGATGTACTCGGTGAAGGCGCCGCGCTGAGTTTGACGGCATCCATCGCCCTGGCGTTGTTTTCCGGCTGGATAACGCTGCGTTTTTCGGCGCCGGCCGCGCGGATGGGCCTGCGGGTTATTTTTATTGGGCTCCTGGTGCTCTTCGTGTTCCAGGGAGAGAGGCTTCCGGAGATCCCTTTGCGCGGAGTGGAGCTCTCAGTGGCTCTCTCCGCGCTGATGGTTATCCTGCTGCGCCGGGAAGTGCATCCAAAATGGAAGTGAGAACCCAAACTACGCCCGCCAGATTCGATCCGGATAAAGTGCGACTGCTGGTGCGCGTGGGAGTTTTTGTATTGTTGGTCATCCTGGGGAGAATGGTTTTCCCGGTGCTGATGCAACCGTTCGGCGGGCTGCTGGTGGTTTCCGCACTCTCTGCGTTCGCCACCGGTGCGATGGCGAACGCCCTAGTTGCTCGCGGTTGGGAACGCGGCCAGCTTTCCGATTTTGGCCTTGGCTGGACCCCGGCTTCGGGCCGCGAGCTGGCGACAGGAATAGCAGGCGGCGCGGGTGGTGCGGTGCTGATCGTCATGGTTGCGCTGGTTTCAGGACTCGCAAACTTCGACACAGTCCCGCTTGCGGATCGCGCTTGGGGAGGAATCCCGGTATTGATCGTGGTGCTGCTGTTTGGTTCCGTGGGCGAAGAATTAGTGTTCCATGGCTACGCTTTCCAGCACCTGGTGCGGCAGATGGGTGAGTTCGCCACGGTTCTGCCGGTGGGAATTCTATTCGGACTGCTGCACCTGGGAAACCAGAACGTGACGTTCTTGGCGGTGGTGAACACTATCGCCTGGGGCGTGCTGCTGGGATGCGCCTACCTGCGCACGCGCGCTCTGTGGCTGCCGATTGGATTGCACTTCGGCTGGAACGTGGCCACGCCGTTCCTGGGAGTGAATCTCAGCGGGTTTACAATAGCAGTGACGGGATATGAGCTGCACTGGAGAACCGGAGTTCTCTGGAGCGGCGGCGCGTATGGCTTGGAGGGCGGCTTATTTACCACGGTGGTCGTGGCGGGGCTGTTTGTTCTGCTGTATCGCGTGATCCCGCAGCGAGGTTGACGATGCGAAGACTCGCGCTGGTATTGATCCTTTCCGTGGCGTCCGACCGTCTGCACGCCGACTCCAAAAAGCTTACGGAGGACCAGCGCATCGAAATCCTGCGCGGTCTGAGCTCCGAGTACGCCAAGATCAAAGTTCTGCTGCCGCGTTCCAAAAAGGCTCTGGAATTCTCGAACGACGGCACCTGGGATCACGATGTCTGGCAAGCCGCCTTTAAAGAGCTCGGCCCCGCCGGCCGCATCGGCGACTTGATCCAGGTGACCCACGTGGATATCGACAAGGACCGCATCATCCTGGACCTTAACGGCGGGATGAAGGGCAAGCGGAAATTCATGGATCACGTTCAGATCGGCATGGGAACGCAGACCACCCCCATCACCGGACCAGCCACGAATGCGCCGGGCGGCACCACCGTCGCGCTCACCTTCGGCGGCCCGATCGGAGAGGTCACGTCGGCCGAGATCAAGAAAATGCTGCAGCCGATTCTAGATTTCGAAAAGGAATCCGTCACGGCAAACTACGTCGACACCTTGCCGGAGCCAATCAAGGAAGCGGTTAAGGCCAAGAAAGTTATTGAGGGGATGAATCACGATCAAGTCCTTCTGGCGGTAGGCAAGCCGGTGCACAAGAGCCGCGAGTCTAAGGAAGGCGCCGACTACGAAGATTGGATCTACGGGGAGCCTCCCGGGCGCGTGACGTTTGTTACGTTTACTGGCGACAAAGTCGTCAAAGTTAAGGAAACCTACGCCGGACTCGGCGGTTCGGTGGCGGAGACGCCTCG
>Ga0163163_10002574_pt1 | contig 15359 bp, 21 predicted proteins | sample S65metaG_FD_119766 | JGI IMG/M metagenome (GOLD analysis project Ga0163163, IMG submission 119766) | Switchgrass rhizosphere microbial communities from Kellogg Biological Station, Michigan, USA - S6-5 metaG | ecosystem: Host-associated > Plants > Roots > Rhizosphere > Soil | place: USA... | reverse complement strand
AGGATGACTCGCACCTGCGGGGATCCCTCCTGTCGAGATTGTCTTCGCGCTGGAGACCCGCAATACGCACTAAAAATGTGTGTGGTACGGGAATCTCATGCGAACGCTGGCCGCGAATTTTGGATACAGTCAATTCGGGAGAGCACGCAATGGGCTCTGCTTGGAGTTCCTATTGATAAGGTCCTCAAACAATCATCCTTGCTCACTCTCGCTTCATCCCCTTCCTTCATTGGGATATGCAAAGGCAACCGGGATCGACGGTATACGAAATGTCCAAAGCTCTGACCGATCATAGCGTGCGGAGCAATCGACTGCTTGGCGCGTTGGAATCCGCCAGCCGCAAGAGGATAGATCGACATCTGGAACCGATCGAGTTCAAGCTTGGTGACATGGTCTGCGATGCGGGAGGTCTTCTCAAGCACGCCTATTTTCCGCGAGGCTCCGTTCTTTCCTTGTTGACAGTGCTTGAGAATGGCGCAGCGATCGAAACCGCTAACATCGGGCGCGAAGGCGCATTTGGCCTCTTCGCGGCCATGTATAGTCGGGTCTCCTTCAACCGATGTATCGTGCAACTCGAGGGTCATACAGTTCGATGCCCAATCGAGCTGCTGCAATACGAATTCAAGAACAGCGAACACGTTCGCGATCTCTTCGTGAGCTATTCGGAAACGCTGCTTTCGCAGGTCCAGCAGACCGCCGCATGCAATTCGATGCACACGACCGAAGAAAGGATGTGTCGGTGGCTCCTGATGATGCACGATCGGGCCGAAGGCGTATCGCTACCGTACACGCACGAATTTCTCTCGCACATCCTGGGCGCCAACCGGAAATCGGTGACACTTGCGGCGCAGTCGATGCAAACGGTTGGTCTTATCAGCTATCGTCGGGGGACGATCCAGGTCTTAGATCGAGCCGGACTGGAGAAGGCGTCGTGCGAATGCTATGCGATTGTGAAGGAGCGCTTCGACGCGTTCCTGAGCCCGCCTTCAACTGCGGTACAAGGCCACAACAAGGGCCGGAGCGAACAGGCCGAAAAGGATTGACACCTTTTACCTCCTGGGGAGCCAGTTCACAGAACATCTCTCACCGCGTCCAGCAGCCCATTGATAACCGTATCGCTCCTCTTAGGTTGATTTGGGTGCTGCATACCTAATGAAGCGATAGGGTGCAGGCGAGCATTGTAGGGCTGAATGAAAATGCGCAAACGTCTTGGAGCACTCACCGCTGTCGATCATGCCGCCCTCGTGCGCCTCTGCAAGCACAAGAAGGTCATCCAACGCGGTGACGGCTACGGCACGGAGTCAGAGACTTTCATTTCAAGAACGAGTGCAGTCATGTTGAAGAAGCGCAACCTTGCCGTCACAGGGTGGAACCGGGAAATGTATCCCACCAAAAGCGGGCATGCATTTGCAGCGGTAAAGCCGGGACCGGCTTCAGGGTGAGGAGCGAGCAATCCGTGCGGGGGCGGCTTTAACCGCTGGTTTGGGCAGACTGACATTGACGTTGTTGGGACGGCTCCGCTGACTGACCGTTTCATCGTCTAACAGCACGCGTCCGACTCACAGTTTGATCCGGACATTACGCTTCGGCATGCTTGGACCGTGATCCTCGTGAGAGAGGACGCCCCCAAACTAAGCCCCGACTGGCCCCCGCCGGTCGGGTTTTTTGGTACGGGTCCCCTTTGATGGTGAACGCGAGTCGACCTTGGCGAGAAAAGTTTTCGGATTGAACGACGCTTGACGCTTGATCGGCATGGCGGACCCTTCTGCAACCCTCTGAACAATAGACCTTCTGCGCCGGCAAGGCAGCGGGCGAGCTTGGCTTCTAGGCCTGATTGGCGACGGTCAATTTTGCTCAGACTCCGCGCCCGGCAACATCCTATCGTTCGGAAGACCGGGCGTCTTCACCGTCGTCCCCCCGACACCCACAATGCCCGGTCTCCGGAGACCCCGGCTGGCGAAATCCCGCCGGGGTCCTGTCGGCATCAGGTGCGCGAAACGCACATGCCGAACCGACGCAGAACAACGGCCCGGGCCCCCGCAATGGGAGACAGACCACGTCGCTTGGACTCATACTGATCATCATCCTGGTCATCTTCTTGATCGGCGGCTTCAGCGGTCGCTTCGGCGGCTACGGCTATGGCTTTGGCCATGGGGGAATTGGCGTCCTCGGTATCATCGTGATCATTCTCGTCGTGCTGCTGCTCACGGGCCGGCTTTGATCCCATGCCCGCGCGGTGCGGCATCGCGGCCATCGGCGTTAGCACTTACTACGACCACCGCGCACCCTTAGTCGGAACACTATTGGCGCAGCTTGTCTGTCGGCCGGTACTTTCCGGCCAACAGAAAGATAGAAAAATGCAGCAAGCGCATACCAAGGCAGCCGAGCACCACGAAAACGCGGCGAAGTCCCACAAGGCCGCCGCCGAACAGCACGGCAAGAACGATCATGTAAAGGGCACCGAGTACTCCATGGATGCCCAGAAGCATTCCAAGACCGCGCACGAGCACACCGAAGCCGCGCACGGCAAGAGCACCGCGAAGAAGTAAGCCTGAGGAGGCCGGTACCAGCCGGCCTCCGTCACATCGGTAGGAGCTATGAACCAAATTCAAGGATTGCAGCCGGCGCTGGCGCCGTTCTCACGCCCGATCTGTCCCATATGCACGTCGCCAATGTTCATCGTCACGGTCGAGCCCGAGCGGGCGCTGTACGAAGCGCACACCTACGAATGCCCGAACTGCAAGTTCTCAGAGACCACGGCCGTTCGCTGTTAGCGATTGCAGCTCTGATGTTTTAGGCAATCCACTGGGAAGTAGGCTGCCCGGCGGCCTTCTAAAGCAGCAACAGAGAATTTTGCGGGGTGCTCAGCCGCCGCGGCTGTGACCGGCGGTGACCTCGTCTTTGTGAGCGGCGAAGGCTGCCAAAACTTCACCCTTCTCGCGCTTCGGCACCTTGGCGAAATCCAGCGTTCGTCCGAGTTCTGCTGCAACCTCATCGAATTCTGCCGGGGAGATCCGGAGGTCGCGGTGGGCTTCCTCAAGGCCAAGTGGCGTGGTGTCGGGCCTGGTTGCCTTGAACTGGAATGGCCCACCAGAAACATTGCACACCCACAGTGTTCGCATGAACTTGAGGCCCGGCAGCCTTTTCAGGTTTTTCGTGTGCCATTCGCGCAGCTGCGGGTTCTTGGACTTCTGGCCCACAATGGGGTTCTTCACGACGGCGTCGCTGAAGTGATCAACCACAGCCGCAATGGCGAAGACGCCTCCCAGCCGCTCGTAGAGACTTTTCTCAGATGTGGTTTGCTGGGCTTGGGCATATACATTGTCCGCCCGCGCCAATACAGCCATCAGGCCGGCGGTCAGCGCCAGTCCGGCAACGGCGTTCCGTCTTGTGATAGTCGAACCAGTCTTTGCCATGCTTTAACTCCCTGAGCGTTGGCCCATTTAAGCGCGCCGTCGGTGCGGAGCAGCTTACATTCAGAACAGGATCAGGCGGGCCCTGCTAGACTAACCGTTCAGCGGTGCGGTTTATTCCCTTCTGACTCATTCAAAAAAGGGCCGCGCCTCACAAACGGCACAAGCCCTTGCTGCTTCGGCGGCATAGCAATGCAAAGGTGCGCGACCTCGGTATCGATATCTGAATCAAGGCTGCGCGATCTCTACAACACTGGTCTCGCCGCACGCGCATTCGTATGTGTGAACGCTGAACGCCGGAGGGTGTGGTGAGGCTCTATGCCGACGTGCCGCATGGTCTGGCCGCAACGCGCGCATTTAGGCGAGAGCGTTTCGTGATTAAAGTGCTCTCTGGTCATTTACCTTCTCTGTCGGATTCTTTCGACTTCGCTTGCTGCTGCTGCACTTCTTGCTGCCGCATCGCAGGCTGCTCACGCGGGCGCCGAGCTGGCCTCTTCGCATTTGCCGGGTGTTAAACTCGGCAAGAAGGTCCACAAATTCGACCGCGGCTGTAGCGGATCAGCTGCCTGCTGGAGCGTGCTTGCGACCAGCGAAACACTGGTCCGGCGCACGCCCAGCTTCTGAGGGGCAATTCGATCGCGGCGATCCGGCTCGGCCGCCACGACCGTCGCGAGCTGGTTGATGCCGGCACGGCCGGCACTGGCTTCACCGTCAAGAGCGCGCAGAGCGTGCGCGAGCGCCTGGAGTCGCTACATCGAAAGACGCCGCCGCTGGCGAAGCCGCTGAAGCGGGCGGATACGATCTGGGTTGAGCCGGACGTGATTGCCGACATCGCCTTCACCGAACTGACTCAAGACGGCGAGATCGAAAGGACTACGCGACGCGCTCAATTAAGAGATGGTCGCCGCACCGTCCGAATCGCGCAAGCCGCCCGCAGTTGCCGGATGAAGATGAGTCCGCCAACTAGGACGGCCCGGCGCGCACACTACTGCACCCATAACACGATGCCCCTGCACACCGCTGCCAGCATAATCAAATCGGTACGGTGGACCGGACGCTCATTCATTTGTCGTGGTGTACGATCCGCAAGCGAGACAATGGATCGTGACGTTGTGAACTTGGCTATGTTCGGCATGCATCAACACCTCTCCACACATGCCGCAGATAAAATCAATTGTGTGATCGCTCGAGTTGAGGATAGGCGGCGCGTCAATGGAGTGGCCGACAAAGGGCGGAACTATCAGTGTGAGGCTCGTGCGTGGGTGGGCGCTCATGGCTGTTCTCCCCCTTTACACAGGCGGGAGCGCTACAGCGTCTCCCAGTCCCCGGCGCCTTGCCACAGGGCCGTTGCCGGTGATCAGTCAGTTATCGAACACGCTGCGCGAGAGTCTGAGCAATATCGCTCACCGGCCAATCTGAAAACAGGACAACTTAGGACAATTACGATGCGATCTGGCGCGGGCAGCGGGTCGAATGGCACAGCTCAGCTTCGCTTGATTTCCGGATCTTCATGCAGAACCAAATTCAGCAGGGAAGTGTGGACCTTCATGGTTCCGTTGTACTCGATGAACCCAAGCTTACGAAACTTGTTCATGAAGTGGCTCACGCGCGACCATCATTTCTGCGAGCGTCTCTTGGCTGATCTTCGCGATGCCCGGCCCTGGTTTCCCCTCGTTGCCAAACTTCGCCATGATGAGCAGCAACCTCGTCAGACGCCTCTCGCTCGAATTGAAAAGTTGATCGACCAGGTCCTCTTCCATCCGGGCATTTCTGGCCAAGAGGAAAGCCAGAAACATCTCGGACAACGCACGAAATCCGCGACGACCAAGGCGTTGACCTAGCGAGTCTAGGAGAGGCCCGCTGTGAAGCAATTCGCGCAATCGGCGGGATCGCCAAGGACAAGATGCCAGACGGTGACCGCAGAGATTTCGTTTCGTGATCCGCGAGGAAACTGGCCCGATACTTTTCGTTTCGCTCTCCCTAAGAGTTGAGCGCAAGTAAGCCGCCCCAGTAGGCAACCTCGTCACCGTAGGGTACATTAGGACATCGAAGGCATTGGCTACTACGCGCCTCCGACTGAGAGATGCTTTCGCGCTCCCGCCTGCATACGAGGGAAGTCGCATGGCGACGCGTCAGCCGCAGCAACAACAGCAGCTCGCGCTTTTGCAGACACGCTTGTGCCCTAGCTGTAAGCAGCCTATGCGACTGGTCGGTCGCGAGGACGGCTCTGGCGGGTCCCGCACTGCCGACTTGCTGACGTTTCAATGCCGCTGCTGCGGGCAAGTCATCGCGACCATGATGCAGTAGGCGGGTCTCGGCCGCCCTAGTTGGCAGCTCGTCATCATCCGGCGGTTTCGGGCGGCTTGCGCGGTCGGGCAGTACGGCGAACCGTCTTAATTGAGCGCGTCGCGCAGTTCTTTCGATCGTGCAGGATCATCGCCCGCTAACGTGACGTACTCGTCCATCATGATCGCAGTTTTAAACCATGTGCGGGCGAGCCGCATCATGGTGTCGCGCAACCCCGCGTTCTCCTCTTGCTCAGCCAAACGCATACAGTCGATCGCAAACTCGCGATACTCGGCAGGTGTTGTCATGGCCCATGCTCCTGTCGCCGTCCCGGCGTCCGGTGCAACGTCGAGGGTGATCCTAATGAGAGTTGGGGTCTGTATAAAATTGCACACTCGGCGCCTGATCTTCGCGTCGGCGGCCGCGACCCGGCAGTTGCGCTGCGACCGCAATCTCTAACCTCTTTTCAGCGCGCCGAACTCGCGCGCACCAGGAAACCATCCGCGCCGCGTTGCGGACGTGTCGCCATCCTACTCCCGATTACCGCCATCAAAACGAGCTTGAGCACCCGCGCGTGCGCCCGAATGGCGGCTAGGTTGATGGGACGGGCCGGCATCGCGAACGAATTGGCGGTATCGGCCCGCAGCCAGGAATAGAGTGTTTATCGGTGGAACCTTTGTTTCTCCCCGCTCGTTCGTCCAATAATAGAAATGGAGACACCATGAAGAAATTGCTGATCTTGTTGACCGCTGCGGCGGCGATCGCTTTTTACGCTCCGGCCCCTGCGGATGCTCAAGGCATCGGAGTTCAAGTGGCACCCGGCGTCGGCGTGCAAATCGGCGAGCCGAATCGTCAACGCTACCGTGAACGTGAATACAATCGTGACGGCGACCGCCGCGGTTTCCGCGAGCGCGAAGTGCGCAGCGGTCAGAATTGTCGCACCGTGACCATCGAACGCGATGATGGGACGATGCGCCGAGTTCGCCGTTGCGACTGACGCAAACTGGATGGGTAGCCGGCTTCAAACCCGGCCACCTCATTTTCAACTTCGGTCAGGGGCTCGGTTATCGCCCGATGGCGCTTTTACTCAGAGCCACGCTTCCCTGTCTGAGCAGGCAAGCATCTGGGGTTATGTTGTCTTCGTGGCGGCAGCTGATCGTGAAAGCGCAAAGATGAAACGCAGACTCACTCCGGCGCTGAGGGCCTCTGAAGACTGGCATCGCCGCCGTTGATCAAGGGAAGCGTGACGTCGTCCTGCTCCCCGACGAAGACGTGCGACGACGCTAGTAACGAACGATAGACGGCGACATGGTCCTTCGCCATGCGCGTGGCTGAGAAACGCTGCTCGAAACGCCCGGCGCACAGTCTGCCGGTCGAGAGCAATGACACGCGGCAGGGCCGCGATTGCTTCATCCACCGTATCCACGATCGCGCCAGTGACGCCGTCCTCGATAATCTCCGGCACCGAGCCGCAGCGGAAAGCCAACACGGGCGTGCCGCAGGCCATGGACTCAATCATCGCCAAGCCGAACGGCTCGGGCCAGTCTACGGGAAATAGCAACGCTTGCGCCTCGCCCAGAAACTGCGTTTTCTGGTGCTCATTGATCTCGCCGATGAATTCAACGCCGGGGCCGTCAAGCAGCGGCGCGATCGTCTCGCGGAAATAGGCCTCGTCGATGCGGTCGATTTTGGCGGCGATCTTTATCGGAACATTGAGCGCGCGCGCGATCATGATCGCACGATCAGGCCGCTTCTCCGGCGCGATGCGGCCGAGGAAGGCAACGTAGCCGCCGCGCCTGTGGGGGGATGGGCCGGTGCAGGTCGATCGGGATGCCATGCAGAATGTTGGCCAAATAGTTCGCGTTCGGCACCGGTCGGCGCTGCGAGTTTGAAATCGAAACCAGCGGCATATCGGCGAACCCGGCATAGAATGGACGGAGGTCGGGCAAATCCTGGCGGCCGTGCAGCGTGGTCACGGTGCGACCGGCGATCGGGCGAAACAGCGGAAAGTGAAATTGGTCGATGTGGAAGTGCAGCACGTCGAAGTCTTGCGCACGCTGACGCACCCGGTCCAGCATCAGCATGTAGTAGGGGATGGTATCGCGCACGCTGGCATCGAGGCGTAGCGCCTTGGACACGCAAGGAGTGAGCGTCGCAGCCGTGATCGAGTCGCCGCTGGCGAACAGCGTGACCTCGTGACCGAGCCGCACCAGTTCTTCCGTGAGGTAGGAGACGATCCGTTCCGTGCCGCCGTAGAGCCGTGGAGGAACGCGTTCCATCAGGGGCGCTATCTGTGCGATTTTCATGCGCATCTTTCAGATGGGCCCGGAATCTGATGTGATTTCCCGTCGCACAGGCAACGGAAAAGGACCCCGGCCAGTATTTCCCAGCCGGGGTCCGGACCGGACGTCGCAGCATGGGGGGGCATTGACGACGCCCGATGGTAGGCAAACTACACACGGTCGCGCGTGGCGTCTGAGCAAAATTGAACACTGTTGCCGCCAGACATCCAAGATCGCGAGGCGTGAGTGTTCGAGTTTTGCGCAACTCAGTTAAATCAAACCCGCCCCATAACAAGCAGGACGGGAAGGATGATCAGTATGATGCCGATGACACCGATGCCGCCATGGCCGTACCCGTAGCCGTAGCCGCCAAAGCGGCCACTAAAGCCGCCAAGTAAGAAGATGACTAAGACGATGATGAGGATGAGGCCGACCGACATGATCTATCTCCGTCCGGCTATTTGCCTCTGTGTCTTTGAGGCCGCCGATGTCATTTTGAACCTTGCCTTCGATCTTGTCGGCCTTGCCGTCCGCTTCCAGCTTGGCGTCACCGACTGCCTTGCCCGCCGCCTATTTGACTGCGCCTTTGAGTTCCTTTGCCGATCCAGCGATCCCGTCCTTGTCCATGGCCTCTTCCTCCAAAGCGAACAGCCTCCCGGCCGGGAGGGGTGTGCTATGATGCCGTTCAATCCGCACCACTGGTGCTTAAAGCTCAGGTAGCATGCTACTGACCGGCGATCTGTGCAAAATTGCTCACCGCGCATTTGGATTTTGATATTCAAAGGCGCGCGTCCTAGCGACCCGCGCGAGGTGATGTCATGGCGGCCAAACGTCGACAGCCGTTCGATCCGAAGTCTTTTCTCGCCATGGTCGGCAAGGGTCGGAGTCTTGGTACATACCGTAAGGGACAGATCGTCTTTTCGCAGGGTGACCCTGCCGATGAGGTCTTCTACATTCAGAAGGGCAAGGTGAAGATCACCGTCATCTCGGAGCAAGGAAAGGAGGCTGTGGTCGCTATTCTCGGACCGAACGAGTTTTTCGGGGAAGCATGTCTTGCGGGGCAGGCGCAGCGCATCGCAACGGTCACGACGATGATCGAGTCCATCATCATGCGGCTGGAAAAAGCAGCTATCGTCGACGTGATCCATCGTCAACCGGCCTTTTCCGAGATGTTCATCGCCCATCTTCTCGGCGGGAAAATCCGCGCCGAAGCGGATCTCGTCGATCAGCTATTCAATTCGAGCGAGAAACGTCTTGCCCGGGTGCTCCTGCTACTGGCGAACTTCGGCAAGGAAGGCAAACCCGAGCCGATCATCGCGAAGATCAGCCAGGAGACGCTTGCCGAGATGATCGGGACCACACGGTCGCGGGTCAGTTTTTTCATGAACAAGTTTCGAAAACTGGGTCTCATCGACTACAACGGTGGCATCCACGTGCACAGTTCATTGTTGAACGTCGTTCTGCACGAGCAGCCGGAAATCAAGAGCTAAGACTGCTTACATCCCGATAGCTGCGCCAGCAGGCAATGCTCGCGCATCGTCCTGCTAGTGACCGCCTCCCAGCTCGATCTTGCCGTCGAAAATCTCGGGATTGGGCGGACCCTCTACGTGCAGGATGCCGACCAGACCACGCTCGGCGCGCGAGAGAGCGTGATCGACCAGGATATAGTTGCCAGGCACATCCAGCTTGAATTCCGTGATGACGGCACCACCCGCGGGCACAGTGACGGTCTGTATGCCGCGTAACGGCTCACCCAGGACGCCGCCAAGATTGTAGACGCGATCGAAAATCTCGCCGATGACGTGGAACGAGGAGGTGTAGTTCGGGCCGCCTACTCCAAAGAAGATTCGGACGGTTTCGCCGGCTTTGGCCTCCAGCGGATGCAGTTTTGAAAGCGCCCCGACCGAGCCGTTGAAAACGAAATATTCCGGCCGCTCGTTCAGCAATTTTTCGACGCTGAACTCCTGGCTGCCGCGCTGACCGAACGGAGCCTCGGTATAGATCTCGCCCTGCATGACATAGAACTCGCGATCAACCGCCGGCAGCCCTCCTTCAGGCTCGACCAGAATGAGGCCATACATCCCGTTGGCAATGTGATGGGCCACCATCGGCGTGGCGCAATGGTAGACATAGAGACCCGGAATCAGCGCCTTGAACTTGAACGATTTCTCCCCGCCCGGATCGACCTGAGTGGCGGCGGCTCCGCCTCCCGGCCCGGTGGCTGCGTGGAAGTCGACCGAGTGAATCATCGTGCTGTCGGCGGAATTCTTGACCCGCACGTCCACCGTGTCGCCGACGCGAACGCGCAGCATCGGACCGGGGACGCGGCCGTTGAACGTCCAATAACCGAACGTGGTGCCTTCAGCGAGGCGGCCTTCGAGCTCGACCGCATTGAGATCGACGCGCACCGTCTGCGGTGGACGGTTGCCGATCGGCGGCGGAACCTCGGTCGCCTTCTGCGAGATGTCGGCTTCGACCAGGACCTGAGCCGGGGGCCGTGGCGTGACGATAAACTGTCCGTGCATGCCCGCAAGCTCGTGACCGGGAACGCTGCAAATGTATTTGAAATCGCCGGCGCGCGTGGCGCGAAACGCGATCGTCGTGCTGGCGCCGCGGCCGAATATGCGTGGCGATTTCGCCTCCTGTTCAGGGAATACGATATCGTGCTCGGCACCTTCGCCGTTGATCAGGATGATCTGGACCGTCTGCCCCTCCGCAGCTGACAGAACGGGGTTGACCTGTCCGTCGATGGTCCCGCCGACGCCGAGATAAACCATCCGGCCTTCAGCGATGCCCGAACGCAGCGTGTAACGCGCATCGGGCACGTAGGCGACCGCAGGCCCGGCTGGGGCTGCTGACTGAGCGGGAGCTGCGGCTGGTGGCTGGGCGTGTTGCGCAACAGCCGATGCGCCCGCCGGAGACGTGCCGGCGATCAGGTAGGCGATCACATCCTTGCGCTCATTTGCGGTCTTCAATCCGGGGAACGGCATCTTGTTCTGGGGAATGAGCTTTTGCGGATCGAGCAGATAGGCGTCGAGTGTGGCGGCGTCCCAAACCAAATTGGCGGCCTTCATCGCAGGCGAATAATTGTAGTTGGGCACCTCAGCCGACTTCTTGCCAATGATGCCGGCGAGACTCGGGCCAAGCGCGTTCTTGCCGGGCTCCAGCGAATGGCAGGCCTGGCATTTTCTATAGACCTGGCGGCCTGTCGCCGCATCGCCGTCGACAGTTGATGCAGCGGCCGGCGTCGGGAGTGCTTGCGCAACGGGTTGCGCAGGAGGTGCGTTGGCCGCCACGACGGTGGAGGCTGGGGCGCCCTTCGATGGAGCGGGCGCGTGGCGTGTCATCTCGTGTGCCGCCGGCGCGGACGGCGTTGCGGATCGGCTTGGAGCAGGCGGGCGGGCTACCTCGGTGGATCGCGCATCTGCGCTTTGCGCGGAAGCCGGCGGGGGAGTCTTGGCAGCAGTTTGGGATTGCGGCGCCTGAGCGGACGACTCGGTTCGCGCTGCAGATCCCGCAGGCATCGACGAAACGGAAGCGAGGTAAAGCCCGGCAAGGATGAGACCGGTCGCGATGACCAAGACGTACCATTCGCGGAGTTTCGCAACGATCGCTGCGCGCATTGCACGGCCTCCATCTGCGCTCAATTCGCCCGCGAACAAGAAAGCTGATCGCCGCAATCGCCGTCGACTGGGTTGGGATTACGGCAAATTGTGGGAGTGCCCCGAATAATTGAGGCTAAGCTCCTGCCGATGGCGAGTCTGTATAGAATTGACCATTAATTTCGCCGCGCGGACTTCCGCAACTGCAACAGCAAAGGTTCCCGTGCGAGCGACGCGGGCAGCGTAGTGGTACACTCACGACCTTCGGTGACATCATTGGCCAGTCAGCACCTCACCAAGTCGCGCTACATCGCGGGCCTGCAATGTCCGCGGCGCCTATGGCTGGTCGTACATGAGCCTATGCCCTATGAGGAACCCGCTTCAGGTTCCCCGATGGAGATAGGGCAGGAAATCGGCCGGAAGGCCCACCTGCTATTTTCCGGAGGCGTGCGGATCGACGAAGAGCCGTGGCAACACATGACCCTTTCGGAGTTCTACCGCGACGAGGTCGCTAGGTGACAGCGGCATTCAACAAAAATTTGGACGGCGCAAGGCCGCCAACTAGTGCGGCCCGTCGTGCTTACCTTTCAAACGACGCATTGGAGTGCGAATGCGTGAGGGCAGAACGGCGTCAGTGATTATTTTGCCGATGCGCACCTTAGCGGCTTCGTTAAACGCCAGCGCCGGTTCGCTGTTGTTGAGCGCGTCCCTGAGACTTTCGAAGTTGTCTTCCGCGTCGCCGTTCGCAGAGAAGTTCCGGTCCGGATTGTTTGGAGCGCGTGCCATGGAGGCCGCCTTTCGTCCCCCCGTCGAAGATAGCAACAGCCTCTGCAATGTTCGGTTCCGTACGTCGCTAGGGGCATCACCTGAGTTTTAGAAAGACGAGAGGCCGCCAACTAGGGTGGCCTACTCCTCGTTTGTCGTGTTGTACGATCCGCAAGCGAGACAATGGATCGTGACGTTGTGAACTTGGCCGTGCTCGCCGTACATCAACACCGCTGAGCAATTCCCGCACACAAAATCGACGGTGTGATCGCTGGCATTGAGGACCGGCGGCACTTCGATAACGCGTCCCTCGAAGGGTGGCGTGACGAGTTTGAAGCTGAAACGAGTATGTGGACTCATGCTCAGTCTCCCTGCGTACAGGCGGGAGCGCTACAGCGTCTCTCAGTCAACCGCCGCCTGGCACCAGGAGCCGTTGCCGGTGATGGTGTCATGGTTCCAGTTTTGATCCGACAAGTCTGAGCAAAATTGCTCACTGTGAAAAAGGACCACTGCCGAATTCAAAAGGGACCACTAGCCATCAAAAGGGACCAGTAACCCACCCGGCATAAGAACGTTCCGCGAACCCAGAACGGGCGGAAACACACAAGCGCCGCGTAGTGGCCGGTGGCGGGCAGCACCGGAACAGTGTCCGGTGCCCTCGTTTCTGACGGTTCGGAGTAACGGCAGAAGGTTGCGGGCAACCGCAGCTGGATCAGCATCGCGAAGGTTTGATCGCGTCGACAATGCTGTGATCCGCCCGGCTGCGGCACAAAGAAAAGGCCCGGAGGAAATTCCGGGCCTTTGCCATTTCGTTTTGAGGTGGGCTTAGTAGTCCATACCGCCCATACCCCCGCCGGGCACAGCAGGCGGCCCACTTTCCTTCTTCGGCCTTTCGGCAACCATGGCTTCCGTGGTGATCAGAAGCCCGGCGATCGATGCTGCGTTCTGCAGCGCCGCCCGCACAACCTTGGTTGGGTCGATGATGCCCTTGGTGACGAGATTGACGTATTCACCGTTCTGAGCGTCGAAGCCGTACGAGTATTGGTCCTTCTCGAGAATCTTGCCGACGATGATCGACCCATCTTCGCCCGCATTGATAGCGATCTGGCGCGCTGGCCAGGAAAGCGCCTTGCGCACGATCTCGACGCCGGTTTTCTGGTCGTCGTTCGGCGTGCGTACCTTCTTCAGTACCTCTCCGGCGCGCAAGAGTGCGACGCCGCCGCCTGGCAGAATGCCTTCCTCGACTGCGGCACGGGTCGCGTGCATCGCATCGTCAACGCGATCCTTGCGCTCCTTCACCTCGACCTCGCTTGCTCCGCCGACGCGGATCACTGCAACGCCGCCGGCGAGCTTCGCCAGCCGCTCCTGCAGCTTCTCCTGGTCGTAGTCGGACGTGGTTTCCTCGATCTGCGCCTTGATCTGGGCGATACGCGCTGCGATATCGGTCTTCTTGCCAGCACCGTTGACGATCGTGGTGTTCTCTTTCTCAATCACCACCTTTTTGGCGCGCCCGAGCATGTTCACAGTGACCTTGTCGAGCTTGATGCCGAGATCCTCGCTGATCGCCTGCGCGCCAGTGAGGATCGCGATATCTTCGAGCATCGCCTTGCGGCGGTCGCCGAATCCCGGAGCCTTTACCGCCGCGACTTTCAGCCCGCCGCGCAGCTTATTGACGACAAGCGTGGCGAGAGCCTCGCCTTCCACGTCCTCAGCGATGATGACGAGCGGCTTCGAAGTCTGGACGACCGCTTCGAGTAGCGGAAGCAGTTCCTGCAGGGCGGAAAGCTTCTTCTCGTAGATCAGAATATAGGGGTCTTCCATCTCAACGCGCATCTTGTCGGCGTTGGTGATGAAGTAGGGAGAAATGTAACCGCGATCGAATTGCATGCCCTCGACCACTTCGAGCTCAGTCTCCAAGGACTTCGCCTCTTCGACCGTGATCACGCCCTCGTTGCCAACTTTCTTCATCGCATCGGCGAGGAACTTGCCAATCTCGACATCGCCATTAGCGGAAATCGTGCCGACCTGGGCGATCTCTTCGTTGGAAGTGACTTTCTTCGAGTTCTTCTTCAGATCCTCGACTACCGCTTCAACCGCGAGGTCGATGCCGCGCTTGAGATCCATCGGGTTCATACCCGCGGCTACAGCCTTCGAGCCTTCCTTCACGATTGCCTGCGCCAGAACAGTAGCGGTTGTGGTGCCGTCACCGGCGAAGTCGGATGATTTCGAAGCGACCTCACGTACCATCTGCGCGCCCATATTCTCGAACTTGTCTTCGAGCTCGATCTCTTTAGCGACGGTGACGCCGTCTTTGGTGATGCGCGGCGCGCCGTACGACTTGTCTAACACCACATTGCGCCCCTTGGGGCCGAGCGTCACGCGAACTGCATTGGCGAGTATGTCGACGCCGCGCAGCATCTTGTCGCGCGCGTCAACGCCAAATTTTACGTCTTTCGCAGCCATTTTTGTTCTCCGTTATGTTTGATGTGACAGCCCTCAGGCAGCCTTTTTGCGGGCAACGGTCTGTTCGATCACGCCCATGACGTCGCTCTCTTTCATGATCAAATATTCGACCCCGTCGATCTTGACCTCCGTGCCGGACCATTTGCCGAACAGCACGCGGTCGCCAACCTTGAGGTCGATGGGGATGATTTTCCCGGCCTCATCGCGGCCGCCTGGACCGACGGAGATCACCTCTCCTTCAGAAGGTTTCTCTTTGGCGGTATCCGGAATGATGATTCCACCTGCGGTCTTACTGTCAGCATCGATGCGCGTAACCACGACGCGGTCGTGAAGCGGTCGAAATTTCATAGCAACCCTCCTAAGTATCTGTTTTTGCTAAGTTTTATGGTAAAAGCGGAGGCGACATGCGCAAGATGACAGCCTCTCTATTTATAGTTGGCCTATTTTTGGCACTCTTCAAGGGGGACTGCCAAATTAGACCCAAGGCGCAGAACCAGGAAGAAAGCGAGGAAGGCTGCGCTGAAAGGAAGTCCGGAGCTCGGCACATT
>Ga0163163_10002573_pt1 | contig 15360 bp, 10 predicted proteins | sample S65metaG_FD_119766 | JGI IMG/M metagenome (GOLD analysis project Ga0163163, IMG submission 119766) | Switchgrass rhizosphere microbial communities from Kellogg Biological Station, Michigan, USA - S6-5 metaG | ecosystem: Host-associated > Plants > Roots > Rhizosphere > Soil | place: USA... | reverse complement strand
TTTGTCCATAAATGTAGGAAGCTGTGTCTATATGGTTCATTGCCAAAAGTGCACGACAAGAAATCCGCTGAATCGGGAGTTCTGCTGGAAGTGCGGATCCAGGCTTCTGGTTTCTTCCGGCACAACAACATTTGATGGATCGATTCCCTTTCTGGAAGAACATGTCCTGGAACGTATCAGCACCCTGGAGTATTCCATTTCCATGCTGACGAAGCGTGTCGACGGGATGATGGAGACCATTGAGCGTGTGGCGGCGAGTAATTTCATCGATCACACGATGATTGAAACGTTGACCGACTCCCTCGAGACTGCCGGGATCGATCTGGCGAATCTCGAAGAAGACTGGCGGCGGCGCATCGATACGAGAATTCTGGAAACCGAAGAAGTCGAACGCCTCAGTTCCCGCATGCAGCGCATCATGTTGACCTTCCGGGGAACGGATCGAAAGCAGTTCAGTCAGTGGATCGAAAAGTCCTACGATTTGATCGTTGCGGATCGCGCCCGGGAAAGCCTGCACTTTCTCAAGTCTGCAGCGAAACATGATCCGGGCAATACTGATCTTGCCCTGTTGCTGGCGGAAGTGTATTTCCAGGCCAAAGACTATTCCCGCGCTCTGGAATGCTTGCGTCCGATCCTCGATTCGAAACCGGACAACTTTGAAGCCACCTTTCTTTCCGGACTCATTCAGCAGAGAACAGGCGATCTCCACGATGCGCAATTCCGGCTGGAACGAGCCATTGGTCTGAAAAAGGACTCCTCGGCAGCTCATGCCACGCTGGGATCGTTGCTCGCAGGAATCGGGAACAACAAACAGGCGCTCAAACACTTGTCGAAGGCTTTGAAGTTGAAACCCAGTGCGGCAGTCCATTTTCTTCTGGGATCGGTTTACTACACCAACGGAGAGCACAAACGCGCGATTCAGCATTTGAGACGCGCCACGCAGATGGATCCGCAATTTGACGAGGCGTTTTATCAACTCGGACTGCTGTGTCTGGAAATGAACTGGCTGCGAAAAGCCCAGGAGTGCTTCAAGACGGCCCAGGCCCTGAACCCTCGTGAAACACGCTATCGCAAACGGGTACGGAGTTTCTCTGAGGAATCCACTGGCCCCGACCAACTCAACGGACTGATTCGCGAAGAACTCCGCCTCGTTCAGTACGGAAATCTCAAGCGGACGAAATAGAGGAAGAAAGTAATGGCTGAAGAAAGAACGGAAAAAAACAAAGCAATCGACCTTGCGTTCTCGCAGATCGAGAAACAATTTGGCAAAGGCTCGATCATGCGTCTCGGCAGTATCGACCCCAGTCTGGCGTTGGACGCGATCTCATCGGGATCCATTTCACTGGACGCCGCACTTGGAGTCGGCGGTTATCCACGCGGCCGCGTCATCGAAATATTTGGACCGGAATCGAGCGGCAAAACCACATTGTCGCTTCACGCCATCGCGGAAGCGCAAAAGAACGGCGGAACCGCTGCATTCATTGACGCCGAGCACGCGCTGGATGCCGTGTACTCGCGAAATCTTGGAGTCGACATCGACAATCTGCTGGTGTCCCAGCCCGACAGCGGCGAACAGGCACTGGAAATTGCGGAGGTCCTGATTCGCAGCGGTGCGGTCGACATCGTCGTCGTCGACTCGGTAGCCGCGCTGGTTCCGCGCGCGGAACTCGAAGGCGATATGGGTGATGCACAGATGGGCCTTCAGGCCCGGCTGATGTCGCAGGCGCTTCGCAAGCTCACCGGTATCGTTTCCAAATCCAAAACAACTCTGATCTTCATCAATCAGATCCGCGAGAAAATCGGCGTAATGTTCGGCAATCCCGAAACCACGACAGGCGGCCGTGCGCTGAAATTCTATGCGTCGGTACGTGTCGATGTACGACGAATTGCCTCCATCAAGGATGGCGATGAAATCGTCGGGAACCGGACCAAGGCGAAGATCGTGAAGAATAAGGTTGCGTCACCGTTTCGAGAGGCGGAATTCGACATTATGTACGGACTGGGGATCTCCCGCGAGGGCGATCTTCTGGATGTTGCCGTGGAAAAGAACATCGTCGACAAGAGCGGCGCATGGTTCTCGTTCCAGGGAGAACGACTCGGCCAGGGCCGCGATAATGCCCGGCAGTTCCTCAAGGATAACCACGACTATCGCGGCCGCATCGAACTCGCACTTCGGGAAATCATGGGACTGGGAATTCCGACAGTGCCGCCGGTGGTTTCTGCCGCCGCAGCGAGCTCGGACAACGGACAGACAGCAAAGAAGAAATAAGAAGGTACGTTGCATGGGGCGGCGGGTGACGAGAAGAACAATTCTTCTCGTCACCCGCCGCTTTATTTTTTCGCCAGGGAGATCTGCACCGAACGATTCCCTATTTCCACTGGCTTCGAAACGAGCGCGTTCCCGACTTCCCCCACAACGGACGTCGCGAGCGTTTCCCCCATCACGTACTCCCGATGAACGGCAATCACGTCATCCGCGCCACGAATCCCCAGCGTGATCCGATCCGAGAATTCCAGATCCGCATCTTTCCGAAGATCCTGAATCGCGCGCACGAGATCGCGCGCATCCCCTTCCAGTTCCAGTTCCGGGCTGACTTCCGTGGATAGTGCGACAACAACTCCGTTTTCGGACTCCACCGAAAGTCCCTGCTTTCCGACAAAACTGATTTCAACTTCATCCGGCAACAGGTTATATTGCCCCACTGTGACTGTACCGTCCGCATTCTGCGTAAAGCGACCTTCCTTGAGATCCTTGATTATCCCCTGAACTGCGCCGCCATACTTCGGACCCAGCTTCTTCGCCTGCGCCCTGGCAACGCGATCAGCGATTTCCGACGCATTCTCCACGATCGCGATCGACTTCACGTTCAGTTCCTGCGCCACTGCTCCGATCTGCCGTCGGAGATCCACTGCTGAAGACAACGCAACGCGGGCACTCGGAAGCGGCTGGCGCACGCGAATCTTTTCCCGAGCGCGTATCGCGAGCCCGGCCGTGATGATCGTGCGCGCAACTGCCACCTGTTGAGACAACGATTCGTTGATGTACTGCGATGCGGTCTCCGGCCACTTCTCGAAATGCACGCTATCGCGATGGCCGAGCCGTGCCCACACGCTTTCGGCAACGAAGGGGCAGAATGGTGCAAGCATCGTTGTCACGCGCGACAGCACGCGATAAAGCGTGGCGTAAAAAGCCATCTTGCTCGGCTGCCGGGGATCCTTGGTCCAGACGCGGGCGCGGCTTCTTCGAATGTACCAGTTGTTCAGGGTATCCAGGAATGGAGCGAAAAGCTGGGCGGCTTCATGGATGGCATAACGGTCCATGCGTTCCGTCGCACGCATGATGACGATCTCAGTCTCGGAAAGAATGTAACGATCCAGTTCATCGAACTCGTACGTATCCTCTCCAGATGGCCACTTCAGGTCGGACGGTGAAATACCATCGATCGTGGCATACGACGCGAAGAACGACAGGGCGTTCCAGATCGGAAGAAGGATGGTTCGCGTGATGGCCTCCACGCCATCATCGCGGAAACTCAGATCGTCCGCCTGTACCGCCGACGAGGACAACAGATACATGCGAAGAGAATCCGCGCCATGCCGATCCATGAGCTGCAGGGGGTCGGTGTAATTCTTAAGCGATTTCGACAGCTTCTTTCCGTCGGCCGCCAGAAGCGTCCCGTGCACAAGGCAATTCCGAAATGCAGGCTTCCCAAACAACGCCGTCGACAACACGTGCAGGACATAGAACCAGCCACGGATCTGGCCGGGGTATTCGACGATGAAATCCGCCGGGAAGTGCGATCGGAAATGCTCGGCACGTTCGAAGGGATAGTGAAACTGTCCGTAGGGCATGGATCCGGACTCAAACCACCCGTCGAGCACTTCCGGAGTACGTTTCATCGTGCCGCCGCACGCACACGCATATGTGACCGCATCGAGGTATTCTTTGTGAAGATCTCCAACCTTGTGGCCGGCACGTTTTTCTATTTCGGCGATGGAACCGAGCACTTCACGTTTTTTACAGGAGGCGCATTCCCATACTGGAATTGGCGTGGCCCAGTACCGGTTGCGCGAAATATTCCAGTCGCGCGCATTCGACAGCCACTTTCCGAAACGTCCGTTCTTGATCGTCTCCGGGTACCATTCGATTTCCTGATTGCACTCAATCAGCTTGTCCTTGATCTTTTCAACGTTCAGGTACCAGGCATCCAGAGCCTTGTAGATGAGCGGTGTCGAACAGCGCCAGCAATGGGGATAGTTGTGCTCAATGGTTTCGTCCTTCACCACAAGACCTGCGGTCTTGAGATGACGGATCACATCGGCGTTGGCCTCATGGACGTTCCGTCCGGCAAAATCCGTGACCTCGGCCGTAAAGGATCCCTGCTCGTCGACGGGACAAATCGGCGTGATGTCCGCCTTGCGTCCAACCCAGTAGTCATCTTCACCGAAGGCTGGCGCGATATGAACGATGCCGGTTCCGTCGTCGGTACCCACGAAATCCGCTGCCAGCACCTGGAAGAGTTGAGGAGACCGGTCGCGAAAGTAGGGGAAGAGCGGTTCGTAACGAAGTTTTTCGGAAACGAGTTCGCTGCCGGTCAATTCGCGAAGGACTTCAATGCCGTCAAGTTCCTTCTTATATCGGGCCAGGGCGCTCTTTGCGAGGATGTAGGTTTCGCTTCCCTTTCTGCCGTACACATACGCGATGTTCGGTCCGACGGCCAGTGCCAGGTTTGATGGCAGCGTCCATGGAGTGGTCGTCCAGGCGAGGAAGAACGTATCCTCCTGGCCACGAATGGGAAACTTCACCGTGATGGTGCGATCCTGCTTCATGCGTGTCGCATCGTCCATTCGCGTGTCCGAGACGGAAAGCGCGGTCTGGCAGCGATAGCAATACGGGCTGACGCGAAAGTCCTTGTAGATCAGGTCTTTCTTATAGATCTCTGAAAACGCCCAGATCACCGATTCCATGAACGTCGCATCGAGAGTCTGGTACGGATGATCGAAATCCACCCATCGCCCGATGCGATCGATGTACACCTTCCACGCAGAGTTGAAATTGGAGACGATGCTTCGGCATTCGTCGTTGAATGCCTTCACGCCGATCTTCGTCTCGATCTCCCGCTTGTCTTTGATCCCGAGATTCTTCTCCGCCTGCGTTTCCACTGGAAGGCCGTGGCAATCCCAGCCCCACGCGCGCGGCACGTAGAAACCGCGCATCGTCTTGTAGCGAGGGACCACGTCCTTCAAGATGCTGACAAAAATCGTGCCGTAGTGCGGACTGCCCGTGGGAAACGGCGGACCGTCATAAAACACGAACTCGGGCTGATCCTTCGATCGTTCAAGCGACTTCTCAAACGTCTGCTGGGTCTGCCAGCGTTTCAGTACTGTCTTTTCAAGCTCGGGGAATGCAGGTTTCGATTCGACCTTCGTGAACATCAGGATAATGTAACAGGAAGGACCGCATTCTGTAATTCCCGATTTCGAGTTTGGAGCGACATGAAAAGAAGTTCAGAAGAAACCAAAGTGCGCTGCCCGTGGGCCTCTGCGGAACCCAATCGTACGTATCACGACAAGGAATGGGGTGTTCCTGTTCACGACGATCGGACACTATTCGAATTCCTGACTTTGGAAGGAGCTCAGGCAGGACTGAGCTGGCAGACGATTCTGAATAAGCGCGAGGACTACCGCAAAGCATTCCGCAACTTCGATCCGGCCATTGTTTCCCGATTTACACCAGCTCGAATCGAGAAACTGATGCTGGATCCCGGCATCGTCCGAAATCGATTGAAGGTCGAATCCACTGTCAGTAACGCGAAAGCATTTCTGAAAGTGCGGAAGGAATTCGGAACCTTCGACACCTACGTTTGGGGCTTCGTGGGTGGTTCACCGAAAGTAAATCGATGGGATGCCTTCCAGAAGATTCCCGCCAGGACCGCAGAATCCGATGCGCTCAGCGTCGATCTCAAGCGCCGCGGCTTTCGATTCGTTGGAACAACGATCTGCTACGCATTCATGCAGGCCGTCGGGATGGTCAACGATCATGTCGTCGACTGCTTCCGCTACAACGAACGTTACTGAATCAGCCCAAAATCAGCGTGGCCGGTCTTTGAGAAACTGGTGCCCCTTGGGCGTGACTGCAATGACCGGACGCAGGCCCTGTCCCGCATCGATGTAGCCTTCTTCAATCATGCGATCGATGATTTCCGTGATCGTGCGGATGGGATAGGTGGAGAGAATTCCGTAGGTTGTCAGGTTGCGAAAATCCTGAATGGACACGTCCTCGGATCCTGCGAGGATTTTGGCGATTTTGCCACGCCCGAGTTGCTCCTTCGCACGCAGAACGCATGAGAGTACCTTCAGCGCCACGACGGCCGGGGCCTCGGTAGCAACGGGCTGCACTTCTGTTGCGGCAGTTGTGGACACGGCGGACACGGCCACTGCCGCCACCTTCTTCAAGGGCCCAGGTGACGGTTCCGGTGCGAGTTCGACCCGCCTGTCCGGAGCGCACCGGCTGCAATTGCCACAGTCTCGAACTTTGGTCCATTCGCCGAAATAGCGCAGGATAAACGATCGAAAGCAGTGCTTCTTGAATCGGCTGGCATACTGCAACATCACACCCAGCTTGCGATATTCGAATTCGCGGCGCTTTTCCAGTTCTTCGAAATTGAAATCGGCCAGTTCCCTGTCTTTTGGCCGAAGTATTCGCACGCCGGAACCGTTGGGCGAATGCACGCGCTCGACGTATCCCGCCCGTTGCAGTAACGACACTGCCGCATGAAAGCGCTGATCCATACGCGCCGTTACCTTTTTCCATGGCTCGCCGACGACGACTGGCTCACCGGCGCTGAGTAACCTCCCAAATGTCTGTTTCAAGTAGTCGGCAGGCGGATGGCTCGCATCGATGAACAATTCCGGTATCCACTTATCGGCGTAGTTGAACAGCAGCAGACATTGGGCCGGTCCGCCATCCCGCCCTGCCCGGCCGATTTCCTGGTAATAGGCTTCGACGGAATCCGGAATGTCGGCATGGACCACGAACCGCACGTCCGACCGGTCGATTCCCATTCCGAACGCGTTGGTTGCCACGATGATCCCCGCCTCGCGCGACATGAAGCGATCCTGAACGGCCTTTCGCTCCACTGTAGAAAGTCCCGCGTGATACGCGACGGCATCGATGCCATTCCGACGAAGCGATTTGTGAATATCTTCGACGTTCCGACGCGTGCCCGCATAGACGATGCCAGTTTTTGCGTCTTTGCACAGACTGGCGATTGCCCGAATTTTCTCCGCAACCGTGGAAGTTTCCCGTACTTCCAGGTACAGATTCGATCGATCAAACCCGCTGATAATCTCGATGGCTCCTTCAATCGCCAGTTGCTTGACGATGTCCTCGCGCACGGCAGGAGTTGCGGTCGCCGTCAATGCGATTACCGGAGGTTTGCCAAGCTCTGCAATGACTCGCCTCAACCGAAGATAATCGGGGCGAAAATCATGCCCCCACATCGAAACGCAGTGCGCTTCATCCACCGCAAATAGACTGACGCGAATGCGTTTCAGCGCCGCCCGAAAGTCATCGTTTTGAAATCGCTCCGGTGCGACGTAGAGGATTTTGATTTTCCCGGACATGGCATCTTCAAGCCGTCCGTGTTGAATGTGACGCGGCACTGTGCTGTTGATCACGGATGCGGGAATGCCGAGTTCCTCGAGGTGATCGACCTGATCCTTCATCAGCGCGATCAGAGGTGAAACAACCAGCGTTAAGCCTGGCAGCACCAACCCCGGCAGCTGAAAGCACAGCGATTTGCCGCTGCCGGTTGGCATCACACCCAGCACGTTCCGGCCCGCCATCACGAGATCGACGATCTGGCGTTGCGCCGGCCGAAAATCCTCGAATCCGAATTTTTCCTTGAGGAGTGCGCCAGGAGTTTCCACAACTTCAGAGTTTATCGGTAATCCGGCCAGAAAAGGACCGCGCGCAGACGAACCTTGTTCAATTCGATGCTTTACGAAGGCGTCTCGGTCCGCTATCTTTATAAGGTTTGCCTGAGCCTAGGTAGCTCAGCTGGTAGAGCGCGGCCCTGAAAAGGCCGGCGTCGGCGGTTCAACTCCGTCCCTAGGCATTTTCCTTCAGTTCTTTAGCGGCAACAAATGCGATGAATCGGGATCACTTTCCGGATTTTGCACTTTTTTGCAACATTTTGCCGCAGACTTCAACTTCCAACGAGGCTTGGTGTATTTGCTCGTCGCGCCAATGCACGTAGCTATTCTGAGTAATGGTTGGATTGGCATGACCAAGCAGTTTTGAAATGACGCCAATATCCTTACCCTTCTCATGCAAAATTGTGGCGTAAGCATGCCGAAGTGAGTGATGCGTACAGTGGGGAACCTTTGCCAGTTCACACGCCGTCTTCAATGCCTTCCGCATTTTCTTGTACCGCGTTGAGTACTGATTGAGGAACAACGGGTCGCTGGGTAAAGGATTCTCTCTTTCTGCGAGTTCCTCCTTGATAACCTGCCTCAGAACGGCATTCATCTTTAAGAAATCTATCCTGCCTCCCTTACGCACCACCCGCAAAAACCCGGTTTCGAAATCTGCATCCCGGACGTTCGAATTACTAATTTCAGAAAGTCGGCAGCCCGTATTCGCAAATGCCAGAAAAAACCGACGGGCACCTTTAAATAGGTGCCCCAGAATTTTGAGCAATTCCGACTCTGTCGGAGTGTAATGCGGCCGGATCACGCGAATCTTCGGCTTCTTCACTGCGAGGACCGGATTGTAGGTAACGGTCTCTTCTTGCATCTGAAAGTTGAAGATCGCCGAAAGTACATTTAGCTCTTTGTGAATCGTGAACGGCGCAACCTTACTGGCCTGTCGGGAACGAATATAGGCAAGCACCTTGCTCGGTTTTATGGCGCGTATCGAAGTCTTTCCAAAGTACGGTTTCAAGTGATTGTCGATAGCTTCGGTATTGCGGGCGCTAATGTTTGACTCTGTTACTCCTCATTTAACAGAAGAGGAAGACGACCATATCACAGGATGGAAATGCCCGGAATGCCTGCAGTTGATGATGGAAGTCGTGAGAGAGCATCTCAAATCGCGGAAATAGCATTCCCCTAAATTCCGACAGACTGTCGTCCTCAAACCGGGCGAAAACCCCTCGCTCGACTTCGTGTATAACGTGCCTTGAGAATTCGACGGAATTCGAGGGACGGGGGGATGAATTCCCTACTCGCGGGCAGTGTCGGGCGCGATGATGCCGGATAGGGAAGCTGAGACGAATGTTCTGCCATCCAGAGCCGAAAGGATGGCGGGAACGAGTTCAGAATCGGCAGAGTGTTTCACGACAAAGCCGTGCGCTCCGGCCTTCAGCGCCCAACGCGCGAACTCCGGCTCCGCGTACATGGTGGTAAAAATGACCTTCACGAGGGGATTCTGCTTCTTCAACTCCGCCAGTGCGCTCACGCCGTCGAGTCGAGGCATGGAAATATCCGCCACAATGACGTCCGGCTGAAGTCTTGCCGCGGCTTCAACCAGCGCCACCCCATCTTCCACGACGGCCACCAATTCAAAGTCGCGCGAGAGCAGACGTTTCAGCACTTCGGCCGTTCCACGGTGATCATCAGCGAGCAGGACGCGGGCCCGGTTCATGATCCGCCTCTAACGGTGATTGTGGTTACCCGGACACCATTCGTGATCGCAGATTCCGCCTTCTCCATATTTGCAGTATTCGGCCGGTCGTGGGTTTCTATCGGTATCCAGGCGAGGATTGTCGTGCCATGGCCGCGCTCGCTTTCGATTTTCAGTTTGCCTTCGAGCAGCCGCACACGTTCGCGCATGCTGGCCAGGCCGAGGCTCGCTTGCTGCGGTTCGTTACCGGGATCAAAACCCGCGCCATTGTCCGCTACCCCCAATTGCAAACCTCCGTCCAGAGAATGTAGCGATACGTGTACCGATTGGGCGTGAGCATGACGGGCTATATTTCGCAACGCTTCCTGAGCCACTCGAAAGAGGCAAAGCCGTGCCTCTTGCGCAATGTCCGCAGGGATTTCGTCTACTTTGACGTCGACAGAAATAGATTCCTGCCGCGAGAAGCGTTCACATTCGGCCCGCAGTGCGGCGGCGAGGCCCAGCCGCTCCAACAGCGCGGGGTGGAGTTTGTAAGCAAGGGAATGAACGTCTTCACTGAGAACGATCAGGCTATCGCGGATTTCACGGTTGGCATTCATCGCCAGCAGTCCGAGGCGCTGTGTGATGTCATCGTGCAATTCACGGGCGAGTCTGGCGCGCTCCGCTTCCTGAGCCTGGAGCAATTGTTTGCCAAACTCACGCTGCATTTGCTGGACCTGCTTGCGGTCCGTGATGTCGCGCACGAACCCGGTGAAAATACGACGGTCCGCCAGAACAACTTCGTTTACTGCAAGGTCGATGGGGAACATGGAGCCGTCCTTGCGACGCCCGGTGGCCTCCCGGACGCCGCCCTTTATATCCGGAGAGATCGCCTGTCCGTCGCTGGGGACGCTTTCTTTGCCGGCCGTACCGAAAAATGCAGGCAAAATCATACTCACATTTCGACCGAACATCTCATCAGCGGTGTAGCCAAAAATATTCAGGACTGCCGCGTTGGAAGATTCGATGATGCCCTGATCATTGTAGGTGAGAATTCCCTCCGACGCCGTGCCGAGAATTGCTCCGAGCCGATTTGAACTTTCACCTAGCGATCGTTCCGCACGGCGTCGTCTGCTCAAATTCGCTACCAATGCGAGGATCAGGACAGCTTCCAGGAGACAAACGGAAACAGCCGCGATAATCTGCCATTTGTATCGTTCCCACGCTGTCAGCTCCCGAAATTGCACGATGCTGTCCGGAGGAAGGCGATCCTTGCTGATGCCCCAACGGCGCAGTTCGCGCGAGTCGAAGACCTGCGGCCCAGGTGGTTGCGGTGGCAGCCTCAGATGTTCGGGCGATTCGCCATCCATTATGCGGAGTGCGACGCCGGCACTGTTCCGACTCAACCTGTCGATGGCTAACAACGGACCGCCAACAATTCCCTGGCCTAACTGGTACCCCAGAATACCGAAGATCGGCGCATTCGCCACAGCATGAAGGTCACGCAGCACACGCGCCTCGTCATGGGAAACACCTTTGGCATCCACGGCCCACATCTGAAAGTAGATCGCCGAGTTCGGAGGCAGAGCGGCGCTACGTTTCAATGTCTCCTCGAGAGAAAGCTCGTTGAGTGGGATAAATGTCAGCCGGTCCTTGAAGCGCTGAAACTGGCGAGAGTTTTCATCGCGCCAGAAGTTTTCCAATGGCGAATTACCGATCAATATATAGACATTGGTGGTTTTGGGAAGTATCTGCAGGATCGCGTCGATCACCTGCGCCGGGTCGCTCAAGACGCTGACAACCGCATCAGTGGGTGTCAAGGCTGACGTATTCACGAGACGCTGATCTACCGAGGCAAGCAACATCGGGGTTTCGGGGAAAAGTCTTTGCCGGTTCTTTTGCGCGAACTGCACTGCGGGCCCGCCAATGGGTACCACCAGATCCAGCCGCTGGTTCGCAAGCATGGCATGCATATAATCCAGGGTCGGGCCCTCCGGCGGTATCTCGTTGGAACGCGCGAGCTGCAGTGAAACCTCGTAGAAAATGACGGGTACCGGCGAATTCTTGCTCAATTCCGCACGAAAGTCGCGCGTGAAGGCGTCGAAAGGGGCGAACTCTCGCTCGAAGGAGTGCAGCAACAATACGTGACGAGGCTCGGCGGACACGCTTATCGGGAAGGCCAGCAGCATCAGCAAGCTAAATGAAGCGAAATGTTTCGCCATATTTCCCAGTTGTCAGAAGCATACTGGAAATCGCGGGATGGGGTATGAATTCCCGAACTTCTAAGTCAAATCGTCGGCTACTTCGTTTTCGATATCCAGGCGGAATTCATACCCCCGTCCCCCAGATTCCCCGAATTCCGAGTTTCTTTTGACAACTTCATTCCCTGGAAAGATGTTTTCGGTAATGAGTTCTGAAAGATCCGCGGTCCCACAATTTCTCAGCGCCGGATTGTTACTGCTACTTCTGCTGACAGCAACTTTCGTCGGTCAGGATTTCATTAAGGAAGATCCCGCCTTTGAAAAGTTTTACAACAGTCTCACTCCCCAAAATCGCGATCAAATGCTGAAGTACCTGCTCTCCCTGACTCCGGAGAATCGTAAAACGCTCATTGATTCCATGGTGAAAATGAATGCCGAAGTCGGAAAGAACCGGATTTCCGTGGAGCGAGTTACTGCGAAGTTGCAGCCGTCCGTTGGAAATGAGCCCGGCCTTACCGTGACTTCTTTAGACCCAAAGGTTCAGCCGCTGACGGCGGACGAGATCGAACGACTGAAGAGCCTGGGTGTGCGCGGCAATCTGCAAGTGGAGGGATTCTCGCTGATCAGTCCCGAAGAACAGATGAAGTGGCCCAAAGTTCGAATCATTCTCGTGATGCAGAGACAAATTTCGGCTCCCGTCGAATTCCGTATGCCGCAGCAGGGAACACTGTTCCTGGTGCAAACATATAACGGCTGGCAAACCGGTCCGGCAGGATATGCGGAATCGAGCAAGACCGTGCGTATGGAGCCTTTGCCGAACGATCCACTGAGGACACGGATCGACTACGATATCGGAAATGGTCGAATCAGCGGTCAGGGGCCGAACCAAATCTCCGAATGAACGTAACGGCGCCACACTGCGCATGGTGGATACCATTGTCCCGCGCCCGCCGTCTCAGCGACTCGAAGATGCCTCGCACGAATATCCGAAGCACTACACTCACAGCGTTGGCGTCGTATGCCAAGCGATACCTCAGCGCAAACGGTAGCGACAATACCCACTGACGCACGGGAACATCTGGAAATACACTGTCGACCAGAGGTGCGGCGGTGTCGGCCAGGCGCTCCACGGTTACCAGCTGTTGAACGCGTTCGAGGATTATTTAACTTTTCGAAAACTCGTAAGCGTAACCGTTGGGAAGGCGCATAATGCGCACCACAGCGCCGCGAATGAGATCCAACATTGTTAACCGACGCTCCGCAAGTTGTGCCGCAGTCAATGAGCAGGCGATCGGAGTATCCATAATTTGCACAATACAGAATTCCAAATCGAGTTCGCACCGCGAAGATTTCCTCGCTACCTGGATTGGTGGTCACGTGGTGGACAGTATAGTGGTCAGTTGGGTTGAGCTTCGGCTGCGCTCTTTTTTGAGTCTCATCGACGTGTGTATACCTGTTTCAATCTTATGGATAATGACTGCGAAATGAGTTCGAATGAGGAATGCGGTCGACCTGTCCCTGAAGTCGAACTGGACCTCGGATGTTACAAACTCCACCATAACGGGCGTCGGGTGAAGCTCGAGAAGAAGCCCATGGAGTTGCTCATATTCCTGGTTGCTGGGCGGGAGCAACTCACCTCGCGCAAGGATAAGGAAATCGTTACGAAGCCTCGGCGTTCGGATCTTTTCGTCGACCCGGAAAGAACATCAACAACATCGTTCGAAAAATCCGTACTGCATTTGGTGACAACCCCATCACGAGTCAGAGGAGAGCGCTATGAAAGCCATTACCGTTGAACCGCAGAAACCAGGTAGCACCCGTCTGGAAGACGTGCCGGAGCCCGAGGCGCGTGACGGCTCGATTCTCGTCGAGGCGATTGCGGTCGGGGTTTGTGGCACCGACGTCGAGATCGTGGAGGGGAAATACGGTTGGGCACCGCCCGGGAAGTCACGCCTCGTGCTCGGCCACGAATCCCTTGGCCGCGTCATCGATCCTGGCCCAGGCAGTTCATTGAAGAAGGGAGACCTGGTCGTTGGGATTGTCCGGCGTCCCGACCCAGTTCCCTGCCCCAATTGTGCCGTCGGCGAGTGGGACATGTGCCGCAACGGCCAATACACCGAGCGCGGCATCAAACAGATTGATGGCTTCATGTCCGAGCGCTGGCGGACCGAACCGGAATTCACCATCAAGGTAGACCCTTCCCTGGGACTCCTCGGCGTCCTTCTTGAGCCGGCAACTGTGGTAACAAAGGCGTTGGAGCACGTTGTTGAAATTGGCCGGCGGTCCTTATGGGAACCACGCAAAATACTAGTGACGGGTGCGGGACCGATTGGCCTTTTAGCGGCCCTCATCGCGAGGCAGCACGGCAGGGAAGTCCACGTCCTTGACAGGATGGAGTCAGGCCCGAAGCCTGACGCAGTGCGTGCCCTGGGAGCGACTTACCATAGCGGTTCAGTGACAGCAATTGGGTTCGAACCCGATGCCATTATTGAATGCACCGGTGTCGGGCAGTTAATTGCCGAGTCGATTCAGACAGTCGGTGCCAGTGGCATCGTGTGTCTAACCGGCGTTGGGCACGGCGGCATCGTCACTTCGGTAGCCTGCGCTGATATTGCGGCGGCTGCGGTACTGAAGAACAACGTGATAATCGGCAGCGTGAATGCCAATAAGCGGCACTGGTATATGGCCGGAGAATTTCTGGCTCGTGCCGACCGCTCCTGGCTGGCGAGGCTCATCAGCCGCCGTGTCCAGCCCAATGACTTCACGAGCGCCCTGGAGAGAAAACCTGACGACATCAAAGTCCTCATTCAATTCTCGGATGTCTGATTTCGGGCCCCTGGGCGCCCTTCCGGCGAGAGGCTTGCCACTCATTTTACCGTTCCACAGGGAGTGAATTCGAAAGGCGTTGATCGATTGGCAAATCCTGCCAACTGTAACAGTTACGAAAGCGGCTCTGCGGATCCCAAAATGGATCCACAAAAATTGGACCAAGCGGTGTCGGTCTGAAGATTGAATAAAGGAGAACAATATGGAAATCAAACCCCAGGCCTTGGCGATACCCAAGGAGACCGATAAGCTTGAAAAGGGCAAGTACGGTCCTATCTATCCAAAGACTCCCGCCTGCTACGGATTCAGCATTGTTGCGAAAATCATTCCCGGCCGCGAGCCGGCGTTTTACGAGCACGCGAAGAAAATGGAGGCAGCGGTGGCCGCCACGCCAAGCTACCTCGCGGCCCTTAAACTGCATTATCTCCGCTGGTTGCTGTTTCCAATCAAGGGCGAAACCTACTTCATGTACCAGGGCATTTTCGACACCGAGTTCGACAAATACACCGAGGACGCCGTGGCTCTCTTTATGGGAGCCGGCCTCCATACTGTCTTCGAAAATCTCGAGGGTTTCCCGCAAGACTGGAACACCAATCCGGAAGGATTCGTGAGGTTCGTTCGTGAGCATCAGCAACCGAGCTTTCTGGAGTACGGGGAGTATCCCTTCGTCACCGCCGATGAGATTAAGAAGGCGTTGAGGATCAAGAGTGCCCTGTCTGAAATGCT
>Ga0163163_10002570_pt1 | contig 15362 bp, 16 predicted proteins | sample S65metaG_FD_119766 | JGI IMG/M metagenome (GOLD analysis project Ga0163163, IMG submission 119766) | Switchgrass rhizosphere microbial communities from Kellogg Biological Station, Michigan, USA - S6-5 metaG | ecosystem: Host-associated > Plants > Roots > Rhizosphere > Soil | place: USA... | reverse complement strand
TCAACGCGTCGAAAGTGAAGGTCACCGGCCGCAAGGCCGAGCAGAAGGAGTACTTCTCGCACACCGGCTACATGGGGCACGAGAAGTTCACGCCGTTTTCGACGATGCTCGCCCGTCATCCGGAGCGTATCATCGAGAAGGCCGTGCACGGCATGCTGCCGAAGACCGCGCTTGGACGTCAGGTTCTGCGCCGCAAACTGCGCGTCTACGCAACCGCCGAGCATCCGCACGCGGCGCAGCAACCCACGGCGCTGTCCTTCAACAAGAGCGAGAAGTAATCCATGGCCGACACCATCAATGCGATCGGCCGCCGGAAGGAAGCGGTGTGCCGCGTGTTCATCAAGCAGGGTTCTGGCAAGTGGGACGTGAACGGGCGGACGTTGGGCGATTACTTCCCGCGCCCGGCGCTGGTGACGTCCATTCAGCAGGCGTTCGTCGCGACCGATACCCTCGGCCGTTACGACGTGAAGGCGAATGTCGACGGCGGCGGCCAGACCGGCCAAGCCGGCGCCCTTCGTCTCGCGGTGGCCCGCGCCCTCGTCAAGATCGACGAAGCGCACCGCCGCAAATTGCGCGACTTGGGGTTGCTCACTCGTGACGCTCGCGCCGTCGAGCGCAAGAAGCCGGGCCGTCCGAAGGCGCGTAAGCGGTTCCAGTTCTCGAAGCGTTAGTCGTCCGGCTGTCATCCTCCCGCGCGAAAGCGCGGGAGGATCTACTGTGAACCAACCGTGGCTTGCCACGAAGGAATGACAGTAGATCCTCCGCGGCTTCGCCGCAGAGGATGACATCAAACCTCACAGGCCCGCTCGAGTCCGTATTAGGGTGCCGGAAATTCCGGTCTAACACGGGCGGTGACAGCGGTCCGACGATCAACCCAAAGGAGACACACCGTATGGCCGATCAACAAGCAACACCGTCGCTCGAGGCGCTACTCGCTGCCGGCGTCCACTTCGGGCATCAGACCCGTCGTTGGAACCCGAAGATGCGTCAGTTCATCTTCGCCGAGCGTAACGGCATCCACATCATCGATCTCAAGAAGACGCTGCGACAGATCGAGCTCGCGCAGAAGCTCGTGCGCGACGTCGTTCTTCGCGGTGACAACGTGCTGTTCGTCTGCACGAAGCCGCAGCTCGCGACGCTCGTGAAGAGCGAGGCCGACCGGGCGAGCGCCCTCTACATCACGGAGCGCTGGCTCGGTGGTCTGCTCACCAACTTCCAGACGGTGAAGAAGCAGGTTCGCCGCATGAAGGAGCTGGAGGCGGGCGGCGAAGAGGGCGGCGAGTTCGAGAACTACACCAAGAAGGAGCAGCTCATGCTCCGCCGCGAGCGTGAGAAGCTCTCGAAGTATCTGCACGGCATTCGCAACATGAACCGGCTTCCCGGTCTCATGTTCGTCGTCGATTCGAAGAAGGAGCGGATCGCCGTCAGCGAAGCGAACAAGCTCGGTATTCCGATCATTGCGATCGTCGATACCAATGCCGATCCGGACCTCATCAGTGTGCCGATCGCCGGCAACGACGATGCGATCCGTTCGGTCGAGCTGATCGCCAAAGCGATCGCCGATTCGGTCATCGAAGCGCGCCGTGAGGCGCCGGTCCGCGAAGAGCCGGAGGAAGGTGAGAGCTACACGTACAGCTCCGATCGTGGCGCCGAACCGGCGGGCGAAGAGGACAAACGTCGTCGCCGCCGCCCGCGCCGTCGTCGCGCCAAGCCGGAAGCGATCGCCGCGCGGCTCAAGGGTCCGGGTGAGGGTGAAGCCCCGGCCGAGGCGGCTGAAGGCGAGTAAGCGGCAAGCTGCATAGGGCGCGCTGACAAGCGCTTGCCTGTTGGACTAGACTTGAACACGCCGCCGGACGCATTGCCCGGCGGCGTTTCCACGAACACCGTACGATGGATCAGACAATGGCAATTACCGCGAAAGACGTAGCCGCCCTCCGTGAGAGAACCGGAGCCGGCATGATGGATTGCAAGAAGGCGCTCGAGGAGACGGGCGGCGATCTCGACAAATCGGTTGAGCTGCTTCGCTCCAAGGGCGCGGCAAAGGCCGAGAAGCGTTCCGGTCGTCAGACGAAGGAAGGGGTCATCGGCAGCTACATCCACCACAACGGCAAGATCGCCGTGCTGGTCGAGATCAATTGCGAGACCGATTTCGTCGCGCGCACCGACGATTTCCAGCAGCTCGGCAAGCACCTCGCCGAGCACATCGCCGCCGCCGCCCCGCTGGCGGTGGACAAGGATCAGGTGCCGCAGGACAAGGTCGAATCCGAGCGCCGTATTTTCGTCGAGCAAGTGCGCGCGGAAGGGAAGCCGGAGCACATGATCGACAAGATCGTCGAGGGAAAGATCCAGGCGTTCTACAAGGACGTCGCGCTCATGCACCAGATGTGGGTGCGCGATCCCAAGAAGTCGATCGGTGATCTGGTGAAAGAAGTCTCAGCGAAGACGGGCGAGAACGTTCAAGTCCGGCGCTTCGTTCGGTACCAGCTCGGAGAGGCTTGAGCGTCATCCTCCCGCGGCTCCGCCGCGGGAGGATCTATCGTCCTAACTCAGTGGTGTCCATCGGTGGGTCGAACCATCCTTCGGCCAAGTCAATCCATATCGGTTTGACCGATTCGATCGGTTTGATCTTCTGCGCTCGGTAAAGCTTCTTGAGTTGTTTCTCGCGACGAATGGCACTCATCGGGTTGGGGTGTACCTCGTAATACACCAATCGCTTCGTCTGGTAGCGGGCGCTGAATGCACTCCAATTGTGAACGTGCTCCCATAGTCGACGCTCGAGACTGTTTGTCACGCCGACGTATAGCCGCTGCGAATGGCTTGCTAGGATATAGACGTAGAATTGTCGCACCTCGAATCCGTACGAACGAATCGCACCGTGTCCAGCATCGAAAACGCTCACAATGGATCCTCCCGCCGCTACGCGGCGAGAGGATGACAGTGCCGGTGACGAACGACCTTAAATATCCCCGCATTCTCCTGAAGCTCTCCGGCGAAGCACTCGCCGGCGAGAAAGGTTTCGGGTACGACTTCGACGTCGTTTCCCGGCTGGCGGACGAGATTCTCTCCGTCACGAAGACGGGCGTGTCGCTCGGCCTTGTAATCGGCGGCGGCAATATCGCGCGGGGGTCGCAACTCTCCAAGACGGGCATGGATCGCGTCGCCGCGGACTACATGGGGATGCTCGGCACCGTGATCAACGCCCTCGCCGTGCAGGACGTCCTCGAGCGCAAGGGCATCGACACCCGCGTCATGACGGCCATCCGCATGGAAGAGCTGGCGGAGCCGTACATTCGGCGCCGCGCCATTCGACATCTCGAAAAAGGCCGGACGGTCATCTTCGCCGCCGGAACCGGAAATCCGTACTTCTCCACCGACACCGCCGCCGTGTTGCGGGCCATTCAGATCAAGGCCAACGTCATCATCAAGGCGACGAGCGTCGAGGGCGTCTACTCGGCCGATCCGAAGAAGGATCCGACCGCCAAGCTGTACGAAGAGATCAGCTTCCGCGACGTGATCATGGAAGAGCTCAAGGTCATCGATCAGACCGCGAGCACGTTGTGCCGTGAAAACTCGCTGCCGTTGATCGTTCTCAACATCCACCGTCCGGGTTCGATCGTCGCGGCCGTGCGCGGCGAGCGGATCGGCACCCTCGTTCGATGAGCTCCATTCCAAACATCATGAAGGACGCCCGCGCGTCGATGGACAAGGACATCGCGCACATCAAACACGAGTTCTCGTCGGTCCGGTCGGGTAAGGCGTCGCCCAACATGCTCGACACGGTGCGCGTCGAGATGTACGGCCAGATGATGGCGCTGAACCAGGTCGCGACGATCAACGCGCCCGAACCGCGTGTTCTCATCGTGACGCCCTTCGACAAGGGGCAGATCAAGATCGTCGAAAAGGCGATCCGCGAATCGGGGCTCGGCCTCGAGCCGTCGGCCCAGGGCGGCATCATCCGCGTCCCGCTCCCCATGATGAACGAGCAGCGCCGCAAGGAGCTCGTGAAAGTCGTGCACAAGTACGCCGAGGAAGGCAAAGTCGCCATTCGCCATGCGCGGACGCACGCGCGCGAAGGATTCAAGAAGTTGAACGGGGTGTCGGAAGACGACGTGAAGCACGCCGAGAAGGATTTGCAAAAGCTGCACGACGACTACATCCACAAGGTCGACGAGTTGATCAAGGCGAAAGAAGCCGAGATCATGGAAGTGTGAGCTCCGAGCTCGCGCGCCGCGTCGCCTTCGGAGTCGTCGCGGCGCCGATCGCGATCGCGATCGTCATCTATGGCGGCGCGCCGCTCGCGGCGCTCCTCGCCGTCGCCTCCGCGCTCGGAGCCTGGGAATTCTTTCGGATCGCGCGCGCTTCGAGCCAGACGCCGTTCGATGACGTTGGCATCGCCCTCGCCGGCCTGCTGCCGCTGCTCGTCCACGCGCGCTATCTCCAGCTCTACGATCCGAACGGCAGGTTGAGCGCCGTCGAGATCGCGGCTGTCGTCATGTTGGCCCTGCTCACGTTGGCGATTTGGCGACGGGGAGTGGCCGGAAAGCCGATGAGCGCTGTTGGCTCGACGTTGCTCGGCATCGCGTATACCGGCGGCATGCTGAGCTTCGGCTACGCGATCCGATACCACGAATATGCCTTCGCACCGGCGAGCCTGTCGCTCGGCGGCAAATCGTTCGCGATCCCGAGCGGCGGCCTCCTGCTCCTGTTGCCGCTCATCACGACATGGGCGTCCGACACCGGTGCCTACGCCGTGGGTCGCGCATTGGGCCGACGCAAGCTCATTCCCGCAGTGAGCCCGGGCAAGACCGTCGAAGGAGCGATTGGTGGATTGCTCGCCAGCATGCTTGTCGCCTGGGTGTTCACGCAGTTCCTCCTGCGGCCGGCCGCGCAGCTCGACTTTCGTTGGCGGCCACTCGGCGCCATCGCGGTCGGCGCGGTGATCAGTGTCGCGGCGCAACTGGGCGATCTCGCCGAATCGCTCTTCAAGCGTGAAGCCGGCGTGAAGGACGCGTCGAACATCATCCCCGGTCACGGCGGAGTGCTCGATCGCGTGGACAGCCTGCTCTTCGTGCTCCCCGTCTCGTTCATCGTCTTCGGATGGTTGCTGACATGGGCACCCGCGTGACTGGCTCGGGTGATTCGCGACGCGGAGTCGCCGTGCTCGGCTCCACCGGATCGATCGGCACCGCCGCGCTCCGCGTGCTCGAGCGACAACGCTCGCGCTTCCGGGTCGCCGCGCTGACGGCGTTCAACAACGCGACGTTGCTCGAGGAGCAGGCAGCGTTGTTCGCGCCCGCGTTCGTGGGAATCGTGCAGAACGGCTCGCGCGATGCATGGCATGCCGGGGGACAGTGTCTCGTCGAGGCGGCGACGCGCGACGATGTGGATGTCGTGCTCAACGCGGTCGTCGGAGCCGCCGGCCTCGAGGCGACGCTCGCGGCCCTCGCGCGCGGGAAACGTGTCGCGCTGGCCAACAAGGAAACGCTCGTCATGGCCGGCGGGTTGGTCACCGACGCCTGCCGTACCGGCGGCGGCGAGATCGTGCCCGTGGACAGTGAGCACAGCGCGATCCTGCAATGCATCACCGGACGGCCAGGCGTGGAGATTCAGAGAATCATCATCACGGCGTCGGGTGGACCGTTTCGTCAATGGAGCGCGGAGCAGCTGGAGCAGGCGACGCTCGAGGACGCGCTGCGGCATCCGACCTGGCGCATGGGCCGCAAGATCACCGTTGACAGCGCGACGCTCGCCAACAAGGCGCTCGAGGTCATCGAGGCGCACTATCTGTTCAACTTGCCGTACGATCGCATCGAGGTCGTCGTGCATCCGCAGAGCGTCGTGCATTCGCTCGTCGAATTCGTCGACGGCAGCGTCCTCGCCCAACTCGGCGTTCCGAGCATGGAACTGCCTATCCTGTATGCGCTGACGCACCCGGATCGTGTACCGGACTCCGGTGTACCTCGGTTCGACCCTGTTTCGCTGTCGCCGCTGACTTTCGAGCCGCTTCGGGCGGAGCAATTCCCGGCCTTCGCCCTGGGCGTTGCCGCCGGACGGCGGGGCGGTGTAGCACCGGCAGTCTTCAACGCGTCCAATGAGGCAGCGGTGGCCCTCTTTCTCGACGGGCGGATCCGTTTCAGCGATATCGGCGTAGCGATTGCGAGTGCCATCGATGCGCTGGCCGATTTGCCTGGCGACACGCGGGATTCCATACTGCGGGCCGACTCAGCGGCGCGCCGGCACGTTCAGGAGCACTTCGGATGTTGAGCACCATCTTTCCGATCCTCGCACCAATTCTGGTGTTCGGCCTCGTGATCTTCGTGCACGAGCTCGGGCATTTCATCGCGGCGAAAGCGCTCGGCGTGTACGCGCCGCGCTTCTCGATTGGCTTTGGTCCGGCGATCTTCCGAAAACGCCGCGGCGAGACAGAGTACATCCTGGCTTGGTTGCCGCTCGGCGGCTACGTCCGAATGGCATCCCGGCACGACGCGGAAGCGGCCTTCCTCGAGGGCGGCAACGAAGAGAGCACCGCTCGCAAGGAGACTGATCCCAACTACGATCCGAACGCAATGATCCCGTTCGGGCCGAAGCCGGTGCCGGAGAATCGGTGGTTCGAGAGCAAACCGCTGTGGGCGCGGGTCATCATCCTGACAGCCGGTGTCATCATGAACGGCCTGTTGGCCGTCGTGGTGGCGACCACGCTTGTGATGCGCGCTGGCCAAGCGGACTACGACTCGACCGTGATCGGTGGTGTCGAGCACGACATCGTGGTGCCGGCTCTGTCACAACTGCACTCCGGCGACACGGTGCGCGCCGTGAACGGAAAGGCCGTCGCGAGCTGGCGCGCTTTGATCGAAGGGATGCTCGACAGCAAGAATCAAATCGAGCTGACGACCAATCGCGGAACGGTTGCCATCCCGCTGACCGACGACGGCCCGGACGCGCGAGAGATCGCGAGTCTGATCGATCCCTATCTGCCGCCAGTGATCGACACCGTCTTCCCCGCCGATCGCGCGTTGCAGGCCGGTCTGAGAAAGGGCGACTCGGTACTGAGCGTCGACGCCCAACCGATCTTGTCCTGGACCGACATGGTGGAGAAAGTCGGAGCGTCGCCGGAACATCCTTTGACCTTTGTCGTCCGTCGCGGAGCAGCCACCGAGTCGCTCACCGTCACACCCAAGGCGGTGCGCTCCGAGATCGGGCCGGGAAAGGACACCACGGTTGGCCGCATCGGCGCCGGTGCGCGGAACACTGTCCGTCGCGTGTCAGTCAGCCTCCCCTACGCCATTCAGTTGGGTTTGCGCCAGACGAAGAGCGATGCGGGGCAAGTCTTTCGCGTGCTGCGACGAATCGGCACGGGCAAGCAGTCGGTGAGGGAATTGGGCGGCCCGATCGCGATCACGCGAGTGGCGGTCAGTCAGGCACGAAAGGGCCTCGACGACCTGTTCGCGCTGATCGCGCTGCTCAGCATCAACGTCGCGGTGCTCAACCTTCTGCCGATTCCGATCCTCGACGGCGGACAGATCCTCATCAACGTCCTCGAATCGGCAAAGGGCAGCCCGTTCAGCATGCGGACGCGCGAATACATCCTCCGCTTCGGGCTCTTCGCGATCGCTTTGCTCTTCGCGATCGTGATGTACAACGACACACGCGCCGGCTTCGCAAAGCTGTTTGGCTGGATCGGGCACCTGTTCGGTGCGTGACGGGCCCCAACCCAAGCCTTTACAACGCGTTACCGACTGATTACGCTTCAAAGCTATCGCCAAAAACATCGGACGCCGCCAAAAGGGCGGGGAATCAGCCAGGCCATGGGTTTCGACAAGACCGCAACTATCGCGAAGTACCAGACACACAGCAACGACGTTGGGTCGACACGCGTTCAGGTCGCGCTCCTTACCGAGCGCATCAACTATTTGACCGAGCACTTCCGCGCCCACAAGAAGGATCACCACGGTCGCCGTGGCCTTCTCAAAATGGTGGGTAAGCGACGCCGGTTGTTGAACTACCTGAAGCGCACGGATGTCGAGGATTACCGGCAGATCGTCCAGGAGCTTGGACTCCGGTACTAATTCACGGATGAGCACGACGGCGCGGGCGCAACGATTGCGGCCCGCGCGTTTTGCTTATCCCCCACTCGTTCTTCTAACAGCCCCATAGGGGCAATCCAGCAATGATGCAACGCGTTGAAAAGACGTTCGCGGGGCGCAAGCTCGTCATCGAGACGGGCCGCCTCGCCAAGCAGGCCGCCGGCAGCGCGGTCGTGCAGTTCGGGGACACCAAGGTGATCGCGGCGGTGACCGTCAGCGACAAGCAAAGCCCGCTCGATTTCTTCCCTCTCCTCGTCGAGTATCGCGAGAAGACCTACGCCGCCGGCAAGATTCCCGGCGGCTTCATCAAGCGCGAAGGCCGGCCCAGCGACGCCGAGATTCTCTCGGCGCGCATCGTCGACCGGTCGATCCGGCCGCTCTTTCCGGACGGCTTCAAGAACGAGGTCCAGGTCTTCATCTATGTCGTTTCGGCGGACCAGGAGAATGCCTCCGACGTGCTCGCGCTCGTCGCCGCATCGGCCGCGTTGAATGCCTCGCGCATTCCCTTCGCCACTCCGGTTGCCGCGGTGCGCATCGGTCGCATACAGGGAAAGTGGGGGCTCAATCCTACCTTCCAGCAACAGGGCTAAAGCGACATGGACGTCGTCGTCGCCGGCTCGAATGACTCCATCGTGATGGTGGAAGGTGGCGCGCTCGAAGTCAGCGAGGCGGACGTGGTCGAGGCGCTCAGCATCTCTCACAAGGGCATCCGCGAGCTGATCGCCGCGCAGGAAGAGCTGTTCAAGAAGATGGACACTGAGCGCCCGGCGAAGATGGAATGGACCAAGGCCGAGGTTCCGGAGAATCTGCACGTCAACGTCAAGCAGCTCGCCGAGGGCAAGATCCGCGAGGCGCTGAACCAGAAGGACAAGCATACCCGCATCCAGGCTGTCGAGCGCGCGAAGTCGGAGGTCGCCGAGGGTCTGCTTGCCGACTTCCCGGATAACGCGAAGGACATCCACACACTGCTCGGCGACGTCGAGTACCACCAACTGCGCGGACAGGTGCTGGAAACGGGACATCGTGTCGACGGACGTACCCCGACAGAGGTCCGGCCGATCACGATCGACGTCGGCGAACTGCCGCGCGCGCACGGTTCTGTGGTGTTCACGCGCGGTCAGACGCAGGCGCTCGTCGCCGTCACGCTAGGTACGGCAAACGACGTCCAACGTCTTGAAACGATCAACGAGCCGCAGGAAACGACCAAGTCGTTCATGCTGCACTACAACTTCCCGCCCTTCTCGACGGGTGAAGTGCGCCCGATGCGTGGGACCTCGCGCCGCGAGATCGGCCATGGCAACCTCGCGGAGCGCGCGCTGCAGGGCGTGCTGCCGCCGTTCGAGGAATTTCCGTACACCATCCGTATCGTCTCGGACATCCTGGAATCGAACGGCTCGTCGTCGATGGCGTCGGTATGCGGCGGCTCGCTCGCCATGTTCGACGCCGGCGTGCCGATCCGCTCGGCGGTGGCCGGCGTGGCGATGGGCCTGATCATGGAAGGGAAGAAGTACGCGATTCTCACCGACATTCTCGGCACCGAGGATCACCTCGGCGACATGGACTTCAAGGTCGCCGGCACGCGCAATGGCATCACCTCGATCCAGATGGACATCAAGGTCGAAGGGCTCGATCTCAAGATCATGGAAGAGGCGTTGGCGCAGGCGAAGGAAGGCCGGCTGCACATCCTCGGCGAGATGGACAAGGCGCTCGAGGCGCCACGCGGGGATCTGTCGCCGTTCGCTCCGCGCATCGTCACGATGACGATCAGCCCGGAAAAGATCGGAGATCTCATCGGCCCCAAGGGCAAGACGATTCGCGGCATTCAGGACGAGACGGGTGCCGAGCTCACGGTCGACGATACGGGCCTCGTGACCATCGCCGCCGTCGGCGGCGAGTCGATGGAGCGCGCTCGCCAGATGGTCCAGGCGCTCACGGCGGAGCCGGTGGTCGGCGAGACATACGAAGGCACGGTCAAGACGACGACCCCCTTCGGCGCATTCATCGAGATCATGCCCGGAACCGAAGGACTCGTTCACATCTCGGAGATGCGCCACGAGCGCACTGAGAAGACCGAGGACGTGGTCAAGAAGGGCGATCGCGTGAAGGTGAAGCTCATCGACCGCGACGAGCGGGGGCGGCTGCGCCTCTCGATGAAAGCGCTCATTCCGCGGCCGGAAGGGATGCCCGAGCCGGAGCCGAACGGCGGCGGCGGAGAGGGGGGAAGCGATCGTCCACGACGCGAAAGCTCTGAGGGGCGTGGCGACCGCGGAGACCGCGGTGGTAGACCCCGTCGCAGCGGCGGCGGTCGAGGTGGCCGAGACCGCGCGTAGGTGAGCGAAGTGGCAGACGTCGCGGCCGACACCGTATTTCGCCGAACCGTTCTCCCGAATGGCCTGACCGTACTCTCGGAGTTCATGCCGGGGGTACGGTCGGTTGCTTTTGCGGCGTGGGTCCGCGCCGCGTCGCTCCACGAGCCGCGCGAACGCATGGGCGTGTCGCATATTCTCGAGCACATGGTGTTCAAGGGAACGCAGCGGCGCACCGCGCACGAGATTGCGCTGTCGCTCGAAGCGCTCGGCGGTTCCCTCGATGCCTATACGTCGCGCGAGCACACCGTCTATCAGGCTCGCGTGCTCGACGAGCACCTCGAACAGGCCTCAGATGTTATCGCGGATATCGTTTTCCATCCGGCACTTAGAGAGTCTGACCTCAAGTTAGAACGCAAGGTTATCCTCGAAGAGATCGGGATGGTGGAGGACACGCCGGACGACCTCGTTTTCGAGCTTCACAGCGAGGCGCTCTGGGGCGAGCACCCGTACGGCTATTCAATTCTCGGCACGCGCGACACGGTCAACGCGCTCGGCGTTCGAGAGATTCGCGACCTGCACCGTCGAGCCTATCACCCGGGACGGCTGGTCATTTCCGCCGCAGGAAACGTCGAGCACGACCGGCTGCTGGATGTTCTGTCGCACACTGGTTGGGCCGACTTGGACGCGGGCGATTCGACGCCCATGTCGTCGCCGCCCGCGAACACCGCTACACCGAAGGCGCTGCACGTCGCGCGAGACGGAGCGCAGACGCACGTCGTCCTGGGAACGAAGGCAGTTGCGCACGGCGATCCCGAGCGATTCCCGCTGCTGCTGGTGAGCATGCTCCTCGGCGGCGGTATGAGCTCGCGGCTCTTTCAGCGGGTACGCGAGGATCTGGGCTTGGCGTATTCGGTGTACACCTACCAGTCGTTTCACGCCGACAGCGGTATGCACGGCGTGTACGTCGCGACTGCTCCCGAATCGACCGGCGCCGCGCTCGATGCGATCCGCACCGAGCTTCAGACGGTCGTCGACCACGGCCTCCCGGCCGACGAAGTCGCGATGGGCCGACAGCAGCTCAAGGGACAAATTACGTTGTCGCTGGAAAGCGTCTCGTCGCGGATGTACCGCGCCGCGTCCGTGGAGTTGTACGACGAACCCTTTCGCACGCTCGACGAAATCCTCGCGCTCATCGACGCCATTTCCGTCGATGACGTTTCGCGGGTGGCGAGCGTCTACTTCGATCCGGCGCGCATGACCGTCGTGAGTCTCGGCCCGAAGGGCGCAGAATGAGGTAGGGCCAATTAGCTTCCAGCGCAAAAGAGTCACCGCTAATTCCTCCCCCCCCCCGACTTTTCTCACGATGAAGATCGGTGTTCCGAAGGAAATCAAAACAAACGAAAATCGTATCGCGCTGGTGCCCGCGGGCGCCGAAGCGCTGATCGCTGCAGGGCATTCCGTCCTCGTTGAAACCGGCGCGGGATTGGGAAGCGGCTTCTCCGATGACGTATTCACCGCTGTGGGCGCCAAGATCGCGCCGGATGCCGCCGCCGTTTGGCGGGACAGCGAGATGATCATGAAGGTGAAAGAGCCGATCGAGCGCGAATGGCAGCACATGCGCTCGGGCCAGTTGGTCTTCACGTACTTCCATTTCGCGGCTGATGAAAAACTCACCCGCGCGCATATCGAAAGCGGCGCTACCTGCGTCGCGTACGAGACGGTGGAGCTTCCGACGCGCGAGCTTCCGTTGCTCACGCCGATGTCGGAGGTCGCCGGTCGCATGGCGGTGCAGGAAGGCGCCAAGTACCTGGAGAAGTTGTACGGGGGGCGCGGAGTCCTCCTCGGCGGCGTGCCGGGCGTTGCCCCGGCCAAGGTCGTGATCCTGGGCGGCGGCATCGTCGGCATCAACGCGGCGAAGATGGCGGCCGGCATGGGCGCCAAGGTCACCATCCTGGACCTCTCGCTCGAGCGGCTGCGCTACCTGTCCGACGTCATGCCCGCGAACTGCGTTCTGATCCACTCCAACCGCCACAACATCCTCGAGCAGATCGAAACAGCTGATCTCGTGGTGGGGGCGGTGCTCATCCCTGGCGCCAAGGCGCCGAAACTCATTCGGCGGGATGACCTGAAGTTGATGCAACCTGGCGCCGTAATCGTCGATGTAGCGATTGACCAAGGCGGCTGCGTCGAAACTATCCATGCGACCACGCATGAAAACCCGACGTACGTCGTCGACGGCATCATCCACTACGGCGTGGCGAACATGCCGGGTGGCGTACCGAGAACCTCCACGCTTGCCCTCACCAACGCGACGTTGCCGTACGCACTACAGCTGGCGAACAAGGGCTGGAAGCGGGCGCTCAAGGAAAACGCGGCGCTCCTTCGCGGCCTCAACATGACCGAAGGTCACGTTACTTATCCCGGCGTGGCTGAGGCGTTCGGCCTGCGTTACGAATCGGCTGAAGGTTTCGTCTCCTAAGTACCGCCGTCCCAATATCTTGAAGCGAGATGCGCTGGCCTTTCCTTAAAGCAGGGTCTCTTTTCCCCGCGAACGCGATCGGTGTCGACCTCGGCACGGCGAATACTCTCATCTATGTGAAGGGTGAGGGGATCGTTCTCAACGAGCCGTCCGTCGTTGCGATCGACCGCGAGACCAAGAAGATCAAAGGTGTCGGACTCGAGGCCAAGCGAATGTTAGGACGCACGCCGGAAGGCGTGATCGCCGTTCGCCCGATGAAGGACGGCGTCATCGCCGACTTCGACGTGACCGAGAAGATGCTGCGGTATTTCCTCACGCTCATCATCGAGAACCACGTCTTCAAGGTGAAACCCCGGGTCATCGTCTGTGTACCCTCTGGTATCACCGAAGTGGAGAAGCGTGCGGTGCGCGACTCGGCGCTGGGTGCCGGTGCCAAAGAAGTATTCATGGTTGCTGAGCCCATGGCCGCGGCAATCGGTGTCGGCCTCCCCGTCGAGACGCCGACCGGCAACATGGTCATCGACATCGGCGGTGGCACAACGGAGATCGCGGTCATCGCGCTCTCCGGCATTGTGAGCGATACGTCGATCCGCACCGGCGGCGACGAGCTCGATATTTCGATCGTGCAGTTCATGCGGAAGAACTACAACCTCCTCATCGGCGAGCCGACGGCGGAGCAAATCAAGATCAACATCGGCTCCGCGGCGCCCGTCGGCGAAGAGCGCGAGATGGAAGTGAAGGGACGCGACCTCGTCTCCGGCATTCCGAAGACGGTGCGCGTTCACTCGAGCGAGATTCGCGAAGCGATCCAGGAGCCGATTCAGCAGATCGTGGACGCTGTGCGTCGCGCGCTCGAGATCACGCCGCCGGAGCTGGCCAGCGACATCGTCGACCGGGGTATCGTGATGACTGGCGGCGGTGCATTGATTCGAGGGCTCGATCTCCTGCTCAGCCAGGAGACGAGCCTGCCAATTCACGTCGACGAGGATCCGCTCACGTGCGTCGTGCGCGGCACGGGCCGGATTCTCGACGATGAGGAGAAATACGCGTCGGTCCTCAGCTCGTGAGGTAAAGCGTTGGCGAACGCGGCACGACTTGGTAATCGCGTCGATGTCGGCCTGCTGGCCGGCTGCGTTGTGTTGTCGCTCATCATGGTCGTCCTCAAGGACGAGGATCGCGAACCGATAGCAAGTGGTTTGCGACGATCACTGGTGGCCCCATTGGTAGGCTTGCAGCGCGGCGCCGAGCGGTGGCGCAACGCCTGGGTCTCGAGCGAGCAGTACCAGACGACGATCGACTCGCTCTCGCTGCGCGGGGCGAACGCGCAGGCCATGCGCTCCGAGAATGACCAGCTGCGAAAGCTGGTCGGGCTCGGCTCGCGCCTCGAGTGGGGTTTCGTGCCGGCGGAGGCTCTGCACAGCACCGCGCAGAGCGAGGAGCTCGTCACGACGATCACGCTCACCGCGGGCAGCACCGCCGGAGTGAAGCGCTACAGCCCGGTCGTGGCGCCCGAGGGGATCGTGGGAATGATCCAGACCGCCGATCCCTCGATGAGCATCGCGATCTTGTACACGCACCCCGATTTTCACGCGAGCGCGATGTCGGCGGACGGCGCGGCGTTCGGAATCATTTATCCTCATAGCGCCGGCGTCACCCGTGGCGACGCGTATATGCTGGAGATGCGGGGTGTCCCGACCAAGGTCACGCTCAAACCCGGCGCGGCGATCTACACCGCCGGTCTGGGCGGCGTCTTCCCGCGCGGCATCACCATCGGAAACGTGGTCCAAGAGCTCAAGACCTCCGAAGTCTGGACCCGTACCTATCTCGTACGCCCCGCGGTGACACCGTCGAGGATCAACACCGTTCTCATTCTGAACGCCCAGCGCGTGACCCAGGGAACCGGCAACGTGTGGGGCGGTGCCGCGGTCAACGCTGATTCGGCCACGCGGCGCATCGCCGCGGCGGGCGATTCCATTGCTCGCCAAGCGGCGGCGCTCGAGGCGCAGGCGCGCGCTGCTGTCCTCGATTCGGTCCGTCGCGCGACGATCGACTCGGTCCGCCGATCGCTTGGCGCGTTCATTCCGCAAACGGACACGTCGCGCGCCACGGCACGGCCGACACGCGACTCACTCCGGCCCCCCCCTGATACCGCCAAGAAGCGACCATGAGTTGGACCGGTATGGCGCGGACCGTCATCGTCTGCGCGATCCTGATAGTGCTGCACTATACGCTGAGGCCGTTGCTCGCTTGGCGTGCTTCGGTCGATTTCTTGATCGTCGCGCTGCTGCTGGGCGCGGTTCGCATGCGCCCCGGCATGGGCGCGTTGTACGGCTTCGCGTTGGGCCTCCTCGCTGGTTCGCTCGATGTAGGCGGGTTCGGAGCCGCCGCGCTCGGCATGTCGCTCATCGGCTTCGGGGCGTCCTGGCTCAAGGCAGTGTTCTTCGCTGACAATCTCGCGCTGAACGGGTTCTTCCTGTTCATCGCCAAGTG
>Ga0163163_10002569_pt1 | contig 15365 bp, 9 predicted proteins | sample S65metaG_FD_119766 | JGI IMG/M metagenome (GOLD analysis project Ga0163163, IMG submission 119766) | Switchgrass rhizosphere microbial communities from Kellogg Biological Station, Michigan, USA - S6-5 metaG | ecosystem: Host-associated > Plants > Roots > Rhizosphere > Soil | place: USA: Michigan... | reverse complement strand
GAACTTCGTCAAACATATAAGTTTTGATACCCGCCGTCCGAAATCCCTGGCCCATCTGCTTCAGAGCTTCGTAGTCTTCATCGGTTCGGGTCATTACCACTAACATCACTTTGTCAGGCTTAAAGGCAAGGACATCCTGGTAGAAGCGCTTCTGTGCGCGCGAGGCGGTTAGACCGCCAGCTGCAAACTGCTTGAATTGCACACGCGGATTCTCACGACGAAAGACATCAATCACGATAGGAACAAAACTGGATGGTGAGGACCAATGCAATCCCATCGTAAAGGAATGACCAACAACAGCGATTCTTTGCGCAGGCACTGAACGCAACTGAGGCTCAAGAAGTCTGACTTCAGGTTCGCGCAATAACTCTGCAGCGAGCACACGTTCATCTCGAATGTGAAGATTCTTCTCTCCCCAGTTCCATATCTTTCTTCCGGCTATTTGCCACTCAGTCGCACTTGTACCGACTGGCGCCTCGCATGATTGCCTCTCGAGTTTGCGACCAACCTCGAGGAGGTCCGCGTCAGTTCCTGGTAAGTTGAATTGACCAACATAAACGGGCAGACCGAGTCCGATATAAAAAGCGTATTCCTCTTGCAGACGATCGCCATCACGTTCAACCTCTAGAACCGTTTGATAGAGACTTGCAACCGATCGGATCTTTAAGGCGCTAGCCTTCGTGTTTGCTCGCAAGTATCTCGTGAAGACATTTACCGGAGCCTTATCCGGGACAGTCAGACCTGACTTGAGTATTGGCTCCAGATCTTTCGCTGGATCAAACGTGCTCCTTGTTCCATTGACCCAGGCTTTAATGTCGTTGACATCCGTCTTAAGTAGATTTCCTTGATGATCTGACAGCGCATTCAATTCTGCATCTGATAAGCCACCCGGAGAGAAACATGCCTTATCACCTTTGCCTGAACTCCTGGCGAGTTGGACCTGAAAGGCATGGACCGCGATCACATTCGCCTCAACAAGCTGGGCTAGTCGTTCATCAGATGAGTTGCTGTGTTTCGGTTGCTGCGCATGAAGAGATGGCGAGGTGTTGAAGACAAACAACATCGGACCCAGAAAGGCCAGGGTAATAGTCTTACCAATCATGTAACCTCGCTTGATCAAAACAACTCCAACTTAAGCGGACGTTCCACACCATTCCAACGCTGTAGCCAGTAACACTTCAGCTGTTTGCATTACTGAACTCACTTCCACATATTCATCTGCATTGTGTGCACCAGCTCCTCGTGGACCAAAGATCACGGTCGGCATGTCGAAGTAATTTTGATTTAGAAAAGCATCGCAGGGATATTCAGCAGCTGTAACAGTCGCATCTATTTCCATTACGTTCGAGGCGCAGGTAGACAAGGCCACCACGAAGCCGTGATCTGAAGCTAACTCATGACCGAGCAAGGGTGGATCAAAAAGAGGCTGCCACGTTGGAGTGTAGACACTGAAGAACGGATCATTACACAGGAAGGTATCAAGTGAATTTCTGATCTGCTGAATTACTGCTGCTACGTTTTCGTGAGGCAGAAATTGAAAATACAGTCTGACACGGGCCATAAGCGGCACGCTCCAAGGGACGTCGTAATCAAAGTGATTGGCCTCGAGCGCCAAAACCTGAACCGGAGCCGGATCCGAAAACCCGCTGTAGGCTTCTCCTTTATATATACCTCTCCGAGCCATCGCACAGGTTTCGACCCAACCCAACAGTCTACCCATCGGAATAGCAGGGCTCACCACTTCTTCCTTTGAAAAGTAACTCGTTGGGTCACCGGCTCGAACTTCTAGGTCAACAACGTAACCTCCGCGACTCGCGCGAAATATTGCGAGGTCCGTTGGTTCGGGAATAACGCAGGCGTTCGCGACGTCCCCACGAAGACGTGCCGCGAGAGTTCCACCGCCGCCCCCCCATTCCTCATCGACCACAGACTCGCACATCAGATCGCCATTGAGACGTATCTCGTTTTCTTTGAGGGCAGCAATCACAGCAAACGCGGCAACCAATCCGCCCTTCATATCGCAACTTCCACGACCGTAGAGACGACCATCGCGTAAAACTCCAGACCATGGGCTGTCCTCCCACCGGTTACGGCCAGGTGGAACAGTGTCTATGTGCCCGCTTAACAAAAGACTGCGGCCATTGCCTCTGCCTACCAATCTTGCGATCAAGTTATGACGATCGGCGTAGTTTCGATCTGCTCGAACATATGGATGATTGGACTTCGTGAGGAATACGAGTTCATACATTTCCGCATCCACATTGCGACGCTTTAAGAATTCGAGAATGACACTTTGAGCTGCAGTCTCACATCCATCAGGTGGGATCGCAACGCTATTCGTTCTTATTAGCTCCTGCAAAAGAACGATGAGTTCATTTTCCAACGGGGCAAGCATCCGCCTTGCATCAGCGGCGGCCGATGATGCGGAAACAGAAGCTATCGCCTTACCAGTCATTTGATGGGACATCAATAAGTCACCAATTTTTCTCTGTTCTTCCTCGGTGTTCTCTGTGTCTCTGAGGTGGACAAATTTGAGGAGGATTACAACAGAGACACAGAGAACACCGAGAAAGCACAGAGAAGAAGGCTCCTCAATTCGGGCGGCCACGGAGTGCCGCCCCTACAGTTGAATTCGTGCCGCGTTTCAACTCCTCAAGTTGCGAGATCGCAAGTTCATTTTGAGGATCCATCTTGAGCGCCCGTTCGAGAGCAACGCGTGCTTCTTCGTTTCGCCCGAGCGCTCTTAAAGCGGAGCCTGCGAGCACAAAACGAATCGCTCCTGTTGCCGGCCATGGTTCTCGTTCGAGCATCTTCTGATCGTCATTTAATAAAGCGAGGCGCTCATAAAGTTTTCGAGCGTCAGCAGCACGCCCTACATGTTCGAGAGCAACTGCCTTGAAGAAATAACTTTCGGACCACGGCTCTTCGGGTTGCGTCGGAGGGTTTAGTTCTTCAGTCGCCGCACGCTGCCACCAACGGTCCGCCTCGTCACCTTGACCTGCTGCGTCGTACTCACGCGCTGCGGCGACGTAATATTGAGCTTGCGATTGCATCGCCGGCCTGCCAACACCAAAGTTCTTCGGGAACTCTGTCACCGCGGCAAATTCGACCGCAGCTTTGAGATGATCACCAGCCTCTCGATATTTACGAGCTAACCCAAGATGTGCCTTCCGATAAAGCCCAAGTGCCGCATCCTCACCCTCGCCCGCTGTGAATGTTGTTTTTGCTAGCAGCGTGACCGCATCAGCGAAACGGCCAGCATCGATGTAAGCGCCAGCGAGTGATTGAGCAGCACCTGACTGTGCAAGGACTGTGGCGGGCGCCGACTCCAGCAACTTCACGCGTCGATCTGTTGCTCGCAACTCGGCAAGCAACTTGTCAAACTCAATGTAAAGACGAAAATCGTTGGGTGAGATCTCGACGGCATGTTGATATTGAGTTGCCGCTTCCTCCTTGCTTTGCGCCGTCAGCCATAATGCTCGCGCGAAGTTTCGTTGTGCGATTGTGTTTGAAGGATCCAATCTGACGGCGTCACGCCAAATGGCCAGTGCTTCCTTGTCGCGATTCTTGGAAGCCAACGCATTTCCCAAATAGTAAGCAGCGCGTCCGTCGTTTCTGTTTGCATCGAAGGCGGCACGCAAAACGTCGATCTCTTCGACACGATGAGGGAAGACAAACGCGGGATCGCCTTTCAGCGCCAACGAGTACTGGTTTCGCGCCCGCTCACGTTCTCCACTCTTTTCGTACAAGTATCCAAGCGTGTAATAGAGCATTGGATGAATGCGAGTCTTGTCGACGGCCAGAGTTCCTGATGGGCCGGACGCGATTGCCTCTTCAAGGACGTTAATGGCTTCCTTGTTTTGCCCCGAGACAAGGTAATCGAAGGCCAATTCCAGTACAGAGTCCGGCTCGCGTGATAAGAGATGTCGAAGTTGGTCCCACGCGGCTTTGGCTTTCGTCTCATTACCGAGCGCCTTACTTATTTTGAATTGTTCGTGAAGGGCGAGATAGTCGATCGGCAACTCTGTAGTTACTTGATCTACATTCGCTGAGGCTGATGTCAGGTCACCATTCAGGCGTTCAGCTAATGCCAGTACTATTCGCGCTTTCAGGTCTCTGGGCTCGAGTATCACAGCTTGTTGCAGATGTTCAAGTGCCTGCCGAGTTGCACCTTCAGACAATGCAATTTCGCCGAGGATATATTGAGCTAAAGATTCTCGATAGCCGGAACGCACTAGCCAGAGAAGGTGATCTTCGGCTTCCGAAGTCTGGCCCAACGCACGACGAACAAGTGCCAGGTAATAGTGCGCATCACCTGCGTCTTTGTTTCGAATGAGCGCTGCTTCCAGATGATTTGCGGCCGTTTCGTACTCACCACTTCTGTAAAAGGATAGTCCCAGCGCGATGTGCGCCGGAGCAAAACCGGGATCACGTCGCAGCGCTTCAGTATAGGCTTCGCGAGCGTCGCGCTCTTTACTCTTTTTATCAAATGCCAGTCCTTCAACATAACTTTGCTCGGCGCTAGTGGAGTTCTTTGCATCAGGAACCGGGCGGGTTGCTGGTTTGAAGCCTGGGTTGTTATCGACTGCCGAATCTGTCTGATACTGAAGCAACACGAGGCCATCTTTATTCTTCAGCACAACTGCAATCGGTTGCTTGGCGAGGTTGGCCGGCAGGTCGACACTCGTCGAGAAGACTTTTGCGGGATCGAGAACGATACGGCTTGAATGTATCTGTTTGCCAGCGCTCTCGAGTACAAGCTCGGCTTGATCAATTCGCTCATTAGCAGCAATCGAGATTGATGCGCGATTCGCCTGGATCTTAATTCTCAGAGCCGCATGACGAGTGGCCTCATTCCAAGCTCCGCCCATTTGACTAACACCGAACCAATACTCAAAGAAATGCTCAACGCGATGAGGCGCAATAAATTGATGCTCCATTTGGGTTTCGAAGCGGCCGCCTTGAAACTCGACATATTGGCCACCACCATCCGTGAGTTTGTCGACCCAAACGTCGCCATTATCATCTGTGCCCCAGGTCCATGTTTTCTTCCCTGGCAACTCGCGGTGGTCGGCAACATGGACCACGCCCCAATCGGCCCGTTCGTAATAGACTCCGAAGTAATCTCGTTTGGAGTCACGCGCAAATAATGAGAGGAAGTTTGGCACTTCGCTGAACCGCCCAATATCAACGCCCTTCTCTTTTGGAAACTTAAAGACGGGCCAAAACGCGTGTGGATACGCTTCACGCATTGGATAGTTGAAGCGAAGATCGGGAGCCGCTGGAGCACCGGCAGTTGACCAGTACCAGTATCTGCCTGTAACCGGACGGCGATTGTTGAGAGTAACTTCTGTTTCCAAAACGCGTCTTCCGGGTCGCAGTCGTAAGACTACTTGCCATTGCATTCCCTGCACGCGTTCGGTGTCGCCGATAGCTAGGGCTGCGCTGCCGTCTTGTTCTGTGCGGATCGCATAGTCAATTGGAGCTACGGTGGTAAGGGTGTGACCATCGGGAAAATTCCATTCAATGCCACCCGAAACCCAAGCGCCCCGGAGCGCGACCATCGCGTACTTCATCACCGGATTCGTATAGATGATGTCCCGGTTCAGCGTCTTGTCGAAGATTTGATAGACATGTCCACCTAATTCGGGAAGGACAGTGACTTTGAGATATTCGTTTTCAAGATAGACCGCTTTCCATGTTTTGTTGGTCCTCTGATTTCCCAATGAGTCGAGAAATGGATACGGATAGACTGGACGCCACTTTCGTGACTGCCAATCGAGGAGTGCCGGGTAAGGATTCGGAGGATTGAGCTCGTAAGTGGGAATGACGAGCGGCGCTTCCCAAACTCGAGGTGTATCTTTGGATTGAGCAACAACTGCACTAAGCGCGGCGAGTACAACAGCAAATATTAGGACCGGTTGAATTGAATTAAGAAAATGTGACTTCATAAATGCATCCTCTCGATTACTTCTCCGCACTACCTCCGTGCTCTTTGCCACTTCTTAGTAACTCTCTCTGCGCAACCTCTGCGTTCTCTGCGACTCAGCGGTAAAGGATTTGGTCACACTAATAACCGCAGAGTCGCAGAGAACGCAGAGGTTACGCAGAGAGTTTCATTACTCAAATCGCTCAATCGCTGTCGTGTATCGCTCTACCTTCGCACGAGACACTTTGTATCCACTGCCAATGTCCTTGGGCACGTGAATAACTCCCTGCTTGTCAATCTCGATAAATGGTTCAATCACATCATCGACATACCAACGAGTTGAAGCTTCGATATCCGTCGGAAATGAAAAACCGCTGTGCATCGCAAGATGAAGACCTTGAGCAGAAGCGATTCCTAATTCGGGCATGGTGCCCACCCAGCAACGGAGTCCCGCAGCACGCGCAGTTTCGAGCATCAACAATGCTTCGCTCAGTCCACCTACTCGCTGCACCTTTACGTTGATAATTCGGGCCGCCTTTTTCTCTATTAACTGATCGAGCATCATCAACGACTCTGCAGATTCGTCGGCGCAGAGTGGCGTATTGAGACCTGCTTGTAACTCGCTGGCTTCATCGATTGCATCAGCGGCAAGAGGTTGCTCAATCATCATCAATTCAAATCGATCCAATTCAGTGAACAGTACCCGGTCTGTTAATGAGTACGCCGCATTCGCGTCGACCATCAATGCGATTTCGGGAAACTGCTCTCGAACGGCTGACACTGGCTCAACATCCCAACCCGGTTGAATCTTTATCTTCACACGCTGATAGCCTTGACCAACGTACAAACCGACCCGTTCGATCAGTTCTTCCACAGTACGGAAGATGCCAATCGCAACACCGGAACGCACAGCGCGACGATCAATTCCTAACACTTCGCAGAGCGGCAAGCCTCTGCGCCTCGAGTAAACATCCCACAACGCGCCCTCAATGCCAGCTTTCGCAAACGCATTGCCAGGAAATTCTCGCAATTGTTGATAGACGTCGTTTGGCTTCAATGCTCCCAACCCAAATAGCCGCGGAATCAACTCGAGCAGCACTTGCCAGGAACTGTCGGGAGTGTCGGCTGAGTAGAACGAACCAGACATTGGCGAGCATTCGCCCCAACCAACGACACCATCGTCCGATGTAGCTTCAACAAGTATCGACTCCTTTTCGGCAACGACTCCATTGCTGATCCGGAACGGTTCGACAAACGGGATGCGGACACGATGGAGCACAATGCTCTCAATGCTGACCGACTGGTGAACCACACTTGAGCTGGAACTCACAAACACCTCATGTCATTGTCGCAAGCATTTCACGCGTCACTCTGTTCAGCGGAGGCTGTCCGGTTGCAAACCGCACTACTTCGTCGACAGCCACTGCACCCATCGCACGTCGCATCTCAACGCCCCCTGCAGCAATGTGTGGAGTCAGAATCACATTGGGGAGCTTTCGCAACTCATGATCAACTGGAAGCGGCTCCAGCGGGTCCGTTACATCAAGCGCCGCTGTTAATCGGCCAGCTCGTAACTCGGCTAGCAATGATTCCATATCGATCAACCCACCTCGCGCTACATTGATCAGACATGAATCATCGGCCATCAATGAAAGGCGTCGCTTATCGAAGAGGTTCTTAGTCTCCGTCGTTAAGGCTGCCGCAAGAATGATCACTGAGCACGCGCGAACGAGATCATCGAGGTCAACCAAACTTCCCCCCTGGTCCGCAATCGCGTCCGGTTGCGCATAGGGATCACTGACGAGCAGTTGCACGTCGAAGGGGCCAATCAGTTTGGCAAAAGCACGGCCGATTCGTCCGAAACCAATCAGACCAACTTTGCGACCAAACAAGCTTTCTCCGGTACTTACTTCTTCGTTGGTTCTGACTACACCGTCGCGCATTTCTGAAGCATATGCAGGTATTCGACGAACCATGGTCAGCGTTAGAGCTAAAGCCATTTCAGCAACACCGCGCGCCATCGGTTCTGCCGCGTTTGTTATTGTGACGTAGTCAAAAATCTGCTCTTCAAAACGCGACTTTACTTCCCCACCGCAATGCGCGATGAGTTTTAGTCGTGGATCGGCGCCCAACATTTCTGCTGTCAGGAATGGTGTATGCCACGTCGTAAGCAGCACATCAGCGTGCGCAATCTGTTCTCGAAGCGCTGACGAATCTTCTCTGAGCGAAGATCTTGTCCAGTCACTCACTCCGTCGAGCTTCTTCAGTGTCTCCGCAGAAAAGAAATGCGGGAAGAGAGCATCACTGGTTAAAACAAGAAGACTTGGTCGTGTCACTTTGCAGTTTCCTGATTGCGTTTATGAAATCCGGCAGCGCAACTTCCGGTTCTTCAATTTCCGGATGCCAGTATTTCTCCCACTCAAAACTTACGTAACCGTCATAGTTCAATTTCTCGATCGTCATCAAAGCTTCCGCAAATGAGACATTGCCCCTACCGGCCAATACTGGTAGCCAGTGTTCCGAAGCAGAAACAGGCCGTGCATCTCTCAAATGAATGTGACTCAAGAACGGGTCAACAACTTCTCCAGCATCTCCTATCGAGTCGCCTGCCGCTAAGGAGTTCGCCACATCCCAAATCAGTCTGACCTGCGGATGATTCACAAGCCTCACAATCTCCGTTGTAGTTTCCGTTCGTGCAAAATCTCCGTGCGTCTCTAGTGCAACATCAACTTCTGCGGGTAATCGTTCCGCCAGTTGCTGCAGCGACTCGACAATGTAGTCTCGCGTTTCATTTCGCGTTGCACCTGGTTGAATCTTGTCGGGAAAGATTCGAATTAGCGAAGCGCGCAACTCAGCAGCGAGTTCAGCATGCTTCAACGCAATATCCACCTCTGCACTTCGCTCGCTCTTTTCCGGCGAATGAAATGTGCATGACGTATCAACACAGCAAATTGTGAGATTTCGATCTTCAAACTGCGATCGAGTTGTACTCAGGTTGCTGGATATGAATTCGGGCCGACCTAATAGATCCAAACTCCCGCCAACAGCTCGCAACTCTACGCCGTCATATCCAAGCCGTTCGGCAGTTTCAACGATTTTGTCGAGCTCCCAATTGGGACAACCTAATGTCGAGAAAGCGAGTTTCATGATGAACGTCGTGCTGGGAGCGCAGGCGTCCCCGCCTGCATCGTAGGCAAACCAAACCCTGTGGGAACGAGAATTTCCTCGCTTGCCCTTTTACCCTACGTCGACTCAACCCGTAACGAGCAGGCGAGGACGCCTGCGCTCCCAGCACGGAATGCTCCTATATATAAGGACACGCGTTATGGCGTGTACTCGTAAGCCCCGATATCAATTGCTCCGAAAACCGGACGAGGTTGCGCAGTTCCAACAGCGTAAGCCGTGTGGAGCGGCGGCAGAAAGGCCGGCGGGAACAACGGATTAATAAATGGATGACCCGCAGGGCTCTGCGGATTGGTATCACCGGTGTTGACCAGAGGGCTGGTCGCAATTGGACGCACATCGTAGGTGCTTATATTCGTGAAGCCGGGGTTAGTGCCGAAAATAGTTCCCGTCCATGCGGTTGGGACAAGCGCCGAACCAGTGGGTACCCAGTTATTCGAGCCGGTGCTGACTCTTCCAGACACCCAACGAGTGCGCGTTTCAAGCACCACCTTGTCAATAGGCGCTCCACCGACGCGAAAGAAGACATTGTTATGCACTTCAAGACTTTCAATTCCTTCGAAAGTCTCGAAGGCCGGACTCACTTGACCCTGCCGAAGGATAAAGGTGTTGTTAACAAACCGGTACCGACCCTTTGATTCACCAGTGCCGTCACTTCCGACGCGCGCCATGCGAGAACCTTGCGTCGGTAAATGCTGAAATACGTTCCCAACAACATCTGAATCCTCGCGAGCGGTATCAGTATTGACGTTCTTATTACCGTGCGGATCCGGGCCAATTAGTTCTATCTCGCCATAGAATCCGCCAGAGACCCAGTTGTAATAGATCTCGTTACGCTCCGCTCGGCTCTTGATGTTGTTACCGCCGTTTTGATCATGTAGATAGCAGTACTGCATGCGAAAGACTGACCCCGGATGTGCAAACTCGTCTGTTGCCATATAGACCGGATGCTGTCCAGTACCATTGCCGCAGTGATAGACCTCGACATACTCCATTAGCAGTGAACCCGATCCCGTGTCCGCACCAAGAATTCCGTGAGCAGGGCAATCGTGAACAACAGTGTCACGCAAGGTGATGTCGTCAGCGTGGTGGTAAATCCCGCGAAAGCTCCCGCCCGTTACGTCGAAACCTTCGAAGACGTAGTGATCTGACAAGCGAAACTCGACTGTATTCGTACCGCCGGAGATAACAGGCCGCAGGCCGTTAACGCGAATGCCCCGAATGGTGATCTTGTTCACTGACGTTCCAGCGCGGGTAAAGATAAGATCGCCGGGATAAGTCGCGTTACCGTCGACCTCCACAAGGTCACCCGAGTTGAGAAGTGGTGCAACTGCCTGCAGAGTGGTATAGGTCCTGGTTGGACCGACCTGGTAAGTAATCGAATATGCTGTACTCCCACAGCATACAATCACGAACAATGTGACTATGAGGTATTTCATGGATTCTCCTTCGTGCGCGAGGTAGCCGTTTTCCTTGGCAATGCTGTCCGATCTTTGAGATGCGAAGAACATTGCCGCTATTTCGTACTCTGCTTCGCGATCGCTTGCGCGAGCTTGTAGCGAGCACGTTCGTAGTCATTTCCAGCTTCGGAAAAACCGATTGCTGGACCTGAGTCGGAAAAAACACGGGGGACCACTGATTGGAGAACTGCGTCTACTAATGAGTCGAGTTTCAATTTGCGTGCGAGGGTTAAGTACAGATGGTCCTGCAAACCACGTCGAAGGTTTGCAAGTTGAATCGTTGAGATCGGTCCACCTATTCCCCGATCTTGATCTGGATGAATCTTTTCCTCTCCGGGATACATCAAAACACCGTCACCATTGATATACCCCTGATCTTTAATTGGCTTGTTCGGCTGACCACGATTGTCAAAAGTAATTGGATTAGCCCAAACATTTTGCTTTCTCTCTCCCACCTTCTGCCGATTGTGTTGCCAATGCACGCCATTCCAAATGAAGTAGTTGTCGACGCCATGTTTGAAGCAGGCCCAGATTGTGGCACGGGCATCGGTTGCCGGTGAGTCGATCACAATAGCGCCGGCAGCCGGACGGCCTCCGTTGTAAATCCAATACTTGCGCCCACGCGCGCGTTCCTGCTCTGCACGCTTAATGTCGTAACCAATCGGACCGGTATCCCAGATGTCGATCGCGCCATCGAGTTCTTTAACGTAATGTTTTGTTATGAAAGTCGGGAGTGCTTTACCGGGTCCGGGATTCGAATGGATGTTCTCTGCAAGCTGGCGAATGTAGTTGTACTCCGATGGCCCTGGTTCATCCGGCAGGTATAAAAATGTTAGGGCCCGCGGTAGATTTGCCTGTAGGAAGGTTATCCAGTTATCAGCTTCACGCCACGCAGTCGCTCGATCATCAAAGGTTTTTCCAGGTCCATAGAAAGTGCGGGGTATGATCTGATTGCCGACGTTTTGTCCGGGTCCTTCATATCCGCGAGCTCGTGAGAAATCTGTCCCATCAAAGCGACCACTTTGCGCTTTAACGCCAGCTATATCGTATGACTGGACGAGTTCGATCCGTTGACGATGTGCAAAGCGATGATACTCGGCGTCAAGATCTCGGCCTTGATAGAGCGCAGGCTGCAGGCTCTCGTAGTAGACCATTGCCTGCATACTATTTTCGTCTGGCAAGGTGAAGTCGAACAATTCTAGTTCGATCGGCACCATTTGCTTCTGGCCATCCGCGGTTACGGTCACTGTCCCGTTGTAGAGTCCTGGTAGAAGATTTCTGTCGGTATAGATCTCGATCCAAATGGCTTGACTGGAATCAGCTGACACCTTTAGCGGAAACCCGCCGAGTCCCGCACGTGCGTTCTCAGGAACTAACTGCACAGGTTTCCATCCAGTGGGATCTTTAGGAGCGGCTGGCGAACCTTGTTGGTAGACCCATTCGGCATGCGAGGCCAGCTCAACATTCATGTAGTTGACTGAAAACAGTTGGATAGGACGTCCGACATAATTGGTGGAATCAAAGGTCGGCGCCGTGTACTTAATCGTTCCCTTGCCATCCTTTCGGGCTAACTCATTAAGCGTGACCGTCAACCCGTTAATGCCTTCTTTATCTGCTTCGACAATTAATTGAAATGCGATGATCTCGTTGCGGGCTCCGAAGATTTTGATCTTGTGACCATCCCACGCGGTGTTGTTTGACTTGTTTTGGTTGTTGATATCGTCCCGTTCAATTTTCTCGCCATCGTTAACTGCCCAGATGGAACGAACGGAGGCTTGAGTAAGTGAAGCCATGAACATGTAGCAACAAATTAGGACGGCTGTGCGCAGATAAGAAATTGAAACTGAAAGCGAACAAGACGGGAAGGGTGGCTTGGCCCCGCTGGTCTTACTGATTTGATCTCCCCAGCTTTTCAGTTGGATAAGGCAAGCGGGGGCAAGCCACCCTGCCCGACTTGTCCAATTTGAATGTTCGAATTTGACAAACTGCAAAATGAATATCCACCTCGTCATTTTTCAACAACCGAAACCGGCTCGACCCCAACGACCTCCGCGCGAGCAATGTCTGATTCAGTTGGCACTCGACCCGCCGCAATAAAGGCGAGACCGACGAGTGTCGTGACAATCGCGTAGATCGCGATGATTAACCGATCACGTCCTGGTGAACTTGCTGCAACAAGGAGAAAGCACGCCAGGCCCATGCCGGTAGTAACTTTTCCGACCAACGCTAGTTGTCCGCGGCCCGAGACTCCTGCCGTTCCAAGTTCCGTTGCCGTATCGATCGGAGTCTGGAGTTTGAGAAAAAATGCGTCTACACGCTTTGCAAAGTCCCCCGCCGGTTTGATCAGCATCACCGGAACGAAGAATGCGATAGTGGTGGTTACCGCCGGAATACCAATGAGGTATGTTTCATTCAACCCCATGCCGCGGTAGCGATTGAGATAGAAATTCACGAACAAAGAAGTGATCGCTCCGACCACATAGGCACAGACTGCGGACCACCATGGTCCTCCTCTGACCAGGAATCCAAATAGCAGTGGCAAGCCAAGCGGAATCAGAAACATCGATTCAAGAATAAAGAGCAGAGTGAAAATGCCTGTCGCCCCTTGTGCGAAAAGGAGTGCCACACAAATGATTACCAGTCCTACGCCAAGCGAAGTAATCCGACTCGCGGTGAGCATATGACGATCGGAGGCGTCTCGCCGGAGATAGCCCTGATAGATGTCTTTGGCAAATATGCCCGTGATGATGTGGTTGTATGCTGAAAGCGAAGCCATCGAAGAGGCGAGCATCGCCGCCAGTAGCACTCCAATCATTCCCGGCGGCAAAACGCGTAAACCCATCGCAACGTACGCGGCTTCTGAAGGCTGCTTTAAACCATTCGGAGTCGTGCCGAGGGCAGGCAGCGCCACACGCGCGACTAGGGGCGGCAAGTAAAAGATCACGCTCCCGATCGTGAATAGAATCATGCACAGGATTGCAATTCTTTTTGCGGACTGTTCAGTGTCTGCACAGAAGTAACGCTGAGCGTTTCCAAAGTTGTTGTAGCCGGTGGTCTGCGAAACGGTGTAGACGATCAGAAACAACCAACCATATTCACCCGCAAAGGGATTGAAGTAACCTGGTGGTGAGTGCGCAACGAAGTTGCTGAAGCCACCAACGTCCGACAGCGAAAGAACCATCAATACGCAAGCGATAGGAAACAGGAACATGAACTGGAACATGTCCGTGAAGCAGACCGCCCAGTAACCCCCAAGCACCGTATACGCGAGGACAACCAACCCACAGATGATCACGAGGTACTCGACGGGAATGCCGAGTGCAATTGACATAAAGCTGGACAAGGCGAAAAGTCGAACGGAGCCAAACATCAACTGGCTTGGACCAGTCAGCCAGGAAAACGTCTTGTGGGTCCCATCGCCGAAGCGACTGCGGATGTATTCAACGACCGTCGTCACTCGGGAACGTCGCCAAGCCTGTGCGAACACGATATAACCAAAGAAAAAGGCAGGAACGGCAAGGGCCATTAGAAAGACACCAATAACTCCTTCTCGATAGGCAAAGCCGGCACCACCGGTAAATGTCCAAACTGAAAAGCCAGACATGAAAGAGGACATTCCGGCCACCCACCACTCAACCCGATTACCACCTTTTAGAAAGTCTGCTCCTACCTGCATGAAGCGCATAAAGTAGGCGCCGATACCAGCCATCAACAAGAGATAGCAGACAAGCACCACGTAATCGATGACGTGAATTGAGCTATGCACGCTGCTCTCCTTTATAGAGACTAATGAACGGTGGTCGGGCCGGGGGAGTGTGTAGGGTTTATCGTTTGCTCAAGCTTTTAAATACTCGGCGGAGACATTATCGATAAACAGATGCGCGTCTGGATGAGTGCGCAGTATGGATGCCGGGCACTGTCTGCTGATTGGCCCTTCAACCGTATCCTTAATTGCCTGCCGTTTAGCGGGCCCCGGTGCAATCGCAAATAGCTTTGGCCGCGACATTAGCGTTGGGATCGTCAATGAGAGAGCGTCTTTTGGAACTTCATCCAGTGTGGCAAAGGCGCCGTCATTGACTTGTTGATTCCTACAGACCTCATCGAGTTGAACGACCTTGACGGGTTTGGGATCGTTGAAGTCGCAGAATGGCGGATCAATAAATGCCAGGTGACCGTTTTCTCCGATTCCCAGAACGGCAAAATCCGGCGGATAGTCCTTAAGGAGTTTGGCATAACGTATCGTTTCTGCTTCTCCGTTTGGAGCATCACCTCGCAACCCGTGAAACTCACTGATGGGTACTTTGTTCACCAGACGATCGATTAAGAATCGACGAAATGATTGCGGCGCATGGTCATCCATTCCCAGGTATTCATCGAGATGGAAAGCAATCACACGAGACCAATCAATGTCGGGTGCAGCTGCTAAACTTGCAAGGAATTCGTTTTGCGAAGGTGCAGAAGCCAGTATCACTACTGCTTTCCCACGCTCCTGGATTGCGCGTCTAATCTCGGCAGCAATGACGGACGCGGCAGCCTTCCCCATCATAGGGCGCGACTCATAGACATAAACGTTTAAACTGTCAGCACGAAAATGTCTTTCGAGCCCTTCCTGTAGAGCAGCAGTTGATTCCATAAGCCTCCTTGAGAGTAGTTCTTTCTCTGTGCAATCTCTGTGTTCTTCTTAGAAACTCTCTGCGCTTCCTCTGCGTTCTCTGCGTCTTGTATGTTGAAGCATGCCAATGTTGTTACAGTGTTTGTTAGGTTATGGCCGACCGCTTACTCCGGTTAGCGAT
>Ga0163163_10002567_pt1 | contig 15379 bp, 14 predicted proteins | sample S65metaG_FD_119766 | JGI IMG/M metagenome (GOLD analysis project Ga0163163, IMG submission 119766) | Switchgrass rhizosphere microbial communities from Kellogg Biological Station, Michigan, USA - S6-5 metaG | ecosystem: Host-associated > Plants > Roots > Rhizosphere > Soil | place: USA... | reverse complement strand
CGCGGGCGCGGTGGCGGACCGGCGCAGCGAGGCCATTCCCGGCTTCAGCGACGAGCCGCGAACGATCTCGACGTATCGCGCCGGCTTCGACGCCTTCTGGGAGCTCGACCTCTTCGGCCGCGTTCGCAACCAGGTCCGATCCGCCGCGGCCACGGCGGAACAGTACGCGGCGCAGCTCGACGACGTCCGCGTCAGCGTGGCGGCGGAGATCGGGCGCAACTACTTCGAGCTGCGTGGTCTGCAGCAGCGCCTCGCGGTGGCCGAACGGAATCTCGCCAGCCAGCAGCAGACGGTACACCTGACACGCGTGCGCGACGACGAAGGGTTTGGCGAGCCGCAAGACGTGGCGAGTGCCGCGGCGCACGCCGCCGCGATCGAAGCCAGCATCCCTCCGATTCGGAACGCCGTGGCACAGCGGGAGCGCCGCCTCGCCGTGCTCACCGGGACACGCCCCGGCTCGCTCGCCGTCGATCTGGCGCCGCGCGCCTATCCCGTGCTCGCGAAGGCGTTGCCGATCGGCGAGCCGGACACGCTGCTGCGCCGCCGTCCCGACGTGCGGGCGGCCGAGCGGCGGCTGGCCGCGGCCACGGCGAATGAAGCCATCGCGGCGGCCGACCTCTATCCGCGGATCACGGTCAGCGGGTTCCTCGGTCTCCTCGCCGGCCGCGGCAACTTCTTCAACGTGTCCGATACGCGCGCCTGGGCGGTGACGCCGGCGCTCACGTGGACCGCCTTCGACATCGGGAGCGCCCGCGCACGGCTGCGCGGATCGGAGGCGGCGACGCGTGAATCGATCGCCGCGTTCGAGCAGGTCGTCCTGCGCGCGCTCGAGGAAACCGAGAACTCGCTCGTCGCCTATCGCGAGGACCAGCAGCGCCTCGTCAAGCTCGTCGAGCAAGCGCGGGAGAGCAGCCGCGCCGCCTCGATTGCCCGTGTGAGGTATCGAGAAGGTGCAGCCGACTTTCTCGCCTTGCTCGACGCGGAACGCACCGAACTGCAGGCCGCCGATTCCGTGGCGGACGCGGAGTCCAGTGTGTTCACCAGCGTCATCGCCGTCTACAAAGCCCTCGGGGGGATCCCCGAGTCATCCAACACAGGGGGAGTACAACCATGACACGTCGTACGTTTCGCACGTTGGTCTTTGCCGCCATCCTTGGATCGTTCGGAGCGTCGCAGGCGCTCGCGCAGTCGAAGGAATCAGAACCGGGGCCCGGTGTCGTCGAGGTGACGATCATCCCTGGCGGCGGCACCTTTTTCACGGAGAGCAAGGACTCGAAGGGGCCGAAGTTCGGCAACTACGACCTCGGTGGCAGCGTGGCGGTGAACTTCAACCGCTACGTGGGCGTCGAGGGAGAGGTCGGCGGAGCCATCGGTATCTCGCAGACCCTCGACTTCAACGGCGCCACACTGAACGACATCAAGTCGCCACACCTGCTGAACTACAACGGTAACGTCGTCGTCCATGCCGCGCGCGGTTCGGTGGTGCCGTACGTCACCGGCGGCATCGGCGGCCAGACTCTGTTCGATACGGCCGCGCTGGGCATCAACGACACCCAGACGTTCTTCACTGGAAACGTTGGCGCCGGCGTGAAGTGGTACGCGGGGCGCTGGGGGCTGCGCGGCGACTACCGGTTCATCGCGGTCCAGGGGAAGGACGATGCGCCGGCGTTCTGGGGCACCGACACCCGGTACGGGCATCGCGTCTATGGCGGCGTCATCCTCAATGTGGTGCGCTGAGCGCACCGTCGGCGGCGGGTCAGCCAACCCGCCGCCGTTCGTCTTCGGAAAACTGGTTCAGCGGATTCGGGAAGAGTTCGAGGATTTTCCCGGCCTTCGCTTGACTGCGACCGAGGCCGCCCGCTTCTGGGCCATCGACCTCGCGACCTGCCGAGGAGTGCTGAGCGAGCTCCTCGCCTCCGGATTCCTCAGGCGAGAGGCCGGCCGCTATTTGAAACGATCCGCGTAGACGAGCGGCTGCCCAGTGTCCCACGGCCGGTAGTCGTTGCTGAAGTCGATCCGCTCGCCGAGCGGCGGATGGCTTTCGCGGAACCAGGTGTACAGCCAGCCTGGCCGCGGGATGCCGAGGTTCTCCTGCTGCAGGATGACGAGCGCGGTCCCCAGGGCGTGGTTGTCGCGCGTGAGCTCGAGGGTGAACCGGTCGGCCTCGTGCTCCACGTGGCGCGCGAAGGCCAGCGTCAAGGGCTCGATCACGAGCCCCACCGTGGTGACGAGCAGCAGGATCAGCGGCAGCGAGGCCACGTCGGCGAGCGCCGTGAACCCGAAGCGCGGCGCGTAGCGCGAAATCAAGGCCCCGGACAGCCGGTACACCGCATACAGCAGGACGAGGATCGACAGCACCGCCGCGGCCATCAGCTGCCACACGTGTTTGAGCACGTAGTGGCCCATCTCGTGCCCCATCACGGCGAGCAGCTGCGGCCGATCCATCGCCTTGATGATGGTGTCCCACAGGACGATGCGCTGCGTGGCCCCGAAGCCGTTCACGTAGGCGTTGATCGCCTTGGTGTCCTCGCTCTTGGCGACCTCGAACACACGGCCGCCTTCGATGCCGGCCCGATCGGCCAGCTGCAGCAGCTGCGTCTCGAGCGTCTTGTCCTTCATCGGGCCGAACTTGTTGAACAGCGGGTCGATCCAGATCGGCGCGATCAGCTGGATCAGGATGATGAACGGCACCGCCAGCATTGCGGTGTAGAGCCACCAGCGGCGAGGGCTCCGCGCGAGCAGCAGATACGGAATCCACAGCACGAGTGCGCCGATCACCAGCGTGACACCAAGATTCGCCAGTTGGTCGCTGGCCCATTTGCCGATCGTCTGGTTCGACAGGCCGTAGGCGTGCTGCCGGACGAACTCTTCGTAGTAGACGCGCGGCAGGTCGATGACCATCGACACCAGCGTGAAGATCACCCAGTAGATCGCGACGACGAAGAACCACTTGCGGCCGATGCGCGTCGCCCAGTCGCGCATACGCGCTGAAAACCCGGTCCAGAGGAAGAGCGCCGGCACGAACAGGCCCCAGACCGTGTTGGCCACCCACAGGATGTTGCCGCTATGACGGTAGGCCAGCGCCTTCGCCGAAGGTTCCGGCACCGTGACGCGGTCGCTTGCACTCTGCGCCATCGCCCCCGCCGGCGCCAGCAGGATGAGAGCGAGGAGCAGCGTGCGGGCGATCACGAGGCGGGCAGCTCGACGTGCTCCGGATACGCGCGCTCGCCGGCCAGCACTTTCACCGGCAGACGGTTCTCGGGCAGCGGAATCGGGCAGGTCGTGAACGGATTGAAGGCGCACGGCGGGTTATACGCCTGGTTGAAGTCGAGCACCGTGGTGCCGTCGTCCTTCAGGTCGGAATACAGAAACCGCGCGGCCGCGTACGTCTCGTGACCGCTCGATGCGTCTTTGAACACGAAGTAGAAGCGCTTGGGCCGCGTGGTGAATGGGCGTAGCCGTAGCGTCTGCCCGTTGAGCGTGAACTCCACCACGCCCTGCGTCTGGAAGTTGTCGAGATCCCCGAACGTGTTGATCACCTGCAGTGTGCGCGGCTGCGCATCGGGGATGAACCGCCCGGTCACGCGCGACTCGCCCTGAATCGGGAACCACGTGAAGCCTTTGAAGCCGCGCGCCAGCGGGCCGCTGGGATCCCACACGCGCAGCGATCGCCGTTCTCCGCTGACGTGCACGGCAATGGTGACGGTGCCCACTTTCAGCTCGTCGGCCTTGGGCGTGCCGTCGTCCTTCAAGACCACGGGCGCGGTGACGGGAGCGCCCGCGAGTTCAACCGCGGCGCCGGCCGCGGGCTCGAAGCGGACCGTGGTGCCCTCGAGCACGAAACGTCCCAGCGTGGCGGGCGCGCCCGCCGGCAGTTCGACGTCGCTGCCTTTGGCGCTGCCCGCGGTCTGGGCCCCCGGCTTCAGGAAATGCAGGCCGGCGATGGTCACCCACTCACGCCGGTAGTCGGTTTCGTGTTTGGTCCGCCAGGCTTCGGTTTCCTTCACGGCGCTCGCATCGGGCTCCGGTGGGGGCGCGGGCTTCGCGCAGGCCGCCACCAATGTGGCGAGCGCCACGAGACCCGTCCCCGCCCACCGTCGAGCCAGTGTCATAGGTTTCTGCGGCGATTGTATCGCCGGAGCGTCCACCGTCAGTCGTACCAGTACTTGGTCTTCTTCGCCCACTCGCTGTCCGGAAACTGGCGATGGAGCAGGGTGAACGCGCGCCGGGGGAGATCGGACTTCGGTTCGTCGTAGCTGCACGCCGACCAGCGCCAGCCTTCGATCGCGAGCGCCAGCGCCTCGGCGGCGTCCGGATCGGCACGGCGAGCCGTGGCCCAGGCGATGGCCTCTTTGATGACGAACGTGCGCGGCGCCTCGGCTGCCGCGATTGCCGCCCGTTCACGGTCTGCCGCCTGCCGCTCGTCGTCGTTCAGGAACAGGGGCGACGGCGCGCGACCGGTTCCGGTCACGAGACTCGCGGGGGCGGTGCCCACGTCGTCCGCCACGCCGCACCACCAGTTCTTCAGGCTGGCGTGGCCGAACGTGCGGTGCGGCTCGGCGCGGCCGTACGAATCGTTGGTGTCGCGGCCGATGACATTGACGGAGAGCCCCGGCGTGCGGAGCAGCAGCAGCACGCCCGCGCGGCGGCGGGCGTCTCCATCGGACGCCGCGGCGTAACGCGCGAGATCCGCCCGCAGCGTTGGGACCAGCTGGCTCAGGGCGGCGGCGGCGCGGCCGCCGGCGTCGGGGCGGTCGAGCAGCAGCGCGCGCGTGACCGCGCTCTGCGCCACACGCGCCCGCAGCCTCGCCGGCAGCCGGGTCGATTCCGCGGCCGCCACCAGCTGGTCGAGCGGCAGGCGCCCGTTGAACAGCGCGGCCACGTCGTCATCCCAGGACGGCCGATCCAGTTTCAATGGAGCGCCCGCAAGCATGGTGAGGTCGGCAGCCGGCACCGCGACGTCACGTGGGGCGTAGGTGAGCAGCTCGTCGAGCGATCGCGCGGTGGCGAAGCGTTCGGCGCGCAACAGGTTCAGCGTTTCAGCGTTCACGCCGGCACCGATGGCGGACGGCAACGCCGCCAGCGTCGTCCGCGCCTCGTCGATCGTGCCGCGCTGGATCAGCAGCCGCACGCGCAGGAACGACGCGGTGGCGAAGGCGGGCGACGTTCGTGGCACGGCGGCCGCGGCGGTGAGGAGTGCCGGCGTGTCCGGATGCGATGCCGGCGCGGACCAGAGCGCGGCCATCAGTGCCGTGACGGTTCGAGCCGCCTTCCAGCGCTCGATTGCCTGGTCGGCGCGCCGCCCCTGCGTGTCGACGATCCAGGTGGTCAGATCGTCTCCGCGTGTCACATCGGCGAGGTCGAGCGCGGCGGTGCCGGCCGCCGTCTCGCCGAGCGCTACGTCCATGAGCCGCGTGTAGTCCACGACGTCCTGTGCGTCCACCGTCGGCGCGGTGGCGAGCCGGCGCGAGAGTTCGTGCAGCCGGTCGACCGGCCGCGCGCGCGCGGCGATGAAGCCGAGCAGCCCGCGCGCCGAGGCGTGCAGTGCCGTCGCCTCCTTGTCGGCGAGCGTCGCCTGCAGGTCGCGCTCGGCCGCGGCCATACGCTGCGCCGTGTCCTTCGGTCGCGTCGAGGGCACCGTCACCGAGCGGATCAGCGCCCGTGCGGCCAGGTAGCGCGCGCTGGTTCGCCACGGCGACGCCGTGTTGACGGCGATGGCGCGGAAGCGTCCTGCCGCCTCGTCGTACTGCGTCGCGTAGAAGTAGGCGGCGGCCGTCTGGTAATCGCGGTCGGCGCGCAGACGCGGGTCGTCGGCGGTGGTGGCGGCGGGCAGCACGAGCGTGGTGCCGCCGCAGTTCTGGAACACGGCGGCCTGTCCCCGCACCCAGTCGGCCAGCTGTGGGCTGCCCGACCCGTAGTAGGCCGCCCGCTCCTTGAACGCCGTGACCGCGGTGGCGAACGCGGCCGCGAGGCAGTTGTCGAACGACGAGTAGTCGGCGCCGACGCGTTCCGAACCCAGGGGCTGCAGCGCCGCGGCGGCCGCTGGCGGTAGCTCGCGTTTCTGAATCTCGCTCCACTCGGTGAACGGCGTCGAGTACTGCGCGGCCGCGACGTAGCCGCCTGCCTGCGCCGGCGGCAGTGGCGGGAGGCCGCCGAGAGTGCGATAGGCCTGCACCAGGTATCGGCGCGCGAACGTCGGCTTGACGACGCCGAGGTCGCCGCGCGCATAGGCCGACGGGTCCGCCGGTAAGGCGTGGCGCACCGTGACGAGATCGACGAACTCGACGCCGCACGTGAACACCGCAGTGGTGCCGGCGACCGCCAGCCCCAGAACCCAGATCCAGGCCGGCACCTTGGACCGCTGCCGGATCACTGCGCCACCTCGCGCGCCCGTGCGATCGACGCCGGCGTCCAGGACACGGGGTTGAAGACGTAGACGCGCCGCGCGTCGGCGCGGATCCGGAGCGGCTCGTCCAGCGACGTGCCGACGGCCGACCGGCACGCCGGCGCGGCCGCGGCCGGTGACGCCGCGATGCGTGCGTAGGGCGTGTGGACCGTGGCCATCTGGAAGAGCATCGGCACCGCTTCGTCCACCGGCAGGCCGCTCATCCACCGGTCTCCCGCGCACCACGACGCCAGCGCCGTGATCGAGAGCGCCGCGTCGGCCGGCAGCGCGCGCCGTACCGCGTGGACGAGCGCGCGATAGAAGGTGCGCTCGGATTCGGCGGCGTCGAAATCGATCTGCACGCCGCGGACGCGTGGCAGCGCCATCGTGCCGGCGATCGCCGCGGCCATCTGTGTCACCCGGCTGTCCGGCGCGGTCTGCCCCGAGCCAAGTCGAAGGGTGCCGCCCGTCTCGATGCGCGTGACGGCCACGAGCGGCGTCTCTGGCGACACGCGGAGCGGGTTGCGGCGCGGCTCAACGGAGACCGCATCATTGCGCGCGATCAATGTTTGGGAGAGAAAGGCGACGCCGATCCCGGCGTCGAGCGCGCGAAGATCCGTGGGCCGTTCCCAGGCCCAGAGCATCAGGCCGGGCAGCCCGGGACGGGCCGCGGTGCGTGCCGCAGACGCGCCGGCGGGCGAGAGCGACAGCCCGCTGACGAGGAGTGCGATGAGGAGGAAGGCTCCACGCCGCATGGCGTGCTCATCAGCATACCCCCGCGAGGCGGAGCCGAGCCGCCCGCGCAAAGCGCGGGCAAAGAGATGCTGTCCGAGCCTTGCGGAGCCGGACTGTTCTCAGGGCGCAGCGAGGCTCGGAGTAGAGTATTGGGCCATGAAGCGAACGTTCGTGCTCGGGATGCTGGTGGGCGTGGGCGCGCTGTCGATCGCGGTGGCGGGGCAGGCGCCTCCGGGACCGACGGCCCAGGCGATCGCCGCGGCCAAGATCGAAAAGGTCAAAGACAACCTGTACATCGTCACGGGGTCGGGTGCGGACGACGCCAATTTCACGGGCGGCAACGTGGCCGTGTTCATCACCGACAGCGGCGTCACGCTGGTCGACACCAAGCTCCCCGGGTTCGGACCGACCATCGTCGAACGCGTGAAGTCGGTGACCAACAAACCGATCACCCGCATCATCAACACCCACACGCACAGCGACCACACCGGCGGCAACCCGTTCTTCAAAGGCAAGGTCGAAACCATCGTCCAGGAGAACACCAAGAGCAACCTGACGCGGATGGACGACTTCAAGGGCGCCAACGCGCAGTTCCTCCCGGGCAAGACCTACAAGGACAGGCTGACGATCGGATCGGGCAAGGACGAGATCGATCTCTATTACTTCGGCCGCGGCCACACGAACGGCGACACTTTCGTGGTGTTCCCCGCGCTGCGGACGATGCACGCCGGCGACATGTTCGCATGGAAGGCGCTGCCGTACATCGATCCCGACAACGGCGGCAGCGTGGTGGAGCAGCCGAAGTCGCTGGCGAAGGCGATCGCCACCGTGAAGAACGTCGACACCGTCATCAACGGTCACATTCCGGTGTCCACGTGGAAGGACCTGCAGGAGTTCCAGAGTTTCACCGCTGATTTCGTCGCCTTTGCCGAGCGGTCGCTGAAAGCGGGCAAGAGCGCCGAGCAGGCGGCCAAGGAATACGCGGTCGACCCGAAGTACAAGGGCTACAAGGCGAGCGTGAACCCGATGTTCGGCGGCCCGCAGCCCAATCTCGAGATAGCCTACAAAGAACTGAAGAAGTAGGGGCCACCTTCAGGTGGCCCGACCAGGGGCAGCCTTCAGGCTGCCCCTGCTTTACGGAGGGCGACGGCCATGGATCTCACTCGACGAGACACTCTCAAGTACGGCGCGGCCGCGGCGGCGCTGTTTGCGCTGCCCGAGTGGGCGGTGCCGGCTCTGGCAGAGGGCGAGGTGGACGTCCCCTTCACCGACTACCCGGACACCTTTGCCGCCAACCCGGCCAACGGCGAGCGGCGCTTCCTCGACCTGCGGAAGGTCGACGGGCTGATCACGCCGAACGATCAGTTCTTCTTCATCCAGCACTACAACCGCCCTGAGCTCGACGCCGCGAAGCACCGCATCAAGGTGTCGGGGCTCGTGAAAACGCCGCTCGAGCTGTCGCTGGCCGATCTCCAGGCGATGCCCAAGACGGAGCTCGTGAACGGCTACGAGTGCTCCGGCAACAGTCCGAACGCGATGCAGGGGCTGTCGTCGAACGGGCGCTTCACCGGCGTGCGCCTGCGCGACGTGCTCAAGCGCGCCGGCGTGGGCGACGCGGCGCGCGAGGTGGTGTTCTTCGGCGCCGATCGCGGCAAGGAAGACGTGGTCTTCCGCCAGCAGACGTTCAAGATCGAACAGCAGTTCGCGCGCAGCATCACGCTCGAGAACGCGCAGAAGCCCGAGCCGATGCTGGTCTACGCGCTCAACGGCCAGCCGCTCGCGCGCAACAGCGGATTCCCGGTGCGGCTGGTGATGCCCGGCTGGTACGGCGTGGCCAACGTGAAGTGGCTGTCGGAGATCCACCTGCAGGAAGGGCGCTTCCTCGGCAACTTCCAGGCGCGCTGGTATCGCACCATGCGGACGGTCGGCGGCAGCGGCGGCGAGGTGGACCCGGAGACGCAGTGGGTCGAGACCGAGGTCACGCACCTCAACCTCAAGTCGGTGATCGCGCGCGTCACCAAGAACGGCAGCGCGCACCGCGTACGCGGCTGGGTGCTGAACGACGGCACGCCGCTCAAGTCGGTGGAAGTGAAGGTGGACGACGGCCCGTGGAAGCCGGCGGTGCTCGATGCGGCCAACACCAAGCACTCGTGGAAGCTGTTCACCTACACGTGGGAAGGCGCCACGCCTGGGGCGCACACCCTCGTGTCGCGCGTCACGGACGTGAACGGTCAGGTGCAGCCGACGGCCGAGGACCTCGCGAGGAAGAAGACCTTCCTCGAGAACAACGCACAGATGCCGCGCAAGGTGATGATCGCCTGATCGATGTCACGCTCATTCCGGCTGGCGCGGCTCGCGGGAATCGACGTCTTCGTCCATCCCACGTTCGCGCTTTTGCTGGTGTGGGTGGCGGTGTCGAGCGGCGTTCAGGGCCGCACCGTCGCCGCTGTGGTCGAGGGCGTGGCGCTCATGCTCACGCTCTTCGGCTGCATCGTGCTGCACGAGCTCGGCCACGCCCTGATGGCCCGCCGGTTCGGGGTCGCCACCCGGGACATCACGCTGCTGCCGATCGGCGGGATGGCCCGACTCGAACGGATGCCCGAGCGGCCGGCCCACGAATTCCTCATCGCCTTGGCGGGTCCCGCCGTCACGCTCGTGATCACGGTGACGCTGTTCGCCTGGCTGCAGCTGTCCGGCGACTGGCGGCCGCTCGATGCCAGCTCCGTCTCCCGCGGCGCCTTCATCGAGCAGGTGATGGTGGCGAACCTCGCCTTGCTGCTCTTCAACCTGTTGCCCGCCTTCCCGATGGACGGCGGCCGCGTGCTCAGGGCGATCCTGGCCGCGAGAACCGACTACGTCAGCGCCACGGTGCGGGCGGCGTCCATCGGCCAGGGGATCGCGTTCCTGCTGGCGCTCGTCGGCCTGTTTTCCAATCCGTTCCTCGTGGTGGTGGCGTTCTTCGTCTGGATCGCGGCGGCCGAAGAGGCGGCCGCGGTGCAGAAACGGTCGGCACTCGCGGGGGTGACGGTGCGGGCGGCGATGATGACGCAGCTCCAGACGCTCACGCCCGCCAGCACGCTTGGGGAGGCAGTGGAACTTCTGCTGTCGGGCTCGCAACAGGACTTCCCAGTACTTCAGCGGGGAGCACTCGCCGGGATCCTGACCCGCCAGCGGCTGATCGGCGCGCTTACGTCGCACGGCCGCGACGCCGCCGTCGGCCCGTTGATGGAGGAGTGCCCCACCGCGACGCCTGACGAGCTGCTCGAGCCGATGTTGACGCGGTTCGACACCGCGACCCGGAGCATCGCCGTCATCGACGGCGGCCGCCTCGCGGGCCTGGTCACCCTCGACAACGTAGGCGAGCTGCTGATGGTCCGCGCCGCCGATCGTCGCGGCGCGGTACCACCTTCGTAGGAGCGAGTCTTTAGACTCGCCCGACCAGCGTCAGTTGAGATCGGGAGTCTGCAACGCCGGCGCGTGCCACTGCTTGTTGCGCACGTGCGTACGCGACTTGATCCGCCAGCCGTCTTTCGTCCTCACGTACACGTCTTCGTACCCGCCGTGGCGCTCGATGGTGCCGGGCCCCTTGATGTCCATCTGCAGCAGATAGAGGCGGCCGGTGGCGCCGTCCGCGGAGGGCGTCACCACCAGGTTGGTCATGATGTGGCTCCAGTCGGTCCACACCAGCTTCGTCTTGCAGCCGCGCGAGCCGCCGCCGATGAGCGTGGCCAGCGCCTCGCGCCCCTTGGCGAGCACCCGGCCGCCGGCCTTGAACCCGGCGTCCGAGTTCTTGTCGATGAACTCGCCGTCGGGCGTGAACACGTCCGCGTAGTCGTACCCGTTGTTGCCGCAGGTGTCGATGCCGTAGGCGTAGCGATTGGTCAGCTGCGCGATCTCCTGGTAGTCGGCCGGCGACAGCTTTGCCGCCGCCGCCGCGTCGACCCGCGGCATCGAGACGATCAGCGCCGTGGTTGCTGCACCCACGGTGGCGCTCAGCACCACCGTGGCCAGCCAGTGCCAGCTGCGCATCTTCTCAGCGATGGAAGCGAGCCACGAGCAGTGCCTTGCCGAGCACGTGGCCGTCCATGGCGTTGACGATCGCCGTGCGCGTGTCGGCCGCCTGCTGCGGCGTGCCCTGCGGCACGTCGAGCTTGATGTCGAGCGCATACAGCTCGAACGTGTAGTGGTGGTACGGTCCGGGCGGCGCGCCGGGGCCCATGTAGGAGTTCGACCGCAGGCTCACCTGGCGCGTGCCGTCAGGCAGCTCGCCCATGGGCACGTTCTCGGGCATGCCGGTGGACGTGCCGGGAATGTTCCACGCCACCCAGTGCGTGATGTCCATCTTCGACCCCTTGTTCAGCACCGGTTCCGGGTCGTGCATGATGATCACGAAGCTCTGCGTGCCCATCGGCACCTGCGACCACGAGAGCGCGGGCGAGACGGCCATCGGGCCGGCAGCCTGGGTGTATTTGTCGGGAATCACGCCGCCGTCTTCCCACGCGGTCGTGGTCATCACGAGGGGCGGCGTCGCCGGCCCGCGGCCGCGGCCGCCTCCAGGCGGGGCGCCTTGTGGCGCTTGCGCCACGAGCGATGCGGCTCCCGCCGCGAGCAGTGCCAGGATGGTCAGGGTCTTCCTCATTGGTGTCTCTCCTAACGCGCCGAACACGGCGACGGCGACCAGCCGTCGGCGGTTGCGAGCTGTTTGAAATCCGAGCTGGTCAGATACGCCCTCGTGAAATACACCGGGTCTTCCACTTTCGTGGTCACCGTCAGCCAGTGGTCGCCATTCGGGGCGGTGTTCAGATCGAAGTACTCCGTCACCTTGGCCTTGTCGCTGTACGGCGCGCCATTCTTGCGGATGTAGCCCGCGCGAAGGTTGGTCGTCACGACTTTCAGATTGCCCGCGCGCGCGCCGCCTCGCGGACTTCCGGCATACGCCCACTCCGCCGCCGACCACCCCTGCCAGCTCGGTTCACCGGCCGGAGCGCCGCCGCCAAAGCGGAGCAGGCGCGTCTGCGTTCCGGCGTCGGTTTCGATCTTCAGCGTCGTGTCGTCGGCCCACGTGATGTGCAGGCGGCCCGGCATGCGCATGATGTTGCCCGCGCCGTAGGCCCGGCACTGTTCGCCCGCCGCCTCGTCGCGCGCCGGATCCCACGCGTCGCCGATACGACGCCCCTCGGCGTTGAGCACCAGCGTTTCGTAGACGCCTTTCTTCGGCGTCACCATCCGGAACTTCCAATCTTCCGTGATCACCGACACCCAGTAGCCGGTGAGGTCCATCGCCGCGGCCGCACGCGGCGTCGGCGGCGGTCCGCCGCGACCCCTTTGCGCGTGTACGCCAGCAGGAACCAGTAGCATCGCGCATGCGGCGAGCGCCATGCCTAACCTGAGGGAGGTATGACCCATGGTGCGCGAAATCAATCGACGGCTTCGCCCTGCTTCGTGCCCCAGCTGAAGCCGTCGCTGGGGCGCTTGAGACTGACCATCAGCACGCGGTACTCACCAGCGACGCGCGACGGCCGGCCGACGATGACCACGGCGTCGCCCACGTGCAGCGTGTCGCGCGTGATGCCGTTGTTGGCGAGCTGGGACGTGCCGCTCCATTCGATGGCCCACCGCTGCGAGACGCCGCTGTCGTCGGGCGCCTGCACGTGCACGAACGTGTGCGGGTTGCGGTAGATGAACTGCACCAGCGTCCCCTCGAGCTTGATCTCGCGGCTGGTGTCGTAGGTGGCGCCGTAGGAGTGATGCGCCCGTGCCGGCGCCGCCGCCGTCCAGCACACCACCGCCATCACGAGGATGGCGCCCAATCGCACGACGAATCTCATGGCTTCTTCTCCGGAAGACTCCGATACACCGCTTCCACGAACATGTCGGTGGTCCAGGGACCGGTGGTGGCGCCGTAGCGGCCGTCGAAGTCGAGCGTTGGACGCGCGGCCTTCACCTGCGCCAGCGTCTGCCCCTTCTTCTTCAGGTCCTGCACGCGATCGCGGATCATCACCAGCATGTTGCGGTACGAGGCCACGTCGGCCGTGTCCGCCAACCGTCCACGGCTCGGGATGATCCAGGTGCCCCCCTGCGAGCGGTATTCCGCCACCGCGAGATCGAGAATCTGATTCAGGCCGTCGATGACGCCCTGAATCGACCCGCCCTTCTGCAGGTCGATCGCCGGGTAGCTGATGGTGGAAAAGAGGCTGCCGGCATGAATCACTTCCGAATGACGGAAGAACACCAAGCTGTCGCCGTCGGTGGTGGCCGCGGGCGCGGTGTAGAGGATTACGGCTTCGCCGTTCACGTACTCCGGCAGCTTGTGCAGCGAGTCGAAGAACGTATCCGTGGGCCACGCCGCTTCCGGATACGGCGGCGCCTGCTTGTTGACCGACGCGCTCATGCGGTTGAGCACGTTCTCGTGCGCGATCACCGACGCATTGCGTCCGGGGTTGGCCACGGCGCCGCCGAAGCCGCCGCCGCGCGGAAAGAAGCCGCTCGCGGCGATCTTCGCGTTGCCGCCGACGTTCTCGGCCGCGTCGTTGGTGTTGATGATGTAGCGCAGCGGCCGCGGCGGCAGCGGTGAACTGATCACCGCGTTGATGTACGGGCTCGACCAGCCCCACTGCAGGCCCGGGCAGTTGGCGCCGCTGCAGCGGTTCGGAATCGGCGCGGCCGTGGCGGTGGCGGCGAGCTGCGCCAGCGCCGCCTGCACCTTCTCGGTCATGGCCGCGGCCCCCGAGTTGACGAGCAGCATCCCGTCGGGCCCGACCGACGCCGCCAGGTTCACGCCGTCGGCGATCAGCATGTAGACGTTGCCCTGCACCGGCAGCAGGTGCACCTCGCCGTCGCGCGGCGCCTGGTCGTTGATCGCTTTCGCAATCGGCACACCCGATTTCGATGACGGCACTTTCAAGGTGGCGTTGCCCGGGCGGTACTCGGGATACAGCGTCTTGTCGCCGCCACGTGCGGCTTCCGCCGGCACCCACGGCTCGTTCTTCAGCCAGTCGGTGATCGCCGTGTTCTGTCCGGGGAGAAAGTGCGGGACGTGATGGCGATCGGTGCCGCCGTTTTCGGCAAAGGCGGAGGCGTTGCACGTCTCCATCTGCACGCTCGCCGTCGGGTCGTAGACGTAGGTCGTCGACTGCACGTACGGCTCGTCGAGATACACTGGGTCGTCCACCACGGTGGTGATCGTCAGGATCTCGTCGTGACGGCTGATGTACTCCGTCATCGTGTAGAGGTCGCTCGTCTGCGGCCCGCCGCGCTTCAGATACCCGTCCTTGAGATGCGTGGTCGTGACCTTGAGCGTGTTGCCCACCCACTCGCCGGTGGAGAAGCCGGTCCAGGTGTGCGGTGCCCACGCCGGCGGGTGCGGGCGGCCGTCCATGAAGATCGGGCGGTCGAGCGAGCGCATGAACTGCACGTGATAGGCGCGCACTTCGCGCGTGAGCGGGTCCTGCTCTTTGAGGATGCGCGCGCCGCCGAGCCCGCGCCACTGGTGCGGCGCCGAATGCGGCCGGCACTGGTATTCAGGCGTGCCCCAGATCGATTCGGCCGACGTGTCGGCGCGCATGCGGCCGGCCTCGTTGAACGGGATGCCCAGGTAGTCGCCGAGCGGCGGCTGCCCGAGGGCGCCCAGCGCACCGGGGTCTTCGTCGTTCATCAGCGCCCACTCGCCCGAGATGTCGGGCGGGGTGAGCGTCCGCGGCGGTTGCGCGAGGGCGCCGGCTGGGCCGAGCGCCCACACCAGGCACGCCGCGGCGGCCGTCAATCCGGATCGATGCAACCTGTGCATATATGTCGGCGGCGTGATGATACCCGCTTGCGAGTTTCGCCCGAACTTTGATTTTCGCCTGCCGCAATGGCCGTGGTATCGTCCGGCGACCGAGGCGGGAGGCCCGTGATGTCTAGGCGATTGGCCCTGGTGGCCGTGTTGGGTGCGTTGCTTGGTGGAGCTGGCGTCGAGCTGGACGCGCACCATTCCTTCGCGATGTTCGATACGCAGAACCGGGTGACCCTCACGGGCACGGTCGCGAAGTTCCAGTGGACGAACCCGCACGCGTACATCGAAATCGAAGTCCCCGACGGCAACAACCCGCCCAAACACTGGACCGTGGAGCTCGGCAGCCCCAGCATCCTGATGCAAGGTGGCTGGAAGTTCAGCGACGTGAAGCCGAATCAGACGATCACCGTGGTGCTGAACCCGCTCCGCAATGGCGATCCGGCTGGCCTGCTCGTGCGCATCACGCTGGCGGACGGTCGTGTGCT
>Ga0163163_10002566_pt1 | contig 15380 bp, 14 predicted proteins | sample S65metaG_FD_119766 | JGI IMG/M metagenome (GOLD analysis project Ga0163163, IMG submission 119766) | Switchgrass rhizosphere microbial communities from Kellogg Biological Station, Michigan, USA - S6-5 metaG | ecosystem: Host-associated > Plants > Roots > Rhizosphere > Soil | place: USA... | reverse complement strand
GGATCGGCGGCTGTTGCGACAGCATCGTGCGCACCTGCACCGGGCTCGTATGCGTGCGCAGGAGCTTGCGCTCGCCGCTCGCATCCGGCGCGAGGAAGAACGTGTCGTGCATGTCGCGCGCCGGATGGCCGACGGGGAAATTCAGCTTGGTGAAATTGTAATCGTCGCTCTCGATGTCCGGCCCTTCGGCGATGGAAAACCCCATATCGGCGAAAATCACCGTGAGCTCTTCCGTCACCTGGCTGATCGGATGAATGCGTCCGAGTTGCAAGCCGCTGGGGCGAACCGGCAGCGTGACGTCCACTGTCTCGGTCGCAAGGCGCGTCGCGAGCGCCGCCTGTTTCAGTTCGGTCCGCCGCCGCGCAATGGCGTCGGTGACCTTGTCTTTCAGCGCGTTGATCTCGACGCCCCGCGTGCGCCGTTCGTCCGGCGACATTTTGCCGAGCGTTGCCAGCATCGCCGAGATGCTGCCTTTTTTGCCGAGCGCGCCGATGCGCACGACTTCGAGCGCCGCCTCGTCCTGCGCACCGGCAATCGCGGCTAGTACCTGCGCTTCGAGCCGATCGTTTTCGGCCAAGAGATCGGTGCTCATGCCGCCTGACCTCTAAGGAAAGGCAGGTCGGTGTCGCCGGGACGGATGCCCGCCTGGGTCAGCATGCAGTGAACCTGGCCGCGATGATGCGTCTGATGATTGAAGACATGCGTGATCAGCAGCCATTTCGGCTTGGTCAGATCGCGCTTCGCCGCGCCGGAATAATAGGTGAAATCGCCGGCAAGCGCGATGTCGTCGATTTCGTCGCCCCATTCGATGATGCGTTCATCGAAGGCAACGCGATCGCGCTTCAACTCATCCCAATTCGCACGCAGGCTCGACGATTCCGGAATGCCGGCTTTCGGCCGCGGCGTTCCCCAGAAGCGCGACATCCAAATCTCGTCGGCCCAAAGCAGATGATTGAGCGTGCCGTGAATCGAGCCCAAGAAGGCGCCACGCTCCTGCCGCCGCGCCTCGTCCGTGAGCCGATCGGCGCAGGAATAGAGATTGTCGTTCTGCCAGCGATTATAGCGCGCCATGCACTTCACATAGCCGGTCCCGATCATGAGGTTCTTCGTTCCAATGAGGCGCGGCTCCAGAGCCCAATTATTTTGTTTTACTGAATTGCCGTTGGGCCAAATGACGTCCAAACCGAACTGATCCTCGCCGGTGAAACTCGCGTTTGGCTTATAGGTGACAAGGACACCTGGAAACTTGCGGCCATTGCATTGCATGCGCTTATCTGTCGCCGGAAGGCGCAGACGGGGAAATCCAGATAGTCGCTCAACGTGAGCACCCCATTCACCGGCTCCATCGGGGTACGTACCGAGACCTTTCCGACTTGTGAGCAATCGTCGCGGATGGTGGCCGTGTAAAAGCCGGCGCGAAGCTCGCCACCCTCGGCAACAGCAAGGTTTTCCGCCGTTACGCTGCCGGTTGTCCAGACGCGAACTCCCGGCCGCTGCGGTTGACACGCTGCTAACAACAAAGCCAATCCAAGGATTGCGAGAACCTGTTTCACTTCGTCCCCCGGCGAAGCCCGCCCAGCTGCAGCAACTAAGCCGCTTTGCCGAGCAGTGCGGTCTTCACCTTATCGACGATCGCCTTGAACGCCTCCGGCTCGCGGATCGCAAGCTCGGAGAGAACCTTGCGGTCGATCTCGACGCCGGCTTTGGCGAGCCCGTCGATAAAGCGCGAATAGGTGAGCCCGAATTCGCGTACCGCGGCATTGAGGCGCTGAATCCACAATGCCCTGAAGACGCGCTTCTTGGTTTTGCGGTCGCGTGTCGCATATTGCATCGAGCGATCGACTGCGGCCTTGGCGGCGCGGATCGTATTCTTGCGACGGCCGTAGAAACCCTTCGCCTGTTTCAGTGTCTTCTTGTGCTTGGCGTGTGCTGTGACGCCGCGTTTGACGCGTGCCATTTAAAATCTCCTAAGATCGGTAAGGTTGGACGTCAGTCGTTCGGCAGAAAATACTTCTTCACATTATCGCCGTCGCTCTTGAAGAGCACGTTCGTGCCGCGAAGGTTGCGGATCTGCTTCTTCGTCCGTTTGATCATGCCGTGACGCTTGCCGCGCTGGGCATAGAGGACCTTGCCTGTCCCGGTGATTTTGAAGCGCTTTTTGGCGCCAGATTTGGTCTTCATCTTGGGCATTTTGCTCTCCAATGGGCGCGCGGGCGCCTCTAATGCTGTGCGGTCGATCGAGATCAGACCTGAACGAGCGGAAAAAACCGCCACGGCAGCCCTACCGGCCGGGCGGTTTGGAGGGTCTATAAGCCGGGAGGATGGCCAAAGGCAAGCTTGGCACAGATTGGGCGCGGCTGGCGCAACCTGTGCCGCAGGCGCGAATTATCGGGAGCGGGCGCTCCTGCCCCGGCCTCAAGGATCCCAATGCCCGATACCCCGCCCCCCGGACATACTGGCCCGCACGGGGCGAGCGTCCTGCCGCGCGTCCGCGTCGACAGCTACAATCTCGCGCTCCGCTCCAAGGATGGTTTCATCGGCGACCGCGCGTCGAAGAAGGCATTCGCCGAAATCCTGCAGGACTGGCGCGACCGCTTCGCCCGCATCGACGAGGACCCGTTCGGCGGCCAGACCGAGCTTCCCAAGAAGAAGCTCGACGAGACGCTGCTCAACGGCGATCCCGAAGCCGCCGGCGTCGTCCACGGTGCGATCGAGGATTTCGCCCAGGAATTCGCCTCGGTCACACGGCGGTTCCTGCGCACCAAGGACTGGGCGGACACGCAAAAGATCGCCGTCGGCGGCGGCTTCCGCAACAGCCGCATCGGCGAGGTGGCGATCGGCCGCGCCGCGGTTCTCCTGAAAGCCGACGGCGTCGCGATCGACCTCGTGCCGATCAAGCACCATCCCGACGAAGCGGGTCTCCTCGGCTCGGTGCAGTTGCTGCCGTCCTGGGCTTTATCGGGCCATGACGGCCTGCTCGCCGTCGATATCGGCGGCACCAACATCCGCGTCGGCATCGTGCTGACGCAATTGGCGAAGGCGAGCGATCTTTCCGCCGGCAAAGTATGGAAGAGCGAGCTCTGGCGCCATGTCAATGATTCACCGTCGCGCGACGAAGCCGTCGCGCGCCTCAACAAAATGCTGCAAAAGCTGCTCGACGCGGCAAAAGACGAAAAGCTGAAAATCGCGCCGGTGATCGGCATCGGCTGTCCCGGCGTCATCGACCCCGATGGAACGATCGACCGCGGCGGGCAAAATCTGCCGGGCGGCAATTGGGAAGACGAAAAATTCAACCTGCCGAGCGAAATCGTCAAAGCGATCCCGACGATCGGCGATCACGATACGCACGTGATCATGCATAACGATGCGGTCGTGCAGGGCCTGAGCCAGGTGCCGTTCATGACCGACGTCGAGCATTGGGGCGTGCTGACGATCGGCACCGGCCTCGGCAATGCGCGCTTCACCAACATCGCCGCGCGCGATGGCAAGAAGGACGACAAGGACAACAAGGACAAAGCCAAGAACGACAAAGCGAACGGCGACAAAGCCAAGAAGAAGAAAAAAGATAAGGACAAAGAAAAAGAAAAGGAAAAGGTGTGAGCCGCTCTGGCGCGGGAATCAGACCGCCTCGCGTTTGCTAAGCCAATCTGAAAACAGCATGTGCACGATCGCAAGCGCGGCGATCGCGCCGCCGACAATGCCCGTGGCCTCGATGCCCCAGTTCTCGTAGACTGCGCCGGCAATCGCCGAACCGAGGCCGGTGCCGAGATAAATGCCGGCAGCATTCAAGGCCAGCATCACGCCTTGCGTCTTCGCATCGATCGCCATCAGCCGCGCCTGCTGCGGGACGGTGAAACCCCAGCCCGCGAGATTCCATACGAAGCTGATTGTCAGACCAAGTGCGAGCCCGTAACGAATCGTCGTGAACGCCGGCAAAAGCAGCGCCTGCGCGATCAGGAACATGAGCAACGCTCGGCTTGCGCCGAGCCGGTCGGTCAGCCGGCCGGCGATGATATTGCCGACGAAGGCTCCGATGCCGCCTGCCGTCAGCATCAACGCCACGCCGTCGCGTCCCATGCCGAGTCGCAGTTCCGCAAGCGGACCCATGAACGTGACGCCGAGATAACCGGACGTCGCGATCGTCACCGTCAACAGCGCGGCAACGATGTGGCGCGGGCTGATGATCGTGCGCCAGAGCGTGACGAGGGATTGCGGCTGGAAGTGCACGTCGCGCGGCACCTCCAGCGCCACCCATAGGGAAACCAACGCGCATAAGATCGCCGCCACCACAAAAGCGGTGGAGGGCCCGAACGTGTAGCCGATAAACGCCCCCGCCGGCACGCCCACCACCTGCGCGACCGTCATGCCGGCGAATACGAAAGACAGCGCCTTGCCGCGCGTCCGCTGGTCGCAACCGCGATGGCAGCTGCGACCGGCGTCGTCATGCCCGAGCCGATCGCCGCCAATATGCGTGCGGCGTAGAGATAGCCCGGCGTCAATGCCGCCGCCGACAGAAGGCTCGCCAGCACGAAAATCGCCAGGCCGGTGAGAATGACGGTGCGCCGTCGCAATCCGCCGGTGATCGCGATGAGCACCGGCGAGGTAAGCGCATAGCCAAGCGCATAAGCGCTCATCACCCAGCCCGCCTGCACCTTGCTCATCGACAAGGATTGCGCGAGCGGCGAAAGCATGCCGATGACGAGAAAGGCGCCGGCGCCGACGGCGAAATTGACGAAGGCCAGCGGCAACAGGAGAAATTTTTGACGCGCGGGCGCGTCGGCGTCGATCATGCGAATTGCAAACTCCGGGGGAGAGGACCGCACTATAGCGCGCAGCGAGCGATCGTGTACCGCGTGCGCTTCACCAACATCGCCGCGCATGACGCCGCGAAGCCGGCGATCTCACAAATTCGGCGCTGCGGGCGCGATCACGACGACGCGTCCGCATGGCGGACGGGAGGTGAGCACGGAACTGGCCACGCCCCAGAGCACCGGCCCGCCCGCTCCGTCGGCGACGACCGGCCCGCCGGAATCGCCGCGGCACACTTCCGATCCGCGCGTCGCGGCGATGACCAGCCCCCTCGAGGTCATCAGCAAGGATCGAGATGCGTGGTTTTCAACGTCCCGACGCCTTCTTCGGAGAGACCCGTGCCGGCGAGCCGCAGGCCGGGAGGCGGCCGCGAGCTGCGGCTGATCCTGACCGGTTCGCGCCCGCGCACCGGCGAGGCAAGCCGCAGGATCGCCGTGTCTAGCGACAGTTCGAGGAGTCCCGCGTATTCGGGCGGCAGGTCGGCCGTCGCGACCGCGTAACGCCTGACGGAGGCGATCGGGATGGCCGGACGCACCGGCTTGGCGCCGTCATAGAGCACGACGGCGGCCGCGAGCGGAATGTCCTTGACGCAATGGGCCGCGGTCAGCACGAGGTCGCGCGCGATCAGCACGCCCGAGCAGCGGCTCACGCCGATGGAGTTGGAGCCGGCAACGAGCGTGCCGATGCCGACCGTCGCCTGGCTCAGCCGGTTGCGGCCGGCAATCGCGCCGCCGTCTATGGCGGAGGCGGAGCCGGCGGTGAGGAGGAGGGCGGAAGCGATGGCGAGAGCGGGCAGAATTCTTCGATGGCGATGAGTCATGGTGGGGACCGGACCGAAACAGCGCGTAGGTGGGAACTTCCCCAGCGCTTGGTTAGCCTGGTAAAGCTGCGGCGAAGTGACGGTGGAAGCTCGCGGTTGGACGCGGGCGTCGGCCGCCATCGAAATGATATCGAGCGGCCGAGGGCGGAAATCCGGACGGGATTAGCGGACGCAGCCGGCTGCATGCGCATCGCCCTCAGCATCAGGAAAAGAGGATTTCCTTGTCGGGCGTGAACGCCCGATCGATCTCGTTCGGCTCTAGATAGAGTCCGCCGCGCGCCGCCTTGAGAAATCGCCGCACGGTAATGAGCGCGTCCTGCGATCCGCTGGCGATCAGCTCCGAAGGCGGCTTGCCGCCAAACACAAGGGAGCGATGCGGCCGGCGCAGCCACGCGACCCCGTCCGACTCTTTAGCGTTGAGGATTTGTAGTGCCTGATGGATTCCGAGCACCGCCGAAATCCGGGTGAGAACGTCCAGGCCTAGGGTGATGTCGCGATGCTCGCGTACCGCCTTCGGATAGCAGGGAACATCCCGCGTTTGAGGGGGCGCTTCGTTGAGAGAACAACCGCAAATGCTTTCCAAGCTCGAGAGTCTAGCGGCCACGACGGTAATCGCGTCGCCCCCGGTTGAGACGCTCAGCCTACTTGAGCAGATGAGTGCCGAGGCACCGGCGATTCGGCTGAAGGCCGCCGCAGCGGAAATGATGCTCGGCTTCGATCGATCGATGCGCGACGTGGAGAAGCTGCACTCCGACTCTCGTGACCAACTTCTAAGCTGTGTTGACATTTTTCCCTCGGCGTCGCCGAAGCGTGAGCAATTCTTCGAGAGCGTGCAAAACCTGATTGATTTGGCTGAGGCTAGAGCGACGGACTTATGCGGTAACCGGGAGCAGCTGAGCAAAATCCTTAAAAGTCTGCAGCATTCGTTTCCGTTGGGCGGGCAGTATTGTCTGAGCTAGCTGAGCACTTCATTCATCAGGTGGATGAGCTGATAGAGAGTCTCCTTGAGCAAGCGCTTTTCTGCGCGCACTTCGCGCAGAACATTTGGGCTATAAGGGCGATGGCCAGACATTTGACACTCCAGAACGGTTGAAAGCTTTCTTGGATAGTCTGCCGACCGGATAGTCTTGGTATGCGCATCTCGGTGGAGCAAGGCTATAAGAACGCTCTCGCGTCCTTGCCGCCAGAACGCGCTAAGAAGGCCAATGCGGCTCTCTTGAAATTCCAGAACAATCCCCGCCTGAGATCACTCGACTTTAGGCAGTTAAAATCCAATCCGGGCTACTTTATCATCGATCCTCATCGGGGTGACCGAGTATCCTGAGGAAGGAATCGGAGGATCATCACACCGCTGTCGACGTTGGACCTCATGACAACGTATTCCGCAGGTGGAAGCGAAAAAATGAGTAGGTTGGCGGCCACTTCCACGCCTTCCTCAAATGTCCTCCGCCTGCAGCGCCCCTGTGCTATTGCACCCTGCGAGCCCGGCGGGATCACCCCCTCCGCTGCAAGATCATCGTCGAGAGCGGCGGCAGCTTCATCACCAGCGACCAGGGATGGCCGTGGCTCGGCTCGTCCGAAGTATGGAACGGCGGCAGCCGTTCCGGGCTGGTGCCGCCATATTGCGCGGCATCGGTGTTGACGATCGCATGCCAGGCGCCGGGCTGCGGCGCGCCGACCCGATAATTTTCGCGCGGCACGGGCGTGAAATTCGAGATGACCATGACGACATCATCGGGCTGGTCGCCGTAGCGGGCAAAGGCGAGCACGCTATTGTCGCGATCGTCGCCGATCAGCCAGCGGAAGCCTGAATCCTCGCAATCGCGCGCATGCAAAGCCGGCGTCTCGCGATAGATATGGTTCAAATCGCGGACCAGGCTCTGCACGCCTTTGTGATTGCCGTCGGCCAGCAGATGCCAGTCGAGACTGCGATCGTGATTCCATTCGCGCTCCTGGCCGAAGTCGCCGCCCATGAACAAAAGCTTCTTGCCGGGATGGCCCCACATGAAGCCGAAATAGGCGCGTAAATTGGCAAAGCGCTGCCAGCGGTCGCCGGGCATGCGGCCGAGCAGCGAGCCCTTGCCGTGCACGACCTCGTCATGACTCAGCGGCAGGATGAAATTCTCGCTGAACGCATAGACCATGCCGAAGGTCATGTCGTGGTGATGGTAGCGCCGGTGGATCGGCTCTTTCGACATGTAGCGGAGCGTGTCGTGCATCCAGCCCATGTTCCATTTGAAGCCGAAGCCGAGACCGCCGGTATAAGTCGGCTGCGACACGCCGGGCCATGCCGTCGACTCCTCGGCGACGGTGAACACGCCGGGCTTGGTTTCATAAGCGACCTCGTTCATGCGGCGAAGAAAATCGATCGCTTCGAGATTCTCGTTGCCGCCGTAACGGTTCGGCACCCATTCGCCCGGCCGGCGCGAATAATCCAGATAAAGCATCGAGGCGACGGCATCGACGCGCAATCCGTCGAGATGATATTGCTCGAGCCAGAAGCGCGCATTCGAGACGAGGAACGCCATGACCTCGCGGCGTCCGAGATTGTAGATGTGCGTGCCCCAATCCTGGTGAAAACCCTGGCGCGGATCGGCATGCTCGTAGAGATGCGTGCCGTCGAAACGCGCAAGACCATGCGGATCGTTGGGAAAATGCGCGGGAACCCAGTCGAGCAGCACGCCGATCCCTGCGGCGTGCGCGCTTTCGACGAATTCGGCGAATTCTTCCGGAGTGCCGAAGCGGCAGGTCGGCGCATAAAGCGAGATCGGCTGATAGCCCCACGAGCCGTCGAAGGGATATTCGGTGATGGGTAATAGCTCGATATGCGTGAAGCCGAGATCGCGAACATAAGGAATGAGCCGCTCGCCGAATTCCTTGTAGCTGAGATACCGGTTGCCCTCTTCGGGAACGCGCGCCCATGAGCCGAGATGGCACTCGTAGATCGAGATCGGCCGTTTACGCGGCTGCGGGGCACCGCGGCCCTCGATCCAGCCTTCGTCGTGCCATTGCGGTTTTTTGGGCAAGCCGTGCAGGACGGAGGCGGTCGCCGGCGGATGCTCGGCGCGGAACGCGACCGGATCGGCCTTGAGCGGCAGGAGGCGCCCGGAAGGATCGCGCATTTCGTATTTGTACCGCTGCCCCTGCGGCAGCTCGGGAACGAACAATTCCCAGATGCCGGTCTCGTGCCGCAGGCGCATCGGATGGCGCCGGCCGTCCCAGATGTTGAAGTCGCCAACGACGCTGACATTGTGGGCGTTAGGTGCCCAGACGACAAAGCGGCCGCCCGTGACGTTGCCGTGCTCGACCATGTGCGCGCCGAAGACATTGTAGAAGCGCGACGTGCCGATGTCCTCGACGGCGGAGAAATCGTCGGAGGCAAGCACCGGTCCGAAGGAATAGGGGTCCCATTCGACGCGCGTTTCGCGCGGCCAGGCGATTTCGAGCTTGTAGTAGGGCCGGTGCACCGAGGAAACGCGGCCGCAGAAGAAGCCGGACGGGTCGACGCGCTTCAGCTCGCAGAGGAGGTCGCCGCCCTGGACGGACAGCGCGCGGACCTCGGCCGCTCCCGGCAACATGGCACGAATCTCGTAGAGGTCGTGGCCGACCCTGTGCGGTCCGAGGACGGAGAAGGGATCGCCATGGGTCGCCGCGACGATCGCGGCGATCGCGCCGGGATGGACGGCGAAAGGCGGCTCCTCGGCGCGCCTCGGCGAAGCCTTCGGCTCGGGCGCGACCTTGACCTCGGCGGCCGCCTTGGCTGGTTTGTTCATGTCCGCGATACCTCGCCGATTATGTCAAGAACGCCTCGCACGGGGATGTCGATCCAATCCGGCCGATGGCTCGCCTCGTAGCCGATTTCGTAGAGCGCCTTGCGAAGGAGGTGGAGGTTGAGGAGGAGGTGGCGCGTCCTCTCGTCCTCGATAAACACCGGTGTGCCCCGCGTCCCCTCCTCATAAGCAGCATGGAACGTCGTCGAAACTAGATTCTGCCAGAGGCGTGCGATCTCGGCCGTCCGCCGCGACCCCGGGCGCGCCTCAGTTCGGCTCGCTGTCGCCGCAGCGTAGGCATAGGAGCGCAACATGCCGGCAACATCGGCGGTAGGCGAGGCCTTCATCCGCCGCTCGTCCAGGGAACGCAGAGGTTCGCCTTCGAAATCGACGATCATCACATCATCCCGCGCGATCAGGATTTGGCCAAGGTGCAGGTCGCCATGTATGCGGCTCTTGATCGCGCGGATCGGCACCACGGTCGCCGCCGCTATAGCCGTCTCGATGGCCCCGCGGCTCTGCAGGAAACTTCGTGCATGCTCGGCCCGTTGACCCTGCAGCTCGGGCATCAGGCGCTCGACCGCCTGATAGGCGCCTTTGGCGAGGCTTCTCGCCTCCTCGGCGACAGCTTCGACATCCTCGCGCTTCAGCGGTTCCTGGGCGAATGCCGGATCGTCGGTCGCAACCGTAAGCGCGATATGCATTTCCGCGATCCGACGCGCAATCGTGCGTACGTAATGCAGCTCGAAGCTTGCCTCGTCCTCGATCTGCGTCGCCTCACGCTCCGGTAACAGGCTCAATCGCTCAATCTCGCGACCGAGCGATTCTAGTGTCCAGGCCCAGGCATCGCCTTGATTGCGGACGAACTGCTGCAGAATGGCAAGAGCCGTCCGCCTCCCGTCGGCGCCGACGTGCTCGGCTATTCCGTAGAGTGCCGGCGTGTTTGCATAACCTGCGACCTCCGTCAGAAATCGCCCGATCTCGATTTCAGGATTGATGCCTTCGCGAATACGCCGATAGATTTTCAGAACCATCCGATCGGCAATGTTGAAAGAGGTATTGCTTTGCTCGCCACCGAGCCGCTGCACGGGGCCACCGTCGCTCTCGGCTTGGTCCTGCCCCGCGAGCGCTTTCGTCGTAGTGAAGACGATTTCCCCTTCGCTCGATTTGAGATGCTCGCCCTTGCGAATAAGCGACAGCATAGTCATCGCGAAATTGGGATCGCCTTCGGCATCGAGCACGATGCCGACCCTGGCGCCACGCCGCACGCGGGCAACTGCGTAAGCGGAGCCCGCATCTTCATCACCTTCTTCGGCGAGAGCGAGCGGTAGAAAATAGTGCTGAATGTCACCGCCTTTGATTACTACCTCGACGGTCGGCAGGAGGAAGGCGCGTTCCTGACCCTCGGCGCGCCGGGCGGCAACGCTCACAAGGCGTACCCGTTCGAGCTGTCGGCCGCGGCCGGCGAACCAGCGCCGTCCCGTCAGGAATGCAGGCACAATCGTGCGCTCGAAGGCGATTTTCTCGCGCCCTTCGAGCAATCGTTCGAGGGGGCCCGTAAGAACGAGGGTGAACAATTCCGGGGCGGCCTTCGGTCCAAAGCGTTCTGCTTCGACGTTTGCCTCCAGCTTGAACCAGAAGAAGCCGTAAGAAGGTAATGTCAAAAGATAAGGTAGTTGCCCGATCGGCGGAAAAATGCTGCCGGCGGTCAGCTCCGTCGGAATGGCACCGCGGAATTCGCTTAAGTCAAGCTCCACGGCCTGGGGTGCGCGCGATACATTCACGATGCAGAGTAACCGGTCATCATCCCATTCCCGCAGATAGGCGAGCACTTTCCTGTTGGACGGATAAAGGAAGCGCAACGTACCGCGTCCGAAAGCCAGATGCGCGCGACGCACCGAGATCATCCGCCGCATCCAATTGAGCAGGCTCGAAGGATTGGCGAGCTGCGCCTCGACATTCACGCCGGCGAAGCCGTAGATCGGATCCTGGATCGCCGGCAAGAATAGGCGCGCCGGATCGGCGCGGCTGAAACCGCCGTTGCGATCAGGCGACCATTGCATCGGAGTGCGCACCCCGTCGCGATCGCCGAGATAGATGTTGTCGCCCATGCCGATTTCGTCGCCGTAATAGAGAACTGGCGTGCCGGGCATCGAGAACAGCATCGAGTTCAACAGCTCGATCTTGCGGCGGTCGTTTTCGAGCAGCGGCGCAAGCCGGCGGCGAATGCCGAGATTGATGCGCATGCGGCGATCGACCGCGTAGAAAGACCAGAGGTAGTCGCGCTCCTTGTCGGTCACCATTTCGAGCGTCAGCTCGTCGTGATTGCGCAGGAAAATCGCCCATTGCGCGCCTTCCGGAATTTCCGGGGTCTGCCGCATAATGTCGGTGATCGGGTGCCGGTCTTCCTGCGCTAACGCCATGTACATCCGCGGCATCAGCGGGAAATGAAATGCCATGTGGCATTCATCGCCATCGCCAAGATATTGCGCCGTCTCTTCCGGCCATTGGTTCGCCTCGGCAAGCAGCATGCGGTCGGTGTAGGTCTCGTCGAGAGCGGCGCGTATTTTCTTGATGACCGTATGAGTCTCCGGGAGGTTTTCGCAATTGGTACCGTCACGCTCGCAAAGATACGGAATGGCGTCGAGCCGCATTCCGTCCACGCCCATGTCGAACCAGGCATGCATCGTATGTATGACGGCCGAAAGCACGCGCGGGTTTTCGAAGTTCAGGTCCGGCTGGTGGCTATAGAAGCGGTGCCAAAAAAACGCCTTGGCTTCCTCATCCCAGGTCCAGTTCGATTTTTCCGTGTCCAGGAAAATGATGCGCGCGTCGCGATAGAGTTCGTCGGTGTTGGACCAAACATAAAACTCGCGGGCATTCGATCCAGGCCGCGCTCTGCGCGCACGCTGGAACCAGGGGTGCTGGTCCGACGTGTGGTTGATGACGAGCTCGGTGATGACGCGCAGGTCCCGCTCGTGCGCCTCGCGGACGAAGCGGCGAAAATCGCGCAAGGTTCCGTAGCTCGCGTGGATGCCGCGATAATCGGCGATGTCGTAGCCGTCATCCTTCAGGGGCGACGGATAGAAGGGCATGAGCCAGATCGCCGTCGCGCCGAGTTCCTTGACGTAATCGAGTTTCCGCGTCAGCCCCTCGAAATCGCCCATGCCGTCATTGTCGGAATCAAAAAACGATTTGACGTGAAGCTGATAAATGATGGCGTCGCGGTACCATTGCGGCTCGCCGCGGTTGATCATGGGCCCGCCTCAGCACTCGGGGAAACAAGGCGCCAGATAATGACGGAGCGTTCGGCCGGATCAAGCGCGATCGTATGCGTTTTGCCGTGCAGCATGAAATGATAGCCTTGGAGGAGGTCGACGACCGCGATCGACGCGTGATCCGGCAGCCCGAATTCCCAGAGCGGGACCTCGTAAGCGCATTCCTGCCGGTTGCGGGGATCGAGATTGACCATGACCATGATCGCGTTGCTGCGGTCCGGCGAGAAGCGGGCGAAAGCGACGATTGCGTCGTTCCACGCATTGAGGAACAGCGTGCCGCGGACATCATGCAGCGCCGGGTTTTCGCGCCGGATGCGGTTTAGCGCCCGGATATGATCCTTGATGTTGCCGGGTGCATCGAAGTCCCGGATCGTTATTTCGTACTTCTCGGAATCGAGATATTCCTCGCGGCCCGGGAGCGGTTCGGACTCGCAGATTTCGAAGCCGTTATATAGTCCCCAATTGCCGGCGAGCATCGCTGCAAGGGTGGAGCGGACGATAAAACCAGGCCTGCCGCTTGTCTGCAGATAGAGTGGATTAATATCTGGCGTGTTGACGAAAAAATTCGGTCTATAATATTCGGCCATCTCGCCTTGTAACTCATTGAGGTACTCGGTGATGTTCCACTTTTCATCACGCCAGGTGAAATAGGTATAGGATTGTTGGAAGCCGATTTTGGCGAGCTTGCGCATCATGCTCGGCCGCGTGAAGGCCTCCGCCAGGAAAATCACATCGGGGTGTTCGCGATTGATGTCTTCGATGAGCCAGCGCCAGAACGGGATCGGTTTGGTGTGTGGATTGTCGACGCGAAATATCTTGACGCCTTTATCGATCCAGAAGAGCACGACGTCGCGCAAAGCGATCCAGAGAGATGGAAACGATTCGCCGTAAAAATGGACGTTGACAATATCTTCGTATTTCTTCGGTGGGTTTTCGGCATAGGCGATGGAGCCGTCCTTCTTCCATTCGAACCATTCTGGATGTTGCTTGATCCAAGGATGGTCCGGCGAGCATTGGATAGCGAAATCGAGTGCGATTTCGAGGTCGTTTTCGTGCGCGGCGTGAACGAGGCGGACGAAATCCTCCATCGTGCCCAGCTCAGGGTGAAGCGCGTCGTGCCCGCCCTCTTCCGAGCCGATGGCGTAAACGCTGCCCGGATCCGCGGGACTGGCGGAAAGCGCGTTATTGCGGCCCTTCCGGTTCGTCCGGCCAATGGGATGAATCGGCGGAAAGTAAAGCACGTCGAAACCGAGATCGCGCACATAAGGCAGGCGCGCGATCACGCCATTGAAGGTGCCGTGCTGGCGCGGGCTCGGCGTTTGGGACCGGGGGAAAAGCTCATACCAGGAGGAGAATGCCGCCGTCTTGCGATCGACGATCACCATGAGTTCGCGCCCATAGCGCGAGACGTTGTCGCGCCGCCCATGCGTGGTCATGAAAGCGAGGACGCGCGGCTCAAGTAAGAGGCCTGCCGCATCGCTTCCAGCGCTTTCCGCTGCGGCAATGATCTCGTCGCGCTCCCTCACTGCGCCGCGTGAGCGCGGCTTCGTCTCGCGGATCAGATCGAGCCCATGCTCGAGGTCGAGGCTCAGGTCCTGACCGGCCGCACGCTTCTTCTCAAGAGCTGCCTGCCAACTCGCAAACGGATCGCGCCAGGATTCGATCGTATAGACATAGCGCGCATTCTCTTCGAGCGGAAACGAGCCCGTCCAACGATCGTTCTCGACAAAGCGCATCGGCGCGCGACGCCAGTCGGTCTCCCGCTGCGGCCGATACAACAGAGCAACGGCAATTTTGTCGTGCCCATCCGAAAACACTGTCGCCTGCACGGCGAGCGTGTCGCCGACGATGCGCTTGATCGGCGTCTCGCCGCAATCGATCATGGGGCTGACCGCTTCGATGACGATGCGGCCTTCCGCGATTTGCGGCGACAAAGCAGACTTCGGCGTCTGCGATATTCGAGCACTTAACGGTCCTGTCATGCGCCGATCCTCGCGACAGCGAACGGCAGGTCGGAGAGGAGTTCTGAGGCTGCGACTTCTCCGCTGGAGATAAATGCCGATCCCGTGAGTAGGTTGCGCCAGCGCCCCTCGGGCACGGTCAGCCGGGTATCGCGCCAGGCTGCCTCCCCGAGAGGCAGATCAAGGCCGGCAAGCTGCCGATGCAAAAGCCGCGGAGCCGCCACGAGCAGCATGTCCTCGTGGCGTTGCCGTATGAAACTGACGAGCCGCGTCGCTTCCGCGCCGCGCAATGGCACCGGCGCAAACGTGCCGTCGCTGTAGAGTTCCGGCGCCGCGGCGCGATCGGCAAGCAGGATGGCAATGATGCCCTGCTTGATCCGTCCATCCGGCCAGGACGAGATCAGGTCGACAAGATTACCGGTGCCAGACAGCGCTGCTTGGCGCGCGGCATAATCGACTGGGCGCCGATTGTCGGGATCCACCAAAGAAAAATCCCAGAATTCGGTGCCTTGATAAAAATCAGGAACCCCCGGCAGCGTGATCTTCAGGATCGTGCGTGTCAGCCCGTTGAGCATGCCGCGCGCCGAAAGCTCGTGCGCGAGCGGCACGATCGCTCTCCAAGGTGTCGCGCTGGCCTCGAAAAGAAGTGCGAGAAACTCGCGTGCTTGTGCCTCGTACGCGCTGTCGGGATTGGTCCACGAGGTGTGGCGCTTCGATTCGCGTAGCGCTTTTTCCGCGTACG
>Ga0163163_10002562_pt1 | contig 15390 bp, 13 predicted proteins | sample S65metaG_FD_119766 | JGI IMG/M metagenome (GOLD analysis project Ga0163163, IMG submission 119766) | Switchgrass rhizosphere microbial communities from Kellogg Biological Station, Michigan, USA - S6-5 metaG | ecosystem: Host-associated > Plants > Roots > Rhizosphere > Soil | place: USA... | reverse complement strand
GTCGAGATCCACGTGCTGCAGGGCGAGCGGGAGATGGCCAGCTACAACAAGACGCTCGGCAAGTTCCAGCTCGTCGACCTGCCGCCGGCGCCCCGGGGTGTCCCGCAGATCGAGGTGACGTTCGACATCGACGCCAACGGCATCGTGCACGTGTCCGCGAAGGACCGGGCGACGGGCAAGGAGCAGTCGATGACGATCACCGGCCAGTCCTCCCTCGCCAAGGACGACATCAACCAGATGGTCAAGGACGCCGAGGCGCACGCCGAGGAGGACCGGCGCCGTCGGGACGAGGTCGAGGTGCGCAACAACGCCGACAACCTCGTGTACCAGACCGAGAAGGTCCTGCGGGAGCAGGGCGACAAGGTCTCCGACGAGGAGCGCTCGGCGGTCGAGCAGCCCTTGGCGGACGTCAAGACCGCGCTCGAGGGGACGGACACCGCCGCCATCAAGGAGGCCATGGAGCGCCTGATGACGGCCAGCCAGGCCTTCAGCCAGAAGCTCTACGAGGCCGCTGCCCGTGACACCGCTGGTGCCGCCGGCACCTCGGCCTCGGGTGCGTCGACGACGGGTCAGAGCGACGACGAGGTCGTCGACGCGGAGATCGTCGACGAGGAGTCCTGATGAACGCCGACGAGCCGACGGTCGACCCGGCCGCCGAGGAGGCGACCGTCCCAGCACCGAACGAGACGTCCCCGGACGGCACGCCGTCCGGGGATGCCGCGGCGGAGGAGCAGGCTGCGGCCGAGCCCGTCGAGCTCGACATCGACGTCCTGCTCTCGGAGCGGGACCAGTTCAAGGACATCGCGCTACGGCTGCAGGCCGACTTCGACAACTACCGGCGTCGAGTGGGATCGCAGCGCGGCGAGGAGATCGACCGCGCCACCGGCCGCATCGTCGAGAGCCTCCTGCCGGTGCTCGACGCCTGCGAGGCCGCGTTCGCGCACGGCGTGGACGGCGTCGAGCCGATCTGGTCGGCGTTGATCGGCGTGCTGCAGAAGCAGGGCCTCGAGGCCCTCGACCTGCAGGGCAAGCCGTTCGACCCGGCCGTGGCCGACGCCGTCACCCACGAGCCCGGCGAGGACGAGGCCTTCGACGGCCCGGTCGTCACCGACACGCTCCGCACCGGCTACCGCTGGAACGGCAAGGTCCTACGGGCCGCGATGGTCCGGACCAAGGGATGAGGCCGGGGACGACGCCGGGCGAGGTCCCGTCGAGCGCCCCGGCCCCGAGCACCGCACGGAGGAGGTGAGCAGATGGCACCGCAGCGGGAGTGGTTCGACAAGGACTACTACAAGGTCCTCGGCGTGTCCGAGGACGCGCCGGCCAAGGACATCACGAAGGCGTACCGGAAGCTGGCTCGCACCTACCACCCCGACGCGAACCCCGACGATCCGAAGGCCGAGGACCGCTTCAAGGAGATCTCGGCCGCGTACGACGTGCTGGGCGAGGACGCCCGGCGCAAGGAGTACGACGAGGTCCGCAGGATGGGCCCGGTGGCCGGCGGCTTCGGCGGCGGCGGGTTCAACCCCGGCGGCGGAGGGCCGGGCGGCTTCACGTTCAACGTCGGCGGTGCCGACATGGGTGACCTGCTCGGCAACCTCTTCGGACGGGGCGCCCGCGGCCCGACCGCCGGGGCGGGCGTGTCGCCCCAGCGGGGCAACGACCTCGAGGCCGAGCTGACGCTCGAGTTCGAGGACGCCGTGCGCGGCCTGTCCACCACGCTCTACCTGACGTCGGACGCGGTGTGCTCCACCTGCGCGGGCAGCGGCGCCCGGCCCGGAACGCATCCGCGCACGTGCCCGGTCTGCAGCGGCCGCGGCGTGGTCGACGACAACCAGGGCCTCTTCTCGTTCTCGTCGCCCTGCACGAACTGCCAGGGGCGCGGCGTGGTCATCGACGACCCCTGCCCGACCTGTCGCGGCACCGGCATCGAGCGGCGGCCGCGGGAGGTCAAGGTCCGGCTCCCTGCGGGCGTCGCCGATGGCCAGCGGATCCGGCTCAAGGGCCGCGGTGGCCCCGGCCGCAACGGCGGCCCGCCCGGCGACCTGTTCGTCACCTGCCATGTGAAGCCCCACCAGCTGTTCGGCCGCGACGGCGCCAACCTCACGGTGCGCGTGCCGGTCACGTTCGCCGAGGCGGCGCTCGGGGCCAACGTCCAGGTGCCGACCCTGGAAGGCGCGCCCGTCACGTTGAAGTTGAAGGCCGGCACGCAGTCGGGATCCAAGCACCGCGTGAAGGGCCGCGGCGTCCCGTCGAGGCGCAAGACGGGTGACCTGATCGCCACGGTGGACGTGGTGGTGCCGACGAAGCTCTCCGACGCGGAGCGCGAGGCCATCGAGCAGTTGGCCGCGGCAGCCACGGGCTCGCCCCGCGCCGGGATGGAGCCATGATGGCCGGGCGGACGAGCACGCAGGCGGTCTACGTCATCTCGGTCGCGGCCGAGCTGGCCGGGATGCACCCCCAGACCCTGCGCATCTACGAGCGCAAGGGCCTGCTCGAGCCGGCGCGGACGGCCGGCGGCAACCGTCGCTACTCCGACGACGACATCGATCGGCTGCGGCGCATCGCCGACCTGGCCGGCGAGGGCATGAACCTCGCCGGCATCCGCCGGGTCATGGAGCTCGAGGAGCAGGTGGCGGGGCTGGAGGCCGAGCTGGCCCGAGCCCGTTCGATGGCCGATCGCGCCGTCTCCGACGCCGAGCGGCGCCAGCGCCGGGACCTGGTGCCGCTGCGTCAGTCGATGGCCCGCTTCGGTGACTGGGGTCGTCTGTTCGAACGCGAGTGAGTGCTCCGCTGAGAAAACTTGATACGCAACGTAGCAGGATTTTGGAAGAACGGTAGCCTGGAGCCATGGCCCTCGACCCCAACAAGTGGACGATGAAGACCCAGCAGGCGGTGGCCGCCGCGGTCGACGTGGCGAAGTCGAACGCGAACCCGGAGCTGACGCCGGACCACGTGCTCGGCGCCCTGCTCAAGCAGGAGGACACGATCGTCCCGGTCGTGGTCCAGAAGCTCGGACTCGCACCGCTCATGCTGCGCAACCGGGCGGACGAGGCCGTGGCCAAGCTGCCCCACGCCTACGGCGGCGGCGAGCCGAGGCTCAGCCGCGAGACGAACGACGTGTTCGAGGCGGCCGACCGCTTCCGCAGCGACCTGCGCGACGACTACCTCTCGGCGGAGCACCTGCTGCTCGCCATGAGCGGTCGCATGGGCGTCAGCAGCGAGGAGGTCCTGCAGGCCCTGCGCGAGGTGCGCGGCAGCCACCGGGTGACGTCGCAGAACCCGGAGGAGCAGTTCCAGGCCCTCGAGCGCTACGGGCAGGACCTCACGCAGCGGGCCCGCGACGGCAAGGTCGACCCGGTCATCGGACGCGACGAGGAGATCCGCCGTGTGATCCAGGTGCTCTCCCGCCGCACGAAGAACAACCCGGTGCTCATCGGCGAGCCCGGTGTCGGCAAGACGGCCATCGTCGAGGGGCTGGCCGGGCGCATCGCGGCCGGCGACGTGCCCGAGGGCCTGAAGAACAAGCGGCTCATCGCGCTCGACATCGGCAGCATGCTGGCCGGCGCGAAGTACCGCGGCGAGTTCGAGGAGCGCCTGAAGGCCGTCCTCAAGGAGATCACCGACTCGGCCGGTGAGGTCATCACGTTCGTGGACGAGCTGCACACCATCGTCGGTGCCGGCGCGGCCGAGGGCGCCATGGACGCCGGCAACATGATCAAGCCCATGCTGGCCAAGGGCGAGCTGCGCATGATCGGCGCCACGACGCTCGACGAGTACCGCAAGTACGTCGAGAAGGACCCGGCGCTCGAGCGGCGCTTCCAGCAGGTCTACGTCGGTGAGCCGACGGTCGAGGACACCATCGCCATCCTGCGCGGCCTGAAGGAGCGCTACGAGGTCCACCACGGCGTGCGCATCCAGGACTCCGCGCTGGTGAGCGCCGCGGTGCTGTCGAACCGCTACCTCACCAACCGCTTCCTGCCCGACAAGGCCATCGACCTGGTGGACGAGTCCGCGAGCAAGCTCCGCATCGAGATCGACTCCATGCCGACGGAGATCGACGTCGTGGACCGGCGCATACTGCAGCTGGAGATCGAGAAGGTCGCGCTCTCCAAGGAGACCGACGAGGTGTCGTTGGAGCGGCTGGCGGCGCTCGAGGACGAGCTGTCCAAGCTCCAGGCCCAGTCCGCCGAGATGAAGGAGCACTGGGAGTCGGAGCGCGAGGCCATCGCGGCGATCCGCACGCTCAAGGAGGAGCTGGAGGGCCTGCGCAACCAGCTCGACCGGGAGACCGACCTGGAGAAGGCGGCCGAGGTCCGGTACGGGCGGATCCCCGAGTTGGAGCGGCGCATCGCCGACGCCACGTCGCACCTCGACGAGCTGCAGGCCGGTCGGCGGATGCTCAAGGAGGAGGTCGACGCGGAGGACATCGCGGAGGTCGTCTCCAAGTGGACCGGCGTGCCCGTCAGCAAGCTGATGGAGGGCGAGATGGAGAAGCTCGTCCACCTCGAGGAGCTGCTCCACCGGCGGGTGATCGGCCAGGACGAAGCCGTGACCGCGGTCGCGAACGCCATCCGCCGCAGTCGGGCCGGTCTGTCCGACCCGAACCGCCCGATCGGCTCGTTCCTCTTCCTCGGCCCGACCGGGGTCGGCAAGACGGAGCTGGCCCGAGCCCTGGCCGAGTACCTGTTCGACGACAGCAAGGCCATGGTCCGCATCGACATGGGCGAGTACATGGAGAAGCACTCCGTCTCCCGCCTCATCGGCGCTCCTCCCGGCTACATCGGGTACGACGAGGGCGGTCAGCTCACCGAGCTCGTCCGGCGCCGGCCCTACAGCGTCGTCCTGCTGGACGAGATCGAGAAGGCACACCCGGACGTGTTCAACGCGCTGCTCCAGGTGCTGGACGACGGCCGTCTCACCGACGGTCAGGGTCGCACGGTCGACTTCACGAACACGATCCTCATCATGACGAGCAACCTGCCCGGCGATCCGATGGGCTTCTTCAAGCCGGAGTTCATCAACCGGATCGACGAGATCATCCGCTTCCGCTCGCTCACGGAGGACGACCTCGGCCTCATCGTCGAGATCCAGCTCGCCCTCCTGCGCCAGCGGCTGGCCGACCGCCGGATCACGCTCGACGTGACGCCGGAGGCCACCGCGCTGCTGGCCCACGAGGGCTACGACCCGGCGTTCGGCGCTCGCCCGCTGAAGCGGGTGATCCAGCGGGAGATCGGCGACCGCGCCGCCGTGCTGCTCCTCGAGGGCAAGGTCGGCGAGGGTGACACGATCCGGGTCGACGCCCGCGACGGGACGTTCGACGTGCACGCCGTCGAGGGCGTGCCCATCACGGTCTGACCGCGGCCCGCACCGTTTGCTCACGGCGACGGGGGCGGGTCGCCCTACAGTGGCGATCCGTGCTGCGTCACGTCGTCCTCTTCCGCTGGGAGCCCGGTATCACGCCCGACGATGTCGAGGCCGTGCGCCGCGGCCTCGACCGCTTGCCCGCGCTGATCCCCGAGTTGCGGTCGTACAGCCACGGACCCGACCTGCGGCTGGGCGAGGGCACGTGGGACTACGGCGTGGTGGCCGAGTTCGACGACGCCGCGGGCTGGGAGGCCTACGACCGACACCCGGATCACGACAAGGTCCGCGCCGAGCTGATCCGGCCGCACACGGCGGAGCGGGCCACGGTCCGCTTCGACGGCTGACGGCGCCGACGTGCCGGCCACCGTCGTCGTCGGGACGCAGTGGGGCGACGAGGGCAAGGGCAAGCTGACCGACCTCCTGGCCAGGGAGACGGCCATGGTCGTGCGGTACCAAGGCGGTCACAACGCCGGCCACACGATCGTGGTGGACGGCGCGACCTTCGCCCTGCAGCTCCTGCCGTCCGGGATCCTGTACGACCACGTCGTGCCGGTCATCGGCAATGGCGTCGTGGTCGATCCCGCTGTCCTCCTCACGGAGATGGACTCGCTCACCGCGAAGGGGATCGACTGCAGTCGCCTGAAGGTCAGCGGCGACGCGCACCTCATCCTCCCGTACCACCAGCAGCTCGACTTCCTGACCGAGCGCCGGCTCGGGCGGAACAAGCTCGGCACGACGAGACGGGGGATCGGACCGACCTACGCGGACAAGGCGCTCCGGGTCGGCCTCCGGGTGCAGGACCTCCTCGACCCGAAGATCTTCCGCCAGAAGCTCGACCAGACGTTGAAGGACAAGAACGCGGTCCTCACGCGCGTGTTCAACCGCCTGGCCATGGACCCCGGCGAGATCGCCGACCAGTACCTCGGGGAGCTGGCGCCACGGGTCGCCCCCTACATCGCGGACACCGTGGGTCTGGTGCACGACGCGCTGGAGGCGGACCGGCACGTCCTCCTCGAGGGCGCACAGGCGACGTTCCTCGATCTCGATCACGGGACCTATCCGTACGTCACGTCGAGCAACCCGACCGCGGGGGGCGCCTGCACCGGTTCGGGCATCGGACCTCGGCACATCACGCGCGTGATCGGCATCGCCAAGGCGTACTGCACCCGGGTCGGCGCGGGGCCGTTCCCCACCGAGCTCTTCGACGGCATCGGCGACCTGTTGGTCGAGCGCGGTCGCGAGTTCGGCACCAACACCGGACGGCGCCGGCGGACGGGATGGTTCGACGCCGTGATGCTGCGCCAGGCCGTTCGCCTGAACTCGTTGTCGGAGGTGGCGATCACCAAGCTGGACGTGCTCGATCCGTTCGAGACCGTCAAGGTGTGCGTCGCGTACGAGCACCATGGCGAGCGGCTCCGGACGATGCCCTACCACCAGAGCGTGCTGCACGACGTGACGCCGGTGTACGAGGAGTCCGCCGGTTGGCAGCAGGACCTCTCGTTCTGCCGCGAGGTCGCGGACCTGCCGCCCAAGGCCAAGGACTACCTCGAGCTGTTGGAGCGGCAGGTGGGTGTCCCCATCACGTTCGTCGGCACCGGGCCGGGGCGCGACCAGTACGTGCACCGGCCCGCATGAGCACGGGCCGGTCCGGCCGGTGAGGGTCGCCGTCGTCGGCGCCGGCGGTCGGGAGCACGCCCTGGCGGTCGCTCTCGCGCGGACGACCGAGGTGGTGGTCACTCCTGGCAACGCCGGCATCCCGGGCTCCGTCCCGGCGCCCCCCGAGGACCTCGACGGCATCGATCTGTTCGTCGTCGGGCCCGAGGTGCCGCTGGTCGAGGGCCTGGCCGACCGGCTGCGAGCCCGCGGCGCGCTCGTGCTCGGCCCCGGAGCCGACGGGGCGCGGCTCGAAGGCTCGAAGGCGTGGATGAAGTCAGTGCTGGCGGCCGCGCGGGTGCCCTCGGCGGCCTACGGCTCGTTCGGCGCCGACGGCGTCGACGAGGCGCTCGCCTTCCTGCGGACGTTGTCGGGGCTCTACGTCGTGAAGACGGACGGGCTGGCGGCCGGCAAGGGAGTGCTGGTGACGGAGTCGCTCGCCGAGGCGGAAGCGGATGTCCGGGCCAAGCTGGCCGGCGTCACCTTCGGCGAGGCGGGTCGTCGAGTGATCATCGAAGAGGGGTTGAGCGGGCCCGAGGTGTCGCTCATGTGCGTGTGCGACGGCCAGCGGGCCGCGCCCCTCGCCTCGGCGCAGGACTTCAAGCGCGTGGGCGACGGGGATGTGGGGCCGAACACCGGGGGCATGGGCGCCTACTCGCCGGTGCCCGCGGTCGGAGCCGCGAAGGCCGAGGAGCTGACGGAGGAGCTCGTGATGCCCACGCTCCACGAGTTGCGGCGCCGCGGCGTCGACTACCGCGGTGTGTTGTACGCCGGTCTCATGCTCACCCCGGACGGACCGAAGGTGCTCGAGTACAACGTGCGCTTCGGTGACCCGGAGACCCAGGTCGTGCTGCCGCGGTGGTCGGGCGATGTGGCCGCCTTCCTCGCGGCGGCCGCCGCCGGATCGTTGGGCTCGGCGGAGGCGCCGCAGTTCGACCGCGGGGCCGCGGTGACCGTCGTCTGCGCCAGTGAGGGTTACCCGCAACAGCCGCGCACAGGTGATCCGATCGCCGGCCTGGAGACCGCGTCCGCGGTACCGGGCGTGCAGGTGTTCTGCGCGGGCGTCGGGCCCGGTGTCGGCGGCTCCGGCCTCGTGACGGCGGGAGGACGCGTGCTGAACGTGACTGCGGTCGGCGACGACGTGCCCGAGGCGCACGCACGCGCGTACGAGGCCGTCGCGTTGTTGTCGTGGCCCGGCATGGTGGTCCGGCGCGACATCGCGGCCGCCGTGTGATCACGCCCGGGCGTCTGATGCGTCGCGTCGTCCGGTCAGGACGAGGTCTCGGCGGCCTCCAGCAGACGTGACGCGAGGTCGCGGGCGCCGCCCTCGAGGTCGTCACGCCGGATGGCCATGCCGCCGATGACGTCGGCTCCCGTCGCCCGGACGATGTCGCTCAGCTTGTCGAGCGCGTGGCGTGGTTCGAGGGCGAACGTGACGAAGGTGGCCGCCTTCTTGCCGCGCATGGCGGGCAGGCGGTCCTTGAGCCGTCCGGCGCGACCCGGGCGTTGCCCGAACACGAAGAAGCCGTCCGTCCACGCGCCCACCACGACGAGGTCCGCCTCGCTGAGCGCTTGGAGGTCGACCGCGGAGATGGGGCAGACGGTCGTGGCCGTGCCCCGCTCGCTGAGGGCGCGCCCCATGATCTCGGCCGCTTTCTTCGTGTTGCCGGTCAGGCTCTCGTAGATGACCACGGCGCGCACGGGCCGTTTCTACCATCCGCGCTACGGGCTGGACCGCCTGACGAGGGCGAGGGCGGCCTCTTCGATCTCGGCCTCCGACAGAAGGACCAGGCGAGCGGCGGCGCCGAGGGGCACGGGGCTGTCCTTGCTCGCCACTCGCGCCATGCTGCCCGTGAAGCCGGCGTCGACGAGCGCGGCGAGGACGCCTTCGCTGATGCCGCCGGTCCGGCGGGTCTCGTCGACGACGAGCACGCGCCCGGTCGCCTCGGCCTCCCGCACGATGTCCTCCACGGGCAGCGGCGCGAGCCAGCGGAGATCGACGACGCGTGTGGTGACGCCGCGTGCGGCGAGCGCGGGCACCACCCGCAGGCTCAGGTGGAGGCCGTTACCGCTCGTGACGATGGTGAGGTCGGTCCCGTCACAGTGGGTGCGGGCGGAGCCGAGGGCCACGTGCGAGTCGTCCCAGTCCGAGGGGGGCGCGTAGGGCGCCAGCCACGCTCCGTCTCCGGGTGTGTGCAGATCCGCGGTGTGATAGAGCGCGATCGGCTCCAGGAACACGCACACGCTGCCGTCGACGGTGGCGGCGGCCAGGCACGTGCGCAGCATCGCCGCGGCGTCATCGGGACGCGCCGCGGAGGCGATGACGAGGCCCGGGATGTCCCGTAGCACGCCGACGGCGTCGTCGTTGTGGAAGTGGCCGCCGAAGCCCTTCTGGTAGCCGTAGCCGGCGATGCGGACCACGAGGGGGTTGCGGTACTGACCTTGCGAGAAGAACTGCAGCGTGGCCGCCTCACCGCGCAGCTGGTCCTCGGCGTTGTGGAGGTAGGCGAGGTACTGGATCTCCGCGACGGGCAGGAGCCCGGTGACACCGGCGCCGAGGGCCAGGCCGAGGATGGACTGCTCGTCCAACACGGTGTCGAACACCCGGGCCGCGCCGGCCTTCTTGAGGAGGCCTCTCGTGACGCCGTAGACGCCGCCCTTGGCCGCGACGTCCTCGCCGAAGACGAGCATCTCCGGATAGCGGGCCAACCCGTCGACCAGGGCGCGGTTGATCGACTGGGCGAGGGTGAGCGGGCCCTCGTACTCGGGCAGCGGACCGTCGAACATGGCGGCCCGAGCTGCCGCGGAGGACGGTGTGGCCGCCTCCGCCCGCACCTTGTCCGGATGGCGAGGGGCCAGCGCCGACATGACCGACTCGGCGCTCGTCAGCTGGGGGTGGGTGGAGCACTCCTCCGCCAACTCGAGGATCTCGGCACCGATGCGGTCGTAGCGCTCCACCAGATCGGTGGGCTGGGCGAGACCGGCGGCGACGACGACGCGCGCCGTCGCGAGGATCGGGTCGCGCTCGAGGTCGAGGCGGATCTCGGCCGGCGTGCGGTACACCGCCTCGACGTCCGTGCCGGCGTGGGCGAGGAAGCGGACGACGCGCAGGTGGAGGAAGGCCGGGCTGCGCTCCGTCCGCACCCATTCGGCGGCGTCGGCCGCCGCGTCGAGCACGCCGCCCGGATCGGTGCCGTCGGCCTCGAACCAGCGGAGGTGCGGTCGTTGCGCGTACGCGGAGCGGATCCAACCCTCCGGCGTCCGGACGCTGATGCCGAGGCCGTTGTCCTCGCACACGAGGAGCAGCGGCACGGGCAGGTGCTGGTGTGCGGCGCGACACGCCGCGTTGATCGCGCCGGTCGCGGTCGAGTGGTTGGCCGACGCGTCACCGAAGCTGCACACCGCGATGGCGTCCTCCGGCCACGCGGATGCGACACCGAGCCGCCGGGCACGGTCGATGCTGAAGGCGACGCCGAGCGCGCGCGGCAGGTGCGAGGCGATCGTCGACGTCTGGGGGATCACCGCGAGGTCCGGGTGCCCGAAGACCTTGTGGCGCCCGCCGGCCATGGGCTCGTCGATCGCGGCGACGAGCCCGAGAAGGACGTCGCGGCGCGGATCGTGGCCCGTGACCTGCATGGCCCGGCGGACGTAGAACGCGCCCGACCGGTAGTGGAGGAGCGCCGGATCGGTCGGCCGCAACGCCGCGGCGACCGCCGCGTTGGCCTCGTGCCCGGCCGATCCGATCGTGTAGTAGCCGAGGCCGCGCTCGCGCAGCGCCCGAGCGGCGAGATCGAGGTGACGGCTCACCATCTGGGCTTCGAGGAGCTCTGTCGCGCCGCGGCCGGTGAGACGCGAGCCAGCGACGAGCGGGGCCGTCGGATCGGCGGCACCGGCGCGCACCGTGGGCCCCGCGGGTAGCCCGGCGAGGGCGATCCGGAGCTGCGCGTCGACCGGGAGCCGCTCGCTCGCGCCCACCGTCATCGCACCACCAACCCCCGGTCAGCCGTCGAGCTCGAAGCGGACGCCCTGTGCGAGGGGCAGTTCGCTCGTGTAGTTGACCGTGGTCGTGGTGCGGCGCATGTAAGCCCTCCACGAGTCCGAGCCGGCTTCCCGTCCCCCTCCCGTGGCCTTCTCGCCGCCGAACGCGCCGCCGATCTCTGCGCCGCTCGGCCCCACGTTCACGTTGGCGATGCCGCAGTCGCTGCCGGTCGGCGAGGTGAAGCGCTCCGCCTCCCGGACGTCGCCGGTGAAGATGCTCGACGAGAGCCCCTGCGGGACGCCGTTCTGGATGGCGATGGCTTCGTCCAAGTCGTCGTACGACATCACGTAGAGGATGGGGGCGAAGGTCTCCTCCTCCACGATCGACGTCTGGGCCGGCATCTCCACCAGCGCGGGATCGACGTAGAAGGCCTCCGGCCAGCGGTCCCCCAGCACGCGGCTGCCGCCGTGGACCGTGCCCCCCTGGTCGCGGGCGGCCTCGAGCGCCGAGGCCATCCGGGTGAACGCAGCCTCGTCGATGAGGGGACCCATCAGCGTCCCGTCCTCCAGCGGATTGCCGATGGGCACGCTGGCGTACGCCTTCACCAGCGACTCGACCAGCTCGTCGTGGACGCTGCGGTGCACGATGAGCCGCCGCAGGGAGGTGCAGCGCTGCCCCGCGGTCCCGACCGCAGAGAAGACGATGGCGCGGCGGGCCAGCTCGAGGTCGGCCGAGGGGGCGACGATGGCGGCGTTGTTGCCGCCCAGCTCGAGCAGCGTGCGCCCGAAGCGTGCCGCGACGCGTGGCGCGAGCGCCCGACCCATGGCGGTGCTCCCGGTGGCGCTGACGAGGGGGACGCGGACGTCGTCGGCCAGGGCCTCGCCGACGCGTCGCCCTCCGAGCGCCAGCTCGGCGATGCCGGTGACGAACGAGTCGTCGGCGGCGATGATCTCCTGCAGCAGGGCGGTGCAGGCCACCGCGGTGAGCGGCGTCTTCTCGGACGGCTTCCAGATCACGGGATCGCCGCACACGAGCGCCAGCGCCGCGTTCCACGACCAGACGGCGACCGGGAAGTTGAACGCGCTGATGATCCCGACGGGCCCGAGCGGGTGCCAGCTCTCCGTCAGGCGATGACCCGGGCGCTCCGAGGCGATCGTGCGGCCGTAGAGCTGCCGGGAGAGCCCGACGGCGAAGTCGCAGATGTCGATCATCTCCTGCACCTCGCCGAGCCCCTCGCTCAGGATCTTGCCCGTCTCCAGGCTCACGAGGTGGCCGAGGTGCTCCTTGTTCCCCCGTAGGGCCTCGCCGAAGCGGCGGACGAGCTCGCCGCGGCGGGGTGCCGGCACCGTCCGCCACCTCTCGAACGCCTCGGTGGCCCGCCCGAGCGACTCCTCGAGGGCGAGTGGGTCGTCGTCCAGGACCGATCCGATGACGCGGCCGTCGATGGGGCTGCGTACGTCCTGACCGCCCCCGTCGGCCAGGTCCGCGTCGACGCCCATGCGGAGGAAGATGTCAGCGGCGAGATCGGGGGCACGGAGCATGCGTTCCAGTCTCTCAGACCCACGGGCGGAGCTGACCGCCGGTCGGCTCCTCCCGTAGGGCCGCCGAGGACAGTGCTCGTGCGAAGATCTCGCGGTGATCTCCCGCTACTCCCTGCCCGAGATGGCGGACCTCTTCACCGACGTGTCCCGCCTGACGCGTTGGCTCTCGATCGAGCTGCTCGCCACCGAGGCCTGGGTGGAGCTCGGCGTGGTGCCGTCGGATGACGCCGACGCGCTGCGGTCGGCCGCGCCGGTCGTGGACGCGGCGTTCGTGGCCGCCTGCCAGGCCCGTGAGCGGGTCACGGACCACGACGTGGCCGCCTTCGTGGACGTCGCCCAGCTCAGCCTGGCCGAGCGGGGCGCGGGCAGGGCGGCGAAATGGCTCCACTACGGGCTCACGTCGTCCGACGTCGTGGACACGGCAGGATGCTGGACGCTGCGTGACGCGGCGGATCTGCTGCTCGAGGCGTCGACCGCGCTGATCGCGGCGCTGAAGTCCGCGGCCTTGCGCTACCGCGACGTGGCCATGGTGGGGCGCACCCACGGCGTGCACGCCGAGCCGACGACCTTCGGCTTCAAGGTCGCGCTCTGGTGCCTCCAGGCCGACCGTGACCGGGAGCGCCTGCGCTCGGCGCGAGCGGCGGTGGCGGTGGGCAAGCTGTCCGGTGCCGTCGGGACGTACTCCAACGTCGATCCTGCGGTCGAGCAGCACGTCTGCCGGGAGCTCGGCCTCGTGCCCGTGCCGGCCACGCAGGTGATCGCCCGCGATCGGCACGCCGAGTTCCTGTGGGCCTGCGCGGCTGCCGGTGCCACGGTCGAGACGATCGCGGTCGAGCTCCGCCACCTGCAGCGCACCGAGGTGCGCGAGGTCGAGGAGGGGTTCAAGGCCGGGCAGAAGGGCTCATCGGCCATGCCGCACAAGCGCAACCCGATCACCGCCGAACGCCTGGCCGGGCTGGCCCGCATCCTGCGCGGGAACCTGCAGGCCGGTCTCGAGGACGTCGCGCTCTGGCACGAGCGCGACATCTCCCACTCGTCGGTCGAGCGGGTCATCCTCCCCGACTCGTCGCTGCTGGCCTACTACGTGCTGCGACGCTGCCGGTCGCTCATCGACGAGCTGCGCGTCTTCCCGGACCGGATGCTCGCCAACCTCTGGTCGAGCCACGGGCTGGTCTTCTCGCAACCCGTCCTCTTGTCGCTCGTCGCCGCGGGCCTCGACCGGGACACGGCGTACCGGGTGGTGCAGGAGAACGCCATGCAGGCCTGGGAGGAGGGCGTCGCGTTCCGCTCGCTCCTCGAGAAGGACGAACGGCTCGCCGTCGTCCCGCCCGACGCGCTCGACGAGGCCTTCTCGCTCGAGCGGGCGCTGCGCAACACCCGCTCGGTCTTCGAGGCCCTGGACGGCGTCGAGACCGCGGCCGCGGGCTGACGGGCGGAGCGACGGATGTTCGACCTCCCTCTGCCGCCCGTCTACCAGGGCAAGGTGCGCGACCTCTTCGACGCCGGAGCGGACCGGCTCCTCATGGTCGCCTCGGATCGCCTGAGCGCCTTCGACGTCGTGATGGCCGAGGTCGTCCCGGACAAGGGCCGCACGCTCACCGCCATGAGCGTCTTCTGGTTCGAGGTCCTCGGGGGCCTCGCCGGCAACCACCTCATCTCAGCCGAGCTGGACGCGCTCCCGCACGAATGGCGTGACCCCCGACTGGCCGGGCGGATGATGCTCGTGCACCGGTGCCGCATGCTGCCCGTCGAGTGCATCGTGCGGGGCTACCTCGCGGGATCGGGCTGGGCGGAGTACCGGGAGCGGGGCACGGTGTGCGGCGCTCCCGTCGCCCCCGGACTCCGCGAAGCCGATCGGCTACCCGCGCCCATCTTCACGCCGTCGACCAAGGCCACGTCGGGCACCCACGACGAGAACATCCCGTTCGACCGCATGGTCGAGCTGGTGGGAGGTGATCGGGCGGAGGAGGCGCGGGCCCTCAGCCTCGCCGTCTACGCCCGGGCGGCCGCGCACGCCGAGGCCACCGGCATCCTCCTGGCCGACACGAAGCTGGAGCTCGGGCTGCTCGGCGGCGAGGGTGACCGCCTCGTCCTCGCCGACGAGGTGCTGACGCCCGACTCCTCGCGCTTCTGGCCGGCGGACGCCTGGCAGCCGGGCCGGACGCCGCCGAGCTTCGACAAGCAGCCGGTCCGTGACGAGCTGGCTGCGTCGGGCTGGGACAAGCGACCGCCCCCGCCGCCCCTCTCCGCGGGGACCGTCGCCGCCACCCGGGCCCGCTACGTCGAGGCCTATGAGCGTCTTTCGGGCCTCGACTTCGCGGCGTGGCCCGGCGGTCCGCTCGTGTGACGGGTCGACGATCTTCGCGCCGCGGCGTCGATGGTGCCTCGGTGCGCCGCCCGGTGCGTGCCACGATGACCCGGTGAGGTTCGCAGTGCTCGTCGAGGTCAAGCTCCGACCGGGCATCTCCGATCCGCAGGGCTCCACGATCGAGCGCGCCCTGCCCCTGCTCGGCTTCGAAGCCGTGTCCGGGGTGACCGTCGGCAAGGCGATCCGCTTCTCGATCGAGGCCGACGACACCGCGACGGCCCGCGCCGAGGTCGACGACCTCTGCAAGCGGTTCCTGACCAACCCGGTGATCGAGGATGCGATCGTGTCCCTCGAGCCGGCATGACCCGACCCACCACGACCCGAGACAGCCTGACCGGGCCGGCCGCGAGCCACACCGGCGGCGGGATGGTGGCCGTGGTGCTCTTCCCCGGGACGAACTGCGAGCTGGACGTGGTCGAGGCGGTGCGGGACCTCGGGGCCGACGCCCGCGTGGTGTGGCATGCCGACGAGCTCCTGCCTCC
>Ga0163163_10002561_pt1 | contig 15395 bp, 10 predicted proteins | sample S65metaG_FD_119766 | JGI IMG/M metagenome (GOLD analysis project Ga0163163, IMG submission 119766) | Switchgrass rhizosphere microbial communities from Kellogg Biological Station, Michigan, USA - S6-5 metaG | ecosystem: Host-associated > Plants > Roots > Rhizosphere > Soil | place: USA... | reverse complement strand
GACAAGCTAAAGCATGTCGCACATGGTGCGATCTGCGGATGTAGATTCAAATTGAAGGAGAAACAATGTTGCCCACAAGTTCAAGACTTTTGCTGGCCTCAGCGTTACTGCTAGCTGTCGCCGGTAATGCATTGGCACAAGACCCCGCCCGCGATAGTTCTACTTCCGCTAGTTCGGGCTCGGGCAGTTCGAAGGCAGAGGTTAGGTCAGCACCAATTGATTCCAAATACACCACCCCGAAGTCACCGCTCGATACGGCGTATGGCGCCAAGATCGCGGAATACACCACCGAGAAATACTTCATGACAGAACTCGTGGACCACTTGCCCGCGTCGGCCAGAGTTCCCTCACCGGAAAAGGTCCTGGGGTACGCAGTCGGAACTCCCAACAAGCTCACCTACACAAAGGATCTATATCGTTATTATCGAGAACTCGCTGCCGCGAGCCCGCGTGTCAGAGTTCTAATCGCGCCCGAAAAGAGTGAAGAAGGTCGCGAGCAAATGTTGGTGCTCGTGAGTGATGAAGCTAATCTCGCGAAACTCGATCGATATAAAGAGATCACTGCAAAGCTAGGGGATCCGCGTAAACTTACCGAGGCTGACGCTCACCAATTAATCACCGAAGCCAAGCCTTTCTACTGGGCGTCTGGTTCAATTCATTCACCCGAGACCGGTTCACCAGAAATGTTGATGGAAATGGCCTACCGGCTAGCGGTTGAGGACTCACCCTTCATCGAAGACATTCGTAAGAACGTGATCGTCATGATCACTCCCGCACTGGAAGTTGATGGTCGCGATCGAATGGTTGATCTTTACAACTATCGGAAGGCAAATCCTGGCAAGGCGATGCCGTCGCTGCTCTACTGGGGCAAGTACGTTGCCCACGACAATAATCGTGACGGGCTCGGTTTAGCACTCGCTTTGACTCGCAACCAGATGCGAACCTTTCTCGAGTACCATCCAACCGTACTTCACGATCTTCATGAGTCAGTTCCGTACCTTTACACGATGACGGGTACTGGCCCATACAATGCTTGGTTGGATCCACTCGCCATCGATGAGTTTCAATTACTCGCCTATCACGAGATTGAAGAGATGACCAAGCGTGGTGTTCCCGGAGTGTGGACGCATGGTTTCTACGATGGTTGGGCGCCGAATTACATGCTCTACATTGCGACTGGTCACAACTCCATAGGTCGCTTCTACGAAACTTTTGGTAATGGCGGTGCGGACACCCGCGAAAGAACCCTCGGAGCGACTCAAACTTCGCGTGTTTGGTACCGGCCCAATCCACCGTTTCCTCGCGTTAATTGGTCGATGCGCAACAATGTCAATATGCAGCAGTCGGCGATCCTGTTCGCGATGAACTTCGTTGCCCGCGAAAAGGAACGGTTTCTAAATAACTTTTATCTAAAGAGTAAGAGGTCAATTGCCAAAGCTTCGAATGAGGGACCAGCGGCCTATATCATTCCTGGCGATACACCCCGTCCGGTAGAAGCCGCGGATATGGTCAATCTAATGCGGCTCCAGGGAATCGAAGTCCACCGCGCCAATAAAGAATTCAGTGTCAAGGATCAGAAGTACCCGGCCGGTTCTTATATCGTCCGTATGGACCAGCCGTACTCTCGCATGGCCGACATGCTGCTCGACACGCAGTACTACAATGTCAGCGATCCTGCGCCTTACGACGACACTGGTTGGACATTAGGCTCGATGCGCAATGTGAAGACCGTGCGCATCACCGACAAGAGTGTGCTTGACGCCCCAATGACCCTACTGACAGCGGATGCAACAGTCACAGGTCAATTAACTGCTTCAAATTCCGTCAAGGCCTATTTGATCAATCACAATACGGATAACACTCTCGCAACCCTTCGATTCCGCCTCAAAGATGTGAAGATGAGTGCGGCTGAAGATTCATTTAAGCTGAGAGATCAACAGTTCAATGCCGGTACGTTCATAATCAAGACCGAAGGCAATCCTTCTGACCTGAAACAACGATTGGAGTCGGCTGTCGTGGACCTGGGACTTAAAGCGCAGGGTGTCGATAAGTTGCCGGAGGTCAAGAGTCACGAACTCGCTGTGCCGCGAATTGCTATCGTGCACACCTGGACCAACACCCAGAACGAAGGTTGGTATCGAATTGAGTTCGATCGGTTGAATATTCCCTATACTTACATCTCAGACCAGACGATTCGGAACACGCCGAACCTTCGAGATAAGTTCGACGTCTTAATCTTTCCACCCGTTGGAGGCTCAGCTCAGACAATCGTCAATGGTATGCCGATGCGCGGTGATCCGATTCCGTGGAAAGCCTCAACCCTCACTCCGAACTTTGCAAACTCTCCCGATCAAACCGATGACATGCGCGGCGGCATGGGAGTTACAGGCGTTGCGAATCTGCAAAAGTTTATTGAGAGTGGAGGATTGTTCATAACCATTGGCGGGATTTCACAAGTACCAATCGACTACGGCATCACAAGCGGTGTGTCGATACAGCAACCGGACAAACTTCAGGCTCGTGGCTCTATTTATAATTCAACATTTAGCGATCGAAAGAGTCCGATAGCCTATGGCTACGAGGCAGGCCTGCCACTCTATTTCAACCAGACACCATTATTTCAGGTTGCTGCCGGCGGTGGCGGTGGTTTTGGTGGCGGTGGCGGCGAAGGTGGGCCAGGAGGAGGTGGCGGAGGCGCCAATCGAGCTTCGGGACGCGGTGGTGTCAATGATCCCGATATTATCCAGGCGATGCCGCAGCCACGACCGCTCGATCCGGCAAATCGTCCCAACCCTGACCAGGTAACTGCCGAACAACGCGAAAGTCCTTTCTTCGTGCCCCCACAACTTCGTCCGCGTGTCGTGATGAGGTTTGGTGCTGATGAGAAAACGCTCTTGATCAGTGGTATGTTGGCAGGTGCCTCAGAGCTGGCCAATCGACCAGCAGTGGTTGACGTTCCGGTTGGTCGAGGCCATGTTGTTATGTTTGCGACGAATCCGATGTGGCGCCATCAAACCCAGGGAGAATTCTTTTTGATCTTTAATGCGGCGTTGAATTACGACAATCTGAGTGTGGGCCGGTCGGAAGATCGAGCAGCAGCGCAGCGTCCGAGTACCGACTACGAAGATCAGTAAAGAGATATGGAAACTATTCTTAGTGATATTGAAGCTCGAATACTCGGGTGTTTAGTCGAAAAGCAAGTGACTACACCCGAGTATTACCCGCTGACGCTTAACGCCTTGACGTTGGCTTGTAATCAAAAAAACAACCGCTCTCCAGTAACGAATTATTCTGAGGATCAAGTGGCGCAGGCGGTTGAAACCCTTCGCGAAAAGAACTTGATCTATGTGTTTTACGGGAGCACGAGTCGTGTGCCCAAATACAAGCATGTGATGCCGGAGGTATTGCATCTCAGTCGTGGAGAGCTGGCAGTGTTATGCGTGCTCATGCTTCGCGGACCGCAGACGCCCGGCGAATTGCGGAGCCATGGAGGGCGGTTGCACGAATTTTCTGGTCTCGACGAGATCGAGCAGATTCTAAATCAGCTAATCACGAGAGAACCCGATCCACTGGTCATTCGGTTATCGCGTCAACCTGGTCAAAAGGAAGTGCGTTTCATGCACCTGCTGTCGGGCGCCGTTAGTGAAGAATTGATTTCAAGTGTGGAAGTGGCGGCCATGACCCCGCGACGTAGTGGCAATGATCAGATATCGCGTCTCGAACAGCGAGTGCAGGACCTGGAAGGAATTGTTGAAGAATTGCGGACCCAGTTTGGTGAGTTTAAAAAGCAGTTTGAGTGAGGTACTGGTCTTGGGGGTTTGGTTTTGGGCCTTTGGGTTTTAAGTCGTTTGATTTCCTAGCCAAGGCCTAAGATCAAAGACCTAACTAATCAATTTCACTGCACCGTCCTGAGCGCATGAGATCTGGACCACTGTGTACTTCGTCTTTAGCCTCTTGATCTCTGCTTGTTGTTGATTCAATTGTTCCTGGTAATCTTCGGGCGGATTTCCCCAGCACCCGATCAATTGCACAAAGCGAATCTCCTTTCCTCGACCGTCCAGTAGCTTGCCATCTTTGCAATATGCTTTCAGCTGCAACAATCTCTGTTTTACCGTGACGGGTTTTGGTTTGGCAGCAGACGTGGGTTCTTGATTCGCTTCGAGCATCACAACCATTTCCGGCTTAACCTCGCCGGGCAAGCAGGCGGTAAAGGAATCAGAATTTGAGGTCACAGGTACTCCCAAACTCAGCAGCATTAGACCTAAAGAAAATATTTTCAACATCGCTCACCGATAATACACTCCCATCATTAGAGAACGATAAGCGCAGCGACTGTTGCCTAATAACTCAAACTTCTCATTCTCCCCAAGCTTTAGCTTGGGGTTTCGCGGCCCAGAATGTCCAGCACCGTTTTAACGGTTTTCGAAATTGCATGAGGGCGAGGGGTTTTTGAGGTCAAGATAAACCGTTGAAACAGTTGACCGCTTTGCCGAGATACTATTAGCCCCAAGCTGAAGCTTGGGGAGATGAGAGCATAACGATAAGTTTTGTTTCACTCTTGGGTGTGTGATTCAGCTATGCAAAAGACGAGGGCTGAGTTTATAATGGCTCTCCCTTATGAGCTTGGAATTATTTCATCCAGCAGTCGCGCGCTGGTTTGCGCGAACTTTTCCCGCGGCCACTGAGCCTCAGCTCAACGCATGGCCAAAAATTAAAGAGCGCAAGCATACCCTGATCGCGGCGCCAACCGGCTCCGGGAAAACTTTGGCGGCATTCATGTCAGCCATCGACGACCTGGTTCGACTAGGCGCTAACGGCCGGCTCGATGACACAACCCATGTAGTCTACGTTTCACCTTTAAAAGCACTCAGTAACGACATCCAGCGAAACCTGCAATTTCCTCTTGAGGGAATTCAAACCGAGCTGCGCGCAATGGGTTTGCCTGAGATCAACATCCGGACGCTGGTTAGAACAGGTGACACTCCTGCTGCCGAGCGAACCGCCATGACCAAACGGCCGCCCCACATAGTGGTCACTACTCCAGAATCCCTGTACATCTTATTGACCAGTGATGGGGGACGGCGGATGTTGGAGACTACGCGGACCCTAATCGTCGATGAAATTCATGCTGTTGTTGGTGATAAGCGAGGCTCGCATCTTGCACTGTCGGTCGAACGGTTAGAACAACTTGTTCGACAAAATGTTAAGAAGGTTCAAGAACAAGCTGCAGAGCAACTATTTGAAGCATCGGCGCCGTCGTCACTAGTCAGGATTGGTTTGTCAGCAACGCAAAAGCCAATCGAGGAAGTCGCGCGATTTCTTGTCGGCTCCGAAAATATCCAACCTTCGGGCCAACCTGATTGCGCCATTATCGACAGTGGGCACAAACGCCATTTGGATATTGCGATTGAGCTGCCCGACTCGCCGTTGCAAGCAGTGATGTCAGGCGAAGTTTGGGAAGAAGTTTATAACCGGCTCACTCAACTGATCCAGCAACACAAAACTACTCTCGTTTTCGTAAATACCCGTCGCCTCGCTGAAAGAGTGGCTCGTCATCTGGGCGAACGCATTGGCGAAGAAAATATTGCCGCTCATCATGGCAGCTTGTCGCGGGAACACAGGCTCGCAGCCGAACAGCGTTTGAAAGCTGGCGAGTTGAGCGCTCTTGTTGCGACAGCCTCCCTCGAATTGGGAATCGACATTGGCGATGTGAACCTCGTTTGCCAACTTGGCTCGACCCGGTCGATCGCGAGTTTTCTCCAGCGAGTTGGGCGCTCGAATCACACTGTTGCAGGATTTCCAAAGGGCCGCATTTTTCCGCTTTCGCGTGATGAGTTGGTGGAAACGGCTGCCATTCTCGACTCGGTACGTCGAGGAGAATTGGACCACATTGAGATACCTGAACAACCTCTGGATATCCTGGCCCAGCAAATCGTGGCAGCAGTCGCTCCTGAAGAATGGACGGAAGATGATCTCTTTCAGACCGTTCGACGTGCTTATCCTTTCCGCAATCTGGAACGTGACAAGTTCGATTCAATCGTGAGGATGCTTGCGGAAGGTTTCTCAACCAAGCGAGGCAGGCGTTCAACGTATTTGCATCACGATGCAGTCAATCAACGACTGCGCGGCAGACGTGGTGCTCGACTGGCCGCGATTACTTCGGGCGGTGCGATTCCCGACACTGCCGACTATGCAGTCGTTCTTGAACCAAGCGAGCTGGTGATAGGTTCAGTAAATGAAGACTTTGCAATCGAGAGTCTGCAAGGCGACATCTTCCAACTCGGAAATACGTCGTGGCGCGTCCTCCGAGTTGAACAGGGCAAGGTCCGCGTTGAGGATGCTCATGGCCAACCGCCATCGATTCCGTTTTGGTTAGGCGAGGCGCCTGCTCGGTCTCAGGAGTTATCTGTATCGGTATCCAGACTGCGCGAAGAAGTGGGCAAGCGAGTCGAGGTTAAACCGGTCGCACTTGAAGAGGTTGCTGAAGGTGAATCTCAAACGTCGAAGCTTGTGCTCGAAAGTTCAGTCAGATGGCTGACGGACGAAGTTGGGGTCTCAAGATCCGGTGCTGAACAGATCGTTGAGTATCTGGCAGGCGCTCAAGCAGTGTTAGGCATAATGCCTTCCCAGGACAACCTCGTATTGGAACGTTTCTTTGACGACAGTGGCAGTATGCAATTAGTCCTGCATTCGCCGTTCGGAAGTCGTCTCAATCGTGCCTGGGGATTGGCGCTTCGTAAGAGATTCTGCCGTAAGTTCAACTTCGAATTACAGGCCGCAGCGACTGAGGATGCGATTGTACTTTCGCTTGGTCCAACCCACAGCTTTCCGCTCGATGATGTGTTTCATTACTTGAAATCACAAACTGTTCGTCAGGTTTTGTGCCAGGCATTGCTTGATGCACCGATGTGGAACATTCGTTGGCGTTGGAATGCATCCCGCTCTCTTGCGGTCCTCCGTCGTCGTGGTGGCAAGAAGATACCGGCCCAGCTGCAGAGGATGGATGCGGAAGACCTGTTGACCGCAATCTTTCCTGATCAGGTTGCGTGTGCTGAAAATTTAGCTGGTGGGGTGCGAGAAATCCCTTCTCATCCGCTTGTTGACCAGACCGTCAAGGACTGTCTGGAAGAGGCGATGGATATCGATGGTCTTGAAAAGTTACTGCAATCGATTGAACGAAATGAGAAGAACCTTTTCGCGCGCGATGTCATTGAAGCATCTCCGCTCTCGCAGGAGATTTTGAATGCACGACCTTATGCTTATCTTGACGATGCCCCACTGGAAGAGAGACGGACAAGGGCAGTGTTTCAGCGCCGCTGGCTCGATCCGCAAACTGCCAGTGATCTGGGCAAGCTGGATCAGGGCGCAATCGATCGAGTCCGAGAGGAAGTTTGGCCCGAACCGCGCAACGCAGATGAGCTTCATGATGCGTTAGTTGAGTTGGGTTTTATCACTGCGTCCGAAGGAGTTGCCTGGCAAGCCTTATTTGCGGAATTGAATGTGGACCGTCGCGCAGCGGTGATGAGCGTGGCGACTGGCGACCCGAATCGGGCTGAAACGGAACTCTGGGTGGCAGCCGAGCGACTGCCTCAGCTTAGCGCCGCGTATAACATACTCAATCTTAATCCATCTATTGCGGCGCCAGAGAGTGTTGCGCGAACTATTTACTCTGAAGAAGAGGCTCTCGGCGAAATCATACGCGGGCGTTTGGAAGGTATTGGACCAGTCACCGCGCCAGATCTGGCGGCTACTTCGGGACTAACAAAATCTCAAATCGACACCGCTTTGCTCAGGCTGGAGTCGGAAGGCTTCGTGATCAGGGGACACTTCTCGCCTGGAACTTCAGAAATGGAGTGGTGCGCCCGACGGTTGCTATCCCGGATTCACAGTTATACGTTGAATCGTTTGCGCCAGGAGATCGAGCCGGTTTCGGGAGCAGACTTCATTCGCTTCCTGCTTGCCTGGCAGAAGGTAGCTCCGGACACCTGGATGGAGGGCCCTGAGAGTGTAAAGACTGTTATTGAACAGTTGGAAGGTTTCGAGGCGCCAGCTGCAGCGTGGGAGGGCGAACTCTTACCCTCTCGAGTTGTTGATTATGACCCGTCATGGCTCGACGCATTGTGTTTGTCCGGGGAAGTTGTGTGGGCCAGGCTCACTCCTCCGATTCGAACTGGCGACAGCCTCGATAAGACGCGCGGTTCAGGACCCGTTAGAAATACGCCTATTGCTCTGCTGAAGAGGAAAAATTTCGCTCTTTGGAATGGGTTATTTCCACCGGCGAAGGATCAGACCCAGTCGCAGTATTCAAGTACAACACAGATTGTTTTTGACTACCTGTCAGATCGTGGGGCGTCGTTCTTTACAGATATTGTTGAGAACACGAGATTACTTCGAAGTCAGGTTGAAGAGTCGCTCGCTGAACTGGTTGCTAATGGCGTGGTAGTTTCTGACAGCTTTGCAGGACTGCGAGCATTATTAACTCCCGGCAGTCGAAAGACACAGGCGGCAGCTCGCAGGCCTCAACGGCAACAAGTGTACGAGATGTCGAGTGCCGGTCGCTGGTCAATTCTCAAGCGAGGTCGCGAAGAAGAGACGGAGATCTCAAAGATAGTCGCTCAGAAAACCTTTGATGAAGATTCTACAGAACAACTCGCATGGGTTTTGTTGAGACGGTACGGCGTAGTCTTCAAACGACTGTTAGAAAGAGAGGGTTTCGTTTTACCCTGGCGAGTCTTATTACGTCTTTATCACCGGCTGGAAGCGCGTGGAGAAATTCGTGGAGGTCGTTTTGTTGCCGGAATTTCCGGAGAACAGTTTGCGCTTCCAGATGCGGTGGGTCTCCTGAGGTCCATTCGGCGCGAGGGTCCACAGGAGAGTCTAATTTCAATAAGTGCAGCTGACCCTCTAAATCTGATCGGCATAATTACGCCGGGGAATCGCATCACCTCGCACACGAGCAATCGAATTCTTTACCAGGATGGGATTGCGGCTGCATCGCTTGAATCGGGCGAGACCCATTTCCTCATCGAGCTCAGTCGACCAATGGAGTGGAAGGCAAAGGACGCACTCGTTCGCAAGGCCACTCGTCCTGAACTTCGTTCTTACCTTCGAAGACCCGCGTAACGATTAGACCACGGTCAAGCATGGTGGGCACTGGTGACCAATAACAATTGAGAACGATCAATTGATCCGTTCTGGCGTGCTCAAATAATAATCGCAATAACTCTCGTGGCCGAAGTCTTACCCGCTCATCGCATCCTCAAGACTTTTCAAAAAGCTAAACCTATCGACAGTACAGTACCGCGAGCGCAGCGACCGGATGACACACACAACTACCTACTGATCGGTCTGCTGCGTGTACCATCCGGTCGCTGCGCTCGCGGTACCGTAAGCATGCTCTATCTATTTATGGTAGAGCCTGCCTTCCCGTCGCTGCCCTCGCATTGTCCCTCGACTGTGTTTACGAACCGCGTATCCAACCAAGTCGGGGGGAGTACATACGAAATCGTGTCAGATTCAGCCTGATCACTAACATCTTCGGCAGGATTGGGCGGTTTCCACTAAGTTTGGTCTCAGGCATGGTGATTGCCATTACAGTCCAGCGATGGGAGGTTATAGGAGACACACAATGAAACTGAAATATTCAAACAAGACAATCGGTGGATTTCTTCTCGCATTCTTTGTGCTTTGTGGAATTGTAGCCGTAAGCGAAACCAGCGCGCAGGCTCAGTATCCTTACGGGCAGGATCCTTATTCTCGCGACCGTGACCGTGACTACCGGCGCGATCGTGACGACCGCTATCGAGATGATCGCTATCGTCGCGATGATCGGTATGGTCGAGGCGGTTACAACAACGCCTATCAGATAGCCCGCCAGCAAGGGTACAGCAATGGTCTTAGCACCGGTGCGGCCGATGCACAGCGTGGCCAAAGCTACAACCCGCAACGTTCGCACTTCTGGAAGAATGGCTCTGATGGCTATAACTCGTCCTACGGAAACCGTGGTCAGTACAAACAGGTATTCCGAGATGCGTTTGTACAAGGTTACCGTGAAGGTTATTCAAGGTACGGTGGTAACAACCGGAGAGGTAACAACAATGGCCGATGGGGTAATGGCCGTTGGCCCTGGTAAGTTCTACCTACAATCTACCCTGCTGGAAATGCCGCGACCTAAATGGTCGCGGCATTTCGTTTTGGTTCCCCTTAAAGAGCCTAATCCTTAAATATATGAGCAATTTAATGCAAGAAACTATAGCTAATCTCGGGTAAAAACAGATTGCTGGAACTCGGCGGCGATTAACACTGTTTTCTTCAGTGGAGAGGTTAACTATCGATGATTGCTCTAAGAAAAAAGCGCCCTTTAACGTTAGTACAAGTGGAAGTTCATGAGAGTGCACCCGCCGTTCGCAGCCGGGCTACGACCCAGTGGCGTACAGCAATTAACCAGACGGCGAGTCGATTTGCTCGAAGATGCATTACCCCTCGTTCGCTAGCGATCTCAGATGCTGATTTTATGCGTGTCAGCAACGCGACCGTGCGCGAAGGCGAGTCTCATCGCGTTTGGCCACCAGACGTGGTCCAAAAATTCAGAATGGCGGAAGTTATCACTAACAGTGGCACACAGCATTACGTGTTGAGGGATGCCACCATTAATCGCGTTAATCGTTAGAAACCGTTTCCCCGACGTCCTCCCCACCGCGAAGTGTCCAGTTTGAGTCCCGGCACTGTCTGGCCCAGAATTAGTTACAGACAGTGTTGGGACTCTTTCCTTTATCCTTTTACCGCACCCAAAGACAAACCACGGACCAGGTACTTTTGGACCACCAGAGCGAACGCGAGTATAGGGATGATGGCAACGGCGCCGGCCGCGCTCATGATACCCCACTTAATTTCATATTGAGTGACACGGCCAGCAATCCCGACAGGCAAAGTCATCGCTTGATCCGTCTGCGTTAACACGAGCGCGAACAAAAATTCGTTCCATGAGACGATCAAACAAAACACTGCGGTAGCTGCCAGCCCGGGCGCGACCAGAGGCAGCACGACTCGCCACAATGCGCCCAATCTTGAGTCGCCATCGACCAGTGCAGCTTCCTCGAGATCACGCGGGACTTCCACAAAGAAGCCGCGCATCATCCAAACCACAAATGGCAAATTGAAACCGGTATACACGATTATCAATGATAACCGTGTGTCTAAAAGTCTCAGGTCTCTCATCATCAGAAACAAGGGAACCGCTGTGACTATCGCCGGGAACATCCGGGTTGAAAGAATCCAGAGAGAGAGCTTTCGATCAAGGTTCCAGGGCAACTCGAATCTTGCGAGTGAGTACGCCGCAAGTGTCCCGAGAACCAGAGCGCAAGCCGTCGAGGCAACCGCCACGATGGCGCTTGTGATCAGATACTGTACAAATGATTGAATGACGAAGGCTTCGTAGTAGTGTTCAAGAGTGGGCCTAAAAAATAGCCAACGCGGCGGATTCGCAAACTGGTCCACCTCTCGTTTTAACGACATCGTAAGCATCCAATAAAATGGCGCGATCGCCAAAACCAGCGCGACCACCAGGACCAGATACTTAACAATGACGTGGCCTGGCTTAGGTCTCAAGCGACACCTTCACGTGATTGCAGTAGGCGAATATAGATCGCACTGATCAGGTTAGTTATGATTAGAAGTACAAACGACATTGCGGCCGCATAGCCAAAGTCAGAGAAGCGAAAGGCTGCGCGATAGATATACAGACTAACCGTCTCAGTTGCGAACCCTGGCCCACCCTCCGTCAAGATGAAGATCTGATCGAACACGCGAAGCAAATCCATCGTTCGCAATAATAGGACAATGAGGATCGCCGGCTTGAGCAGTGGTAAGGTGACGTGACGAAAGGTTTGCCAGGCATTTGATCCATCAACACGTGCCGCTTCATAAGGTTCCTGGGGTATGGCTTGTAAACCGGCAAGCAGAACGAGAAAAACGAATGGGGTCCATTGCCAAACATCAACGGCAATCACCGCGGCTAAAGCGAGTCGCGGAGACGCGGTCCAGGTCAATTGTTCAGTGTTGATACCAAGCTGACGTAACACTCCATTAACCGCTCCGAAATTCGGATTGAGCATCAGGCGCCAAACAACTCCTACAACCACGGGCGGGATCATCATAGGTATCAGAAACGCTGCGCGAAACACCCTCTGTCCCCGAATGGTGGAGTTGAGAATGAGTGCCAGCGCAAACCCGAGAACAAATTCAAAGGTCAGGGCGAAGGCAGAGTAAATGAATGTGTGGGCCATCGCGGCCAGGAAGAAATTATCACCTGCGAGACGACTGAAATTTGCGAAGCTCCATGTTGGCCCAGCGGGGCCATCGGTTTGCAAAGCGATCTGAATTGAATACAGCAGCGGATAGATTGAAAGCGATACCAGCACCGCGAGCGCCGGCGTTACTAGCAGGGTTGCGAACAGTAGGTCGCGGCTACTGGCGTTGAATGATCTTGTCAATTTCTGCATTTGCCTGGTTCATCGCGTCTTCTGCTGTTAACTCACCACTATTAGCTTTGGAGAGGAAGATCCCGAAAGCATTTTCAATTTCGTTCCATTGAGCAGTTCGCGGACGAGGCCTAGAGGTCTCGAGTGAATGAAGTTGAGCTGGATAAGCAGGATACTTCGAAATAAGCTCGGCATCCTTGAAAATTGAGATTCTCGTCGGTGGATTTCCACGTTGGGCGGAGAGCCTCATCTGTTCCGCACTGGTGGCCCAGATCAAAAAGTCAATCGCTGCGTCAACGTTCTTGCTGTCTTTTGGAATAGCGATTAACCAGTTGCCAATCTCCGCCTGACCTGGTTTTTGCGCGCCTGGTAGAACGGTGAAAGCCATCTTGCCAATTACTTTCGACTTGGCGGGGTCGTCGAATGGACTGATCCATGCCGGCCAGTTGATCGACATAGCAGCCGTTCCCTGGAGCAAATGTGCTCCAACTTCGTCCGCGTTGAAACTGGCGTAGCCCGGTGGCGAAACTTTCCCCAGCTCGAGCATGAATTTTAGTGCTTCGACCCCTTCTCGGCTGTTTACGGTTGGTCTGCCATTCGAGTCGAACATCTCACCGCCAAAGGCCCAGAAGATTGGCATGAAGTCGGCGACAGCCGCATTGCCCTGGGCCGCTCGCATCACGTATCCATAGATCTTGTTGCCCGCGGCATTCTCTGCCTCCTGGATCTTTTTGGCTGAGCTCAACACGTCGTCCCATTTCGATGGTTCCGGCAATTTGTGTTTTTCAAAAAGATCTTTTCGATAGAAGAAGAGCTGAGAGTTTCCAACATAGGGAAGAGCGAAAAGAGTCCCAGTCTGGTATGGATGCCGGCAGAGAGCGATCGAGTTAGCGACGAAATCACTGTCAGGTTGGTTTTGGCCGCGTTTCTGCAGGAGTGGTGTTAGGTCAGCAAGAAATTGCTTTGCGGCGAAACGCGGAAACCACGGATCGTCGAGCATGACAAGATCATAGGCACCGGTTCGAGCATTGAAGTCCAGCTGCTCTTTTTCGAAGAGGTTCGCGTAAGGGAACGCGGCGATGTTTACATGAATACCGGTTTGCGCTTCGTAGTCGAGCGCTGCTTGTTTGAGGGCTTCTCCTTCGACGCCGACGTTCACGGCGAGGCGAATCTGCCGCTTTGAGTTGTTGCGACAGCCGCTGATTAGCAGCAGCAGGACGGCGATGATCACAATGGGTTTGGTTAGATTCATGTTGTTAGGGCAGAGAAGCGTATGGACGTGTCCATTCATCGTTCAGGGGCTTTGCTCAAGACGTAACCCGCACCGTTACAGTACCGCGAGCGAAGCGACCGGAGGGTACTTTCAACGAGACGATCATCAAGATCCAGGCGTAAAGTTGAGAGTACCCTCCGGTCGCTTCGCTCGCGGTACTGTAACGGTGTTCGACACTTGGGACTGTCGCGTACTAAAGATGATTAGGATTCCGTGGAGCGTCGCTTTGCCAGGAAGAATGAGATCACGGTTGAGTAAATGAGTCCAAAGAAAATCGCACCCAGACCCAGACCAGCAAAGGCTTGTAGCGCAACCTTCCAGGTGGGTAACTGTGGCGCGGACATCTGGTCGCCCGCCATGAATTGTGGCCCAATCAGCAAAAGAGCACCGGCAAAGAAAAGCGAGGCCGCTATCGCATAGACCACCGATATTGCTACTCCTGCTTTGATCCCTTCCTTAAAACTAACTTTGTCCCGACGTTCACGCTCTAATTCTTTCAGGCCGAGGTAGATTCCCGCAAACTGCAGCAGGTTGAAAAAGGTAACCGTCCCGAGGCTATGAATTAAAGACTGGAGGTTTGGCACCAACACATGGGTAACGATCACCCAGGCCATCACCCCAATACCGATGATCATTCCGTATTTAATGGCAAGTTTTGTAATCATTTCCGGTCGTCTCAGGAAAAGGTTTTAATCGGCCCAGAATGGAAGGCGCACGTAAGCTACCGAAAAATTGTCATTTAGACCATAGGCGCGCTTAACTGAGCTCGCCGGGTCAAAAAAAGCATTGCCCAGGGAATCGTTACTTCCCCCAAGAGAGAACCAGCCCCATGGCGGCCTGGCCATGTTTTCGCCGCCTACCTTTCCCAGGAACGCGCAGCCAACCTTGCCGACGCTGATTGTTTTTTGAATGGGCTCCTTGCCTTTCAGGCTCAAGCTAATCGTGACCTTTCCATAATCGTATGTCTCTCCGTAAACATGCTCGTCCTTATTGTGAGCTTTACTCCAAAGACTCTGCAATGAAATCAGATCGTAACCAACTGAGCGTTCACATGGAGTTTCTGGCAAGTCGTGGCAAATCGCATTCAGTCGATCCGGATCCGAAGCGCGACCCGCAAATGCATAGCGAAGGAAATCTTTATTTGCGACCTGTTTTGTCACTGCGGAGTACGCTTCGATTCCATGACCCTTTGGTTCGACATACAACAATGGATGTTGGCCATCAACACTGACCGAAGAAAATCTCTCCTCGCTGATTCCGGCAGCTGCGTAATGAGAAAATTCGTTGTGATGGAGAGTCTCTACGAACATGACTCGCGCATGGCCAAGGTCTTTGCCGCTTTTTTCTACGGTGACCAGTGCGCCCTCCATGTCGTTTTCATGTGCGAGAGTTGCCTCGTCGGCCAGACCAGTGGGATCGTATTTTCCTCCTCGCTTCACTCCTTCCCGAATTAGCTCACTAAGAATTGTTCCGCGAATTTCCCCACCTTTGTAATCCCGAGGGTGAAAAACTGCGTAATGAATGAATAGGTGCGTTGAGGTTTCGGCTACGGCGTAGTAGATGTATGCGTTTAAGGGAAAGGTTTCGTTGGCGGCATTCTCCCAGTTATTGTCGCCTCGCCAATCTCCGTCGAAGTCGAAATT
>Ga0163163_10002560_pt1 | contig 15395 bp, 6 predicted proteins | sample S65metaG_FD_119766 | JGI IMG/M metagenome (GOLD analysis project Ga0163163, IMG submission 119766) | Switchgrass rhizosphere microbial communities from Kellogg Biological Station, Michigan, USA - S6-5 metaG | ecosystem: Host-associated > Plants > Roots > Rhizosphere > Soil | place: USA: Michigan... | reverse complement strand
GCTCAATACAGGGATCACATATAAGGTATTAAACAATAAACTGGTTGTACTAAAAGAAGCTTCTGATCCCATGAACATTGAAGATTTTAAGGATGTTCGGGTTACGGGCCGTGTCACTTCCACGGAAGGCGGAGATGGGTTAGCCGGAGTATCTGTTTCTGTAAAGGGAAGCACCCTGGGCACCACAACCGATGCCACGGGCAACTTTGCCATCACTGTACCCGATAATGCGACATTGGTGTTTAGTTATGTAGGATATGATAGCAAGGAAGTAGCCGTGAGTGGCCGTACTGTTATAAACGTCACACTTGGTTTATCAACAAAAGTGCAGGAGCAGGTCGTTGTTATTGGTTATGGCACGGCAGCCAAGAGAGATTTGACCGGATCTATTGTAAAAATTCCGGGAAAAGATGTAGCTGACAAGCCCAATACAAACCCGATAGCATCACTGCAAGGGAAAGTTTCGGGCCTGTCCGTTGTAAATACAGGAGAACTGGGCAAAGAGCCTGACGTAAGAATTCGCGGAACAGTGAGCCGCACCCAAACAAAACCGCTGTATGTTGTAGACGGAGTTTTTAATGACAACATCGACTACTTAAATCCGGCCGACATCGAATCTATCGAGGTGTTGAAGGACCCGTCATCCCTGGCGATTTTCGGCGTACGCGGCGCCAATGGAGTTATTGCCGTTACAACCAAGAAAGGCAAAAGCGGCATGACCGTGAATTTTAATGCTACCGTTGGTTTTAAGCAGATGGTTGACAAGATCAAGCTAACGGACGCAGCCGGGTTCAAGACCCTTTACTTAGAACAAAATCCCGGATTTGACTTTAGCCTGTACACAGCCAATACCGACTGGCAGGATGAAATTTCTCAAAATGGACTTTTTAACCGCGACAATGTCAGCATAAGTAGCAGCAGTGAAAGAAACAGGTTTTATATGGGTGCCGGCTACCAATACGAAGAAGGTATCATCAAACACGAAAAGCTGCAAAAGTTCACCTTGTCTTTGGATGATGAATTGAAAATTTCGAAGGCTCTCAAGATTGGATTTGACGTAAATGCCTACAAAGGCATAAATCCAAAAACGCACGATTTTAGCAATGCTATCGTTGCAACTCCCGTTGTTGCACCTTTTAACGATGCACACGGACTTTATAACCAGATGCCAATTGGCACTGCCCAAATCGGAAACCCATTGCGGGCTATAGAAGAAACGCAGGGTCAATTCATTTCGAATACATACAGGGCTGTTGGAAGTGTTTTCTTTGAAGCCGCTTTTCTGAGAGACTTCACCTTCAGGGCAACCTTGTATGGCGACTTTGGCTTTACGGATGAACGGGAGTATACTCCTCTTGTAAGTACGTATAACATTGCCAATGACGATACTTCACATGAAGTAACCAAGACAGATGTTCGTCAGGCGAATATTAAAAACACAAAATATCAGCAAGATTATCTTCTCACCTACAAGAAGAAGATCGGAGACCATGGTTTGACTGTTCTCGGAGGCTTCTCCACAATATTTAATAATTACAGTGAGGTGAATGTAAAGGGTAGCCAATTTACAACCGGGCTAGCCTTGCCAATTCCCAATGATAGCAGATTCTGGTATGTGGACAATAGAGTATTTGTCGATCCCAGCAGCATAGTCGTCGTGAATCCGGAGAAAGATGTATTTCAAAATTACGTGCCCTACCAGTGGCAACAAACAACAGTGTCATTCTTAGCGAGGGTGCTGTACAACTACAAACAGAAGTACTTGTTGAATGCATCATTTAGAAGGGATGGTTCATCAGACATTTCTACTGATCATCAATATCAGAACTTCTGGGCAGTGGGTGCCGCTTGGGAACTATCCAAGGAAGACTTCATGAGCAGTCAAAAAACATTTGACTTCCTGAAATTGAAAGCTTCTGCTGGGGTGTTGGGTAATCAATATACTTCCATACACTATCCTTTCTACCCGATCCTTGCCGCTCCGACCTCCGCCGTATTTGGTCCAAATGGGGGACAACCTATTCCAGGATACACTCCTTCATTTCTTGCGGATCCGAACCTTCAGTGGGAGACAATCACGTCCTATGAAGTTGGAGTTGAATTCGCCACTTTGAATAATCGACTGAATGGAGATGCAAACTATTACAGCAAATTAACGAAGAATTTACTCACAAGCTATCCCGGCGTCGGTGGTACAAAGCCTGGTATAACTAATGCAGGTGAGATATCGAACACTGGTTTTGAGTTAACACTTAGCTGGCACGATAACATCAGTAAGGACTTTGGATACACCATAAGTGGAAACCTCACAACTCTTAAGAACGAAGTGAAGCAAATTTATCTTGATGCTCCAATTTACGATGGGCCGAGCCGCACGCAGGTGGGCGATCCGATTGGTTCATTTTTTGGATATGTGGTAGAAGGTGTGTATCAGGATTCGGCCGACATCGCCAACTCGCCAGCAAACGGAACGCCGAGCCCGGGAGATTTAAAATACAAAGATGTTAATGGCGATAAGGTAATCACGGATGCCGACAGGAAAGTAATTGGTAATCCCACTCCGAAGATAATCTATGGTTTTTCCCTTGGAGCAAACTATAAGGGCTTTGACTTTGGAATCGATTTCCAGGGCGTACAAGGAAATGACATTTTTAGAAACTGGGGAAATGGCGCCGGTTATGCTACGCTCAACTACCGCGAAGCGAGGTTAAACAGGTGGCATGGTCCGGGAACCTCAAATTTTGAACCGCGTGTTTATGACGTGGGCCTGCCTGCTTCCACTTATATGATCGAAAGTGGAAGTTACCTGAGAATAAGAAATTTGAGTTTGGGATATAATTTTAATGCACAATCGCTCGGTAAAGCACATATCAAAACCCTTCGACTCTTTGTTAGTGTGCAAAATTTGAAAACATTCAAAGACAATTCCGGTTACACACCCGAGTTTGGAGGTAGTGCAACTCAATTTGGTGTTGATAACGGATCCTACCCGGTTCCGGCCATTTACACCTTCGGTATAAATGCAAATTTTTAAAAGCAAAATTTCTTTACTATGAAGCTTATTAGAAAAACGTCTATTCTATTCCTGCTGCTTCCCGTATTGGTTTTGCAGTTAGGGTGTAAGAAATTCCTGGACAAAAAGCCGCTTGGCCAGGCCATTGACGGTGACGTTAACCAGGGAGGCGTGGAGTCACAGGTTTTTGGATTGTACGCCTCGCTGCAAAACTGGGGCATGACGCAACTGCCATTTCTCACTATGCATGCTGCAAGGGCCGATGATGATGTCAACAGCACTGTGCCTGACGGAGGTGATCAGCGAGACATCGTCGATAAATTTTTATATGCCAAGGATCACTGGTCTCTAAATAGTCTTTGGACAGACCACATGGCTTTTATTATCCAGGCGAGTGGGATCATTCATGACGTGGATTCGAATTTTTCTAATGATCCAAAAAGTTTAGTCAATAAAGCTGAAGCGTCATTCCTAAGAGCTTATGCATACTTCGATATGGTGCGTGATTATGGTGAGGTTCCCATCATTGATTTTAAAGTGTATGACCCAAGTGATGCTAACGTGCCAAAAAGTTCAGTGGACCAGGTATACGCGCTTATCGACAGTGATCTCGACTTTGCGGCTCAATATCTCCCCCTTAGTTGGGAATCAAAATATCTCGGTAGGGTGACAAAAGGTTCTGCTAATACTCTTCATGCAAAAGCATATTTATACAGGCAGAACTGGGGGGCGGCGTTGGCAAAATGCGATGAGGTGATCAATTCTCAAATGTATTCGCTCTACTCCAGCTATGCTGACTTATTCACGGAAGCTCATGAAAATAGCGTAGAATCCATTTTCGAAATTCAGAATTACGAAAATGCAAATGGATCTGTCTTAACGAGCAACTATCTGCCGAATTACCAGGGGATCAGGGGTGATGGGCAATGGGACCTTGGTTGGGGTTGGAATTTGCCAGACTCAGGGTTGGTCGATACCGCCTATGAACTCAACGATCCAAGAAAAGACGCAACAATATTGTATGCTGGCCAACCGGATGATCGATGGGGTGTCACGCTTCCTGCCTTTGCCGGATTTTCTGCCAACACGAATAACTGGCCTTATTGGAATAAAAAAGTTTATACAGATCCTGCCCGCCGCGCAGGTACAGGGGATCGTTTCGGCCTTTGGCTAAATACGATCATTTTACGTTATGCTGACGTATTGCTGATGGATGCCGAAGCGGCAAATGAAATTGGAGGAGCCAGTAATGTCCAAAAGGCTTTGGACGACCTGGAATTGGTAAGAGCAAGAGCAAGAGGGGGAAACAACGCAGTACTACCCCCTGTAACAACCACTGACCAGGCAGAGTTAAGAACAGCAATAAAACAAGAGCGACGTGTGGAATTTGCAATGGAGTTTGAGAGGTTCTATGATCTGGTGAGATGGACCCCCGCTCCTGACAATATTGACGCCATTCATGTCCTTAAACCGTTGGGGTACCTGCCCAAGAACAGGTACTACCCGGTACCCCAGCCTGAAGTCGATAAATCGAATGGCGTGCTTAAACAAAATCCGGACTATTAACTATTAATTATTCTGCCTTCATTTTTATGAAGGCAGAATTTTACTATGCGTCGTCATCGTGAATGAAATCTGGGGTAAATGGGTAATTGAGATTTGCATTCAGAATTATAATAATCCGGCTACACAAATTTTGTGTGGCCTTTTTTCTTTATAACGGTATTATTTTTTTGTATTGCTTTGTCTTATATGAAAGGATCATCGTGTACGTTATCAGGGCTCAATGTCTCCCGGCTTTGTTTTTTCCTTTTGCTTTTTTCTTCTTGCCGTGATTCAGGACATTTATTTACCCGGTTACCTTCCTCGGCAACCAACATCAAATTTGAAAATAATTTGCCGCAAAGGGAGCAATTAAATATTTTGTACTACCTCTACTACTACGAGGGCGGCGGTGTGGCTATCGGGGACATTAACAATGACGGTCTGCCAGATATTTATTTCACAGCTAATTCAAGAGGAAATAACAAACTGTATCTGAATAAAGGAAATTTCAAATTTGAGGATATTACCGAAAGAGCGGGCGTTGGCGGTTCGTCTGATTGGTGTAGCGGCGTTACTATGGCTGATGTAAACGGTGATGGATGGCTCGATATCTATGTCAGCGCTGTCAGTAAAAAGCTTGGGCTGCAAGGGCATAATGAATTATTCATCAATAATGGCAATGGGACCTTCACTGAACGGGGAGCAGAGTTTGGATTAGACCTTGCCTGTTATTCGATTCAGGCAGCTTTCTTCGATTACGATCATGATGGCGACCTCGATTGCTATATACTCAACCAAAGTGATCGTCCCTTTGAAAATATTGTTGATACATCCCATCGCAGAGTATACAACGCACTAAGCGGAGACCGGTTTTTAAGAAATGACCTCAACACTCCTGCAAAAAAATTTACCGATATCTCAGCCCAGGTTGGAATTTACCAGAGTAACCTTGGCTATGGACTGGGAATTGGTGTTGCTGATTTAAATAATGACGGGTGGGATGATATCTATATAGGAAATGATTTTCATGAAAATGACTATTATTATATAAATAATGGTAATGGGACGTTTACAGAAAGTGGCTCCAAGCATTTTCGCCACTATAGCCGGTTTAGTATGGGGAATGATATAGCCGACTATAACAATGACGGCCAACCTGACATCATCACCGCCGATATGCTGCCTGACAATGAAAAAGTGTTGAAGACATATGGCAGCGATGAGAATCCTGACATTTATAATTTGAAACTTACCCGGAATGGCTTCCAATATCAGTATTCAAAAAATTGCCTGCAAACCAATAATGGTGGTGGAAGCAGCTTTAGCGAAACAAGTTTACTGAGTGGAGTAAGTGCAACGGACTGGAGTTGGTCTGCGTTGTTTGCAGATTTTGACAACGACGGTAACAAAGATTTGTTCGTTACGAGTGGAGTTGTAAAACGTACTACCGACCTGGATTATGTGAGATTTATTTCAGGCGCGGTCGTGCGGAAACGAATGGACGCTTCTGCCGCACTCGACGACGAGGCGCTTCAAAAAATGCCAGATGGAATTTCACATTGCTACGTCTTCAAAGGTGATGGAAAAACAAAATTTACCAACGAAAGCAAGGATTGGGGACTCGAAGACGATAAGGGCTATTTTACCGGTGCAGCCTATGCTGATTTGGATAATGACGGAGATTTAGACATGGTGGTGAACAGCATAAACGCCCCTGCCGCTATCTATAAAAACAATTCACCAAAAAGAAGTTTTCTCTCACTCACATTCAAAGGAAATAGTTTAAATACGCAGGGCATCGGTGCGAAAGTCTATCTTTTCGCCAAGGGTAAACTACAATATCAACAATTGATGACAACAAGGGGCTTTCAATCATCTTCGGAGCCGCGAATGCATTTTGGCTTAGATTCTTTGGCAACTGCCGATAGTGTTTTGATTGTATGGCCTGATTTGAAATACCAGGTGTTGAAAAATGTTCGTGTTAATGAACAGCTTTTAGTTGATTACAAGAATGCTGCGGGAATGTTTAATTACAATGACCATTTCCCACCTCAATCCGAAATCTTCACTCCAATCAATGAGATGAAGATAAACTGGAAACACAAGGAGAATAATTTTATTGACTTTAATGTCCAGTATCTGATACCGCACGAAGAGTCCACCAGGGGACCGAAGCTGGCCATCGCAGATGTCAATGGAGATGGGCTCGACGATATCTACATCTGTGGCGCAAAAGGGCAGCAAGGAACATTATTGGTGCAACAAAAAAATGCAAGATTTCTACTTCAGGATACAAGCGTATTTAAAAAGGATGCGCGTTGTGAAGACGTGGACGCTATATTTTACGACGCAAACGGTGATGGGCATCCAGACCTGTTCGTTGTAAGCGGCGGAAACGAATCCAGTGGAAATGACTCAGCGCTGCTTGACCGGTTATATCTCAATGATGGAACAGGGCATTTTTCAAAATCCATCAATGCGTTGCCGGCGATTTTTGAAAACAAGTCCTGTGTTTCTATTGCAGATTTCGATAGGGATGGGGATTCAGACATTTTTGTCGGCACTCTTGCAAACGCTGCTGCGTACGGAGTGCCACAGACATCGTTTTTGTTGGTCAATGATGGCAAGGCTCACTATTCGCTGGCGAGTCGCGATATCATTTCTTTAGCAAATATCGGCATGGTTACTTCTTCTGCATTTGCCGATATCAATAAGGACGGGTGGCCAGACATTGTAATTGCGGGAGAATGGATGCCGGTTACCATATTTCTGAACAAAAATGGTCGATTTGAAAGATCTATAATTCCCAACTCCAGTGGCTTATGGCAAACAATTTTGATTGATGACCTAAATGCCGACGGAAATGCCGATATCCTGGCGGGAAACTGGGGTTGGAACAATAAATTCTGGAGTGGTAAAGATGGGCCTCCTCATCTTTATGTCGCCGATTTTGATGGCAATGGTCACACCGATCAATTACTTTCGTATACGTCCGGTGGTGTAGAGTATCCCTTTTTAGCAAAGGACGAAGTAGAGCGCCAACTCCCACTCTTAAAAAAACATTACCTGCTTTATTCTGAGTATGCGGGAGTGCAAATGAAAGATGTTTTTTATGGTTGGGTGGATACCGTTAAGCCTTTGACCTGCGAAAGACTTGGTTCGGCAATTTTTTGGGGCGATGGCAATGGAAGGTTTAAAATCAACGACCTTCCTGTGAGATTGCAGGAGGCCCCCATTTTTTCGTTCCAGAAAATAACGTCTGGTCAACCAGGAGAAAACCTTTACATGGCGGGAGGAAATTTTTTTGACGTGATTCCATATGAAGGTCGATATGATGCGCAGCCTTTGGCTTTGTTTAGCTGTCATAGGAGTGACAGTATCGAATATCTTCCCCGATCTGATCTGGCTTCGGTAAATGGACAGATCAGAGATATCAAATGGGTTAATATGAAGAAATATGGCGATGTCTTGGTAGTAGCGAGGAACAACGATAGCCTTTTACTTCTGCGTTATAATAAAGTGGTGAAGTAGGATTGTTTATCAGTGTCGGAGCTCGGGCACGTGACGAAAATACTAATAAATCGAGCGAACGATTCTTGCATGGGCAAAATTGAAATGTTAGACGACCAGGCATTGCAGGGCCTGAAGGAAAAGATTGCCGGAGGTGATGAAAAAGCATTCCGCGTTTTGTTTGATCATTTTTCCGCAAGGCTCACTTCATTTGCATATGCCATGTTGAGAGTAAGCGACGCTGCGACCGAAGTAGTTGACGAGGTGTTTGTGCAGATCTGGAAGAAACGGTTACAGATCACGGCCATACAAAATCTAAGAGTGTACCTCTATACTGCCACAAAGAATAGTTGTTTGAATCATATTTCGCGAAAAGCCAAAGAGCAATTAATTGAGCCTTTCGATCACATCAACATCCAGTTGAACGATGGAGATTCGCCAGAACAAAAGATGATCACATCGGAAGTGCTGAAAAAGATACGATCGGCGATAGATGAGCTCCCCCCGCGCTGCAAAATGATCTTTAAACTTGTGAGAGAGGATGGATTGAAATACCGAGAAGTTGCGGGAATTCTCAATATATCTGTAAACACTGTTGACGCGCAAATGGTCATTGCTGTAAAGAAAGTCAGTGAAAAATTGAGAACCGACTTTGGATGGCCAATACCTGAGCCCTCTTCAAGAAAAATTTGACTTTTTCCCCAATTTCTTTAAGGTCATGTATTAAATCTATTGTCTTATAGAGGACTGTCACCGCTTATGATAAATGACCGCCTCGCGAGCTTGATTGCGAAAAAATTGAATGGGGAAATTACACCTGCCGAAGTCCAGGAGCTTGCTGAGCATTTCAAAACTCATCCCCGCGATCAGTACTTTGAAGAGTTGCTCACCTCTTATTGGAATTCTCAACCGGGCACATCCTTACACGATTCCTCTACCGACGACCATTTTTCCAGGATTCTTAAACGGGCTGATGAAGATGAAGATAATGAACAGCGCGGTGCAATTGTAATCCCGGCAAACGGAACGTCTGATCGAAAGAGAAGAATTCTGATACGAAGAATCAGCGTTGCTGTCACAGTTGCCGCAGGCATTGCTTTCTTGATCTGGAACTTTAATTCATCGAAAAGAGGACCAGCGATCAAAGCTCCTGAGCCAGAAAATGAAGTTATAGCAAAAAAGGGCATGCGGACAAAACTATTGTTGGCGGATGGTTCGCAAGTATGGTTGAATTCCGATAGTCGACTTACCTATTCCAATTTTCAAAATGACACGGTGCGCCAGGTGGAACTGGAAGGCGAGGCCTATTTTGACGTTGTGAAAAACCCAGCCAGGCCTTTCATTGTGCATACTTCTTCTATGGATGTCAGGGTATTGGGTACCGCATTTGATGTAAAATCATACCCGGGAGAGTCGACCTTCGAAACGACATTGATCAGGGGTTCGGTCGAAGTTATAAGAAGAGGACAGCCGCAAGCGAGAACGTATATTCTGACGCCGCACCACAAGTTGGTGCTGGACATAGGAACCTTGCTGAAGATTGACACGACTGAGAGCAGGCGGTTGACAGATCTAAAAAATACCAACAGGCCTAAGGGAATCATTAACCTTCAGAGAAATTTGCCTGACTCTTCTATTAGTGAAACTTCCTGGATATATGATAAACTATCATTTGATGGAGAATCATTCAGAGACGTGGCCAGGAAGATGGAACGATGGTTCAACGTTGAGATCCATTTTGTTGACGATAAGGTTGCGGATAGTTACAGGCCGCATGTTTCTTTTACCAATGAAACAATAGAGCAGGCGCTGCAGGAGCTAAAGATTATTATCCCCTTTAGTTATAGAAGAAGTGGAAATGAAGTAATAATTGATAAAGAATAATGTCTTGACTTTTTTGGATGCAATGTAAATATGGAGAATATTTTAAAGGAAAGAAACCCGGACCAACGTGGTTTCAGATTTTATAACTAAAAAATGAAAACTATGAGAAAAAGTGTGCCTCATGTTGGAGGTTTCCAATCACGGTCGCTTCTAAAAATTTTATTGGTTATGAAGCTTGCCATTTTTCTTATACTGATCTCGGCGTTACAAGTTCAGGCTTTTCACGCAAACGGCCAGGGTATAAGCATCAATGCAAAAAAAACGGAAATTCGAAAAGTCTTAACTGATATAGAGAGACAAGGCAATTTCCGGTTTTTGTATAACTATGATCTTAAGGGCCTGAGAAAAAAAGTCGATCTCAATGCCGAAAAACTTTCGATAAATGAAGCATTGGGCCAGCTCTTTGAGAATAGCGGACTGACGTATAAAATTTTAGATAACAACCTGGTGGTTGTGCTTTCTGAGAATGAAGAGGAGAATAAGGAAATAAGGGTCACCGGAAAAGTAACAGGTGACAATGATGAACCATTGGCGGGAGTATCGGTACAGGAAAAGGGTACCAGTAACGGAACGTTCACGGACAATGGCGGCACATATTCCATAACGGTAGGAAATAGTGCTGTACTCGTATTCAGTTCTATCGGATTTGATAACCGTGAAATGCCTGTCAATGGCCAATCTGTAGTAAACATAAAGCTATCACCGGCAACGAAGCAATTGGACCAAGTGGTGGTTGTTGGTTATGGATCGCAAAGAAAAAAGGACCTAACCGGTGCTGTTTCCGTCGTGACATCGGCGGACATCGCTAATCGACCCATTGTGAACCCTGGCGAAGCCTTGCAGGGAAAAGCAGCAGGAGTGCAGGTTACTTCCGTTTCGGGTAAACCCGGGGCAGGTCTTTCTCTACGCATTCGCGGTTCTTCTTCGATTAGCGCAGGCAACGAACCACTCTATGTGGTCGATGGTATTCCTATGACAGATATTTCTTCGTATAGCGCAAATGATATCGAATCAATCTCTGTTTTGAAAGATGCAGCGTCCGCATCAATTTATGGAACCCGCGCTGCAAATGGCGTGGTTGTTATCACGACGAAAAAGGGAAAAGCAGGCACATCAAGGATAGATTTAAACACCTATTTCGGAACTTCTTCGCTTACAAAGAAACTAGATGTCCTCGATTCCCGCCAATACCAGGATTATATGAATGAGGTCTATGGACCCGGAACAATAACGGATTCGCTGGTAAACGCGACAAATATCAATTGGCCGGATGAAGTGTTCAGAACCGGAAATCAGCAAAGCTACCAGGTGGCCTTCTCAGGAGGCAGTGATAAAATTCAGCATTATGTTTCTCTCGGTTATTTAGACCAGGTTGGTGCGATACGTCCGGCAACCTTTGATCGCATCAATGCGAGACTAAACCTTAGTTCAAAACTTAATAAGTGGTTGAGCCTTTCAACTGCGACTACTGTTTCGCGCTCCAATACGAAGGATGTCACCGACAACGCAAGTGTGGCGAGAGGAGGTGTTGTTCTATCTGCATTGACCACTCCTCCCACAGTGCCAAAATATGCAAGCGATGGAACAATCGGACAAAACCCGCAGACGGGATGGGAAAATCCAATTGGCGCTATTGACGGCTCAACAAATAAATTCAGACAGGATCGCATCGTGTCCAATATAGGAGCTGATATAAGATTTGCGAAAGGGTTTCTCTTTCAGTCGAGATTTGGGATCGATTATCAAAATAACGGGAACCAGTTTTTCGAAGACCCATGGTTGACTCAGGATGGTCGCAACAACCAGGGCAAGTTAACGCAACAGACGAGCACTGCACTTGTATGGTTGAGTGAACAAACGCTCAACTACAGTAAAAGTTTTAATCAGCACAATTTTTCAGCACTGGCCGGATGGTCTGCACAGGAGTCAAATTATGACCAAACCAACATCGCTGCTTCCAAACTTGACACGCAATATCGCTTTGAAAAATGGGATGAAATGTTCATGAGAGCCCAGATAAAAACAGCTCCGTCAAAAACCATTGATCAGTGGGCGCTTGTTTCTTATTTCGGAAGAATTAATTACAATTATGCAGGGAGGTATTTGTTCCAGGCAAATGTTCGGGTGGATAACTCTTCAAAATTTGCTCCCGACAACAGGACCGCAGTATTTCCATCTTTTTCTGCCGGCTGGCGGATTTCTGATGAATCGTTCATGAAAAATGTCGATTTTATGCAGGACTTGAAACTGAGGGCCGGATGGGGTAGAAACGGAAACCAGGAAGGCATCGGAAGCTATGAGTATTTGTCTCTTTCCAATATTAATAATACTACCGGTGATATCTCGCCAGCAACAATTGCACCAGCAGATCTTCGTTGGGAAACGACGACGCAAACAAATATCGGTGTTGACGCCTCGTTCCTGGATAGACGCCTTACCGTTAGCGCAGACTTTTACGTGAAAAAAACAAACGATGTTTTAGTGCGTATTCCACTAAGCGGACAAATCGTGCCTTCGGTTTTGTTGAATAGCGGTGACATGCAAAATGTTGGTGAGGAATTCGCGATCTCCAGCAAGAACATTGTTAAGAAGGACCTCACCTGGACAACCGATTTCAATATTTCGTTTAACAAGAATAAAGTTACTTCTATAGGTAATGATTTGTCTTTCCTCGGCGGCTTTGGAGAAATTTATGAACGCGGTTTTGCAGTGGCTCTGGCAAAGGGCTATGGCCTTGGCGAGTTTTATGGGTATACCGCTGCTGGTGTGGATCCTCAAACCGGTGCACAACTATATCTAACGAAAGATAAAGGCGCGGTTCCTTATTCTGAAACGTCACCATCGGACCGCAGTTTTATTGGTAGTGCTCAACCAGATTTTGTATACGGTATGACGAATGTAGTTACGTATAAAAATTTCGATCTAACAGTCTTCTTGCAAGGGTCCCAGGGCAATGACATATATAATGGGGCACGAGTAGAAACGGAAGGAATGAAAGATTCACGCAACCAGAGTACAGCTATTCTTAATAGATGGAGAAACCCGGGCGACATAACCGATATGCCAGGTGTAAGCCTTGCCAGCAACGATAATACAGTTATTTCGACACGGTTTGTGGAAAATGGATCTTACCTGAGGTTTAAAACGATAACACTGGCTTACCGTATCAATCAAAAGTGGTTAGACAAGATTGGCATTGCCGGGGCTTCCGTGTACGTTTCAGGACAAAATGTGATCACGGTTACCAAGTATAAAGGATTTGATCCGGAGGTTAGCACATACGGCGCCGTGAATAATACTACCGACAATAGAAACGTGTCACTGGGAGTGGACTATGGAGCCTATCCGCAGGTAAAAACGTTTTTGTTCGGTCTGAACCTGAGCCTTTAATTAAAAAGAATAATTTATTCATAATAAAAAATCTTGAAAATGAAAACGAATAAGCGAACAGGGATCCTTGTGATTTCCGCTACCGTGCTGCTGATCCTGGCGGGCTGTTCAAAAATTTTAGATAAAAAGCCCGTCACGCAGGTAATTACGCCTGATGCTACATCGGAAAGTATTTCTGCCACAGATGCTGAGAACCTGGTTTCCGGGCTGTATACCAGTTATCGCGGCTATGACCTGATGGAGTGGACAATATTTGATAAGATAATTAACGGTGACGTGATCTCAGACAATTGTTATGCCGGCGGGGACAACGTTGCCAACATTACCCTGGACAATTTTACGTACAATTCGTTAAACAGTAACCTGGATCGTGACTGGCGATATGCTTATACGATGATCGGGAGGGTAAACATCGCATTGCCGCAAATAGAAAATTGTACCGATCCTGCTCTCTCCGCATCACGCAAAAATGAGATGCTTGGCGAGTCGAGGTTCTTAAGAGCGTATAGTTATTTTGACATGGTGCAGCTTTTTGGAAAACTTCCAATCATTTTGACACCACCAGATCTCAAGGATGCAGAAACACTTCTTAATTCAACACTTGTACCTCGCTCTTCTGTAGATTCGGTATACCTTGCCATCCTCAATGATCTGTGGTTTGCAAAAAACAATGTGATGGATGTAGGTGCCAGCCCTTCGAAGCTTATCATTACAAAAGGAGTCGTTGACGCAACGCTTGCAAAGGTGCATGCGGCCATGCCCAATCCTAATTGGGATTCGGTCAGCTACTATGCCGACCAGGTGATTCCGCATTATACATTGCTAACTGACTTTTCGTTCCTTTGGGACAATGCCCACAAGAGCAACAGTGAAGCGATCTGGGAACTTACCTATGAGGGTTATGGAGGCTCCGACGGTATCGGTAACTGGATTCCTTCGATCAATGTCGGAGGATCTCCGGGAAATTATGAGGGAGGTGGCTGGAAGAAATTCAACTTGCCGTCAAATGATTTGATAAACCTGTGGCAGAGCGAAGGAGATGATATCCGGCTAAATAATTCGGTGACCTTCCTTGATATTACCGGACAGTTCTCTGATCCCAACTGGCCATCAAATCACTATCCCTTCCTTACCAAGTATAATGATCCGGCGAATGGATTAAATGATTTTTATGTGTTGAGACTTCCGGATATAATGCTCCTCAAAGCCGAGGCGCTGGTAAAGGCGAACGATCTTAATGGTGCGCTTGCAATAGTAAACGAGATAAGAGCAAGGGTAAGTCTTGGGCCAAAATCGGGAGCCACCGCTGATGAAGTGGATAAGATCATTGCCGATGAAAGGAGAATGGAATTGGCATTTGAAGGACATCGGTGGTTTGACCTGGTGAGAACTGGAAAGGCAATTGAAGTTATGAATGCCCAGGTCGGTGGCTCGGGCAATAATTTAAACTATAATGTTCAGCCATTCCGGCTTTTGATGCCGGTACCACAGAACCAGATCGATTTAAACCCGAGGCTCGATCAGAATCCCGGTTATTAAAATCACATGATCTCAGAAGGTCCGGTCGCGCTCCGGACCTTCTTATTTTAGTGTTGTAAGTGTACCTTCGTAATCCCACTTATCCGGAGAACTTTAAATTGTCATGAGCTACTTCAGACCACGATCTATTTTTAATTTCATTATATTTTTTTTTGCATTAGCCAAACTTACCGGGTGCAATACAGATCGCGACTCAGAATCCGTTCCGGTGATCAAATCATGGATCACAAAAGGTGACCGCTCGGCCTTATTACAGAAACAGGCTGACATTCATTTTGGCACGGCGAGTAACACCTATCAAAATATAGATGTCGACTCGACCCAGACATTTCAGACTATCGACGGATTTGGATATGCCTTAACGGGTGGAAGCGCTTATTTGATCAACCGGCTCAGTGCTACCACGAAGAACTCTTTACTCCAGGAATTATTTGGCGAAGGAGAAAACGCGATCGCGGTCAGTTATTTGAGGATCAGCATTGGTGCATCGGATCTCAATGCGTCTGTTTTTAGT
>Ga0163163_10002559_pt1 | contig 15399 bp, 17 predicted proteins | sample S65metaG_FD_119766 | JGI IMG/M metagenome (GOLD analysis project Ga0163163, IMG submission 119766) | Switchgrass rhizosphere microbial communities from Kellogg Biological Station, Michigan, USA - S6-5 metaG | ecosystem: Host-associated > Plants > Roots > Rhizosphere > Soil | place: USA... | reverse complement strand
GTGCGCTCTCTCAGCCCATAGGTGGCAATTTCACCCCCGCTCTCTCCATGAGCCCGAGAATCAGGAATCAAGACGGTGTACCCGGCCTCCAGGAACATGGGTGCGAACCCTGCAATTCCCTCGCGATTATCGGTGACTCCGTGCAAAAGGATGACGGCAGACCCATTGGCGTTCGGGGCCTCAACAAGCCATGCCTTCAACCGAATTCCGTCGAGTGTTGCGATGGAAACGTCCTGTAAAGCAGTGTGAAACTGATCTCTGACGATTGCCGCCGCTTTAGCCTGGTGACGTAATGGATGTCGGGGCAAGTGGAGCGTGATTTCAGCGAGGAAGATACCGCATACGATCGCCGCGAGGGTGTAAAGGATGAATAGCCCGATACCGAGCTTAAACAGTCGCCGGCGCATGCTGGCTCCACTGAAGTATACGGACGTAATCGGGAATTCGTTCCATCAAGAGAGGAAGGCGCGACCGAAAGCCGCGCCTGTTGAGCGAATTGTGATTGTTTTACTCCCCCGCGGTTAACGGGGTGCTGCTGACGGTCATGGGTCGACTGATTTCCATAATGAGTTCAGTTCCCGCCGGCACGTCGACTGGGTGACGCTTGGTCAGCCAGTGAACTACGGCTGCACCGCCGCCAATCATGCTGCCTACCAGAAGTCCCTTGCCACCGCCTGCGATGGTTCCAACAATCGCCCCGGTTCCAGTCCCAGCGACCATTTCAATCTTGTCCCCGCTGTTGATCCCTTTTGATTTAATACGGCCTTCGTCATCTACCGTCAGCGTTGACGGGATTGACGTATCGACCATGGAGGCATTGATCGCAAAGCTCTTACCGTTGGGAAGCATAACGCTCTCCGGCATCAGGTGCATGGAGCCGCTGCCACCGATGCGGCGAGGATCGCTGACGCGCAGCAGACGCCCGGTAATCGATGCGCCGACCGGAATGACGGTCTTGCCGCTTACCACGACAGGCTGCGTAACTCGTCCGCTGAAGCTGTCGCCTTCGTTGCTCTGACGAGATGAGAGTGATGTCTCGAGTTTCATCCTGATGGCCGTGCCGGTTGGCAATTCAGCCGGTGTAACCGAAACGGAGGCTCTCGTTGACGTTCTTGGCGTGGCAGCCGGCGCTGGTTGTTTCTCGTCTTCGTAGACCGGACCGTTAGTAATGCTCGCCGGAGCGGCTGTCGAGTCTCCGGCCGGAGTGCTGCGAACCGCCGCGCTAGGCTTGTGTTTCTTCGTTGTCTGAGCATTACCAGCTAGCGAGGCCGTCAAGGCAAATGTCAGCAGCAAGATCGTCTTTCTCATTGCAACCTCCACAAAAAAATGCCTGTTACTTTGCGTTTCGCGCCGCCCGTAGAACGTCGTCCACCGGGGCACGATCGGTTTGTGAGCTGCCCACAAATATGTAGCGGATGATTCCGTCCTGCCCGATGACAAAGGTCGCCGGGCGCGCGATGTTGATCGCATCTGTGCCGAGCTTGTGATATACGCCGTAGATCTTTGTCACGCTTCGATCTTCGTCGAGCAGGAACGGGTACGCCGTCGGATGCTTGCGCAGAAATCCTTCCGGCTTGAACATCCCGTCTCTCTTTTCCGCCGCAACAAAAATCAACTCTGCACCTGCGTCCTTGAACTGTCCTTCGTATGGCCCCAACTGGGCCATGCGCTTCACGCAGTTAGGTCACCAGGTGCCACGCAGGAACTCGAGCACCACTGGCGTGCGCTGGATCAAATCCTGTAAACGCATCTCGACCGGCGCGCCAATCGCGTTAAATTCATTTGCCGCCCAAAGCGAAAAGCTCGGAGCGGAGTCTCCGATTTTGAGAGTGTCACTATTTCGAGCCATCCTGCATGAACAGTAAGACAGCGGCAGAGGGCGAACAATAACCGACGAGGTTCCGAATCTAGAGAGGCACGTGGTGCTGGGTAGAAGCTGCGAGCAAGTACTTTTCGTCTCCTACCCAGTACCTAGCACCTCGTACCTGTGTCGCCGTAATTTATAATCATCTATTGCCTTACTAACCCCGCACTTATCAGAAAGGTTCTTACATGAGCACCGAGATTAAGAAGATCCACGCACGCGAAGTTCTGGACTCCCGCGGCAATCCGACCGTGGAAGCTGATGTTGTATTGGCCTGTGGCGTGAGCGGCCGCGCGATCGTTCCCAGCGGCGCCTCCACGGGCGAACATGAAGCAGTTGAACTTCGCGACGGCGACAAAGATCGCTATCTCGGTAAGGGCGTGCTCACCGCAGTCAACAACGTGATCAACGAAATTGCCCCCGCACTCGAGGGCATGGATGCCAGCTTGCAACTCGACATCGACACCAAGATGCTGGATGTTGACGGTACGGAGAACAAAGGACGACTCGGCGCGAATGCGATTCTTGCTGTTTCAATGGCGGCCGCGCGTGCGGTAGCTAATGACCTTCGCATTCCGCTTTATCGATACCTGGGCGGCATCAATGCCAACATCCTTCCCGTCCCGATGATGAACATCATCAATGGTGGAGCTCACGCCGATAACAACGTCGATTTTCAGGAATTCATGGTCATGCCGGTCGGTGCAGAAAATTTTGCGGAGGCCTTGCGCATGGGAGCGGAGACCTTCCATGTCCTGAAGGGTGTACTGAAGAAGCGTGGATACAACACCGCAGTTGGTGATGAAGGCGGCTTTGCGCCATCGCTGAAGTCGAACGTTGAAGCGATTGAAGTGATCCTGGAAGCGATTCAGCAGGCCGGGTATAAGCCGGGCGAAGAAATCGCAATCGCCCTCGATCCGGCAACCAGCGAACTCTACAAGCATGGCAACGGCAAGTACATGTTCTGGAAGTCCGATAAGCAGACGAAGACTTCGGAAGAGATGGTGGCGTACTGGGCCGACTGGTGCCGCCAGTATCCGATCGTCTCGCTGGAAGACGGACTCGCTGAAGACGACTGGGCCGGATGGAAGATGCTGACCGACGCGATCGGCGACAAAGTTCAGCTGGTCGGCGACGATCTCTTCGTCACAAATCCTGAGCTGCTCGCGAAGGGAATCGAGACTGGGACAGCGAATTCGATCCTGATCAAGTTGAACCAGATTGGCACGGTCAGCGAGACCTTGGAAGCCATCGAATTGGCGCGCCGCAATGGCTACACCGCGGTCATCTCGCATCGCTCAGGCGAAAGCGAAGATACCTTCATTGCCGACCTCGCCGTTGGAACCGGCGCAGGTCAGATCAAGACTGGCTCGGCCTCGCGCACAGACCGCATCGCCAAGTACAACCAGTTGCTGCGGATCGAAGAAGAGCTGGGGATTGCCGCAAGCTTCCTCGGAATTGCGGCTCTGAACTACCGCGGAGATCTATTGGCGTAGTTAAGCTTCAGAATTCATTCGATTGGATGGCCTTCCTTGTGTTTTCATTCGTGAGAACCTGATGGAGGCCATTTGCTTTATGCGACGACTACTGATCTTCTTATTTTCGATCCTATTTCTTGTTCCTCTCATCTCGGCTCAAACCGCGGATTCGCCGTCTACCGACGACGTCAAGAAGTTTCTGGAAGTCATGCGGATTCAACGACAACTCAATACGATGCTACAGATCATGACGAAATCTGCGAAAGCCGGAGCCCGTCAGGGTTTCCTGCAGAAGATGCCCGACGCGACGCCTGAGCAAGCGGCGGATGTGGAGTCTCTGGCCGACGTAATGTTCTCCGATCTTCCAATCAATGAAATGCTGTCCGACATCATCCCCATTTATCAGAAACATGTCAGTAAGTCGGACCTTCGAGCAATCACCGAGTTTTATTCGACTCCTGTTGGACAACGGTTTCTTGATGAGCAGCCACAGATGATGCAGGAGATGGGAGCAGCGTCGTCGGGGAGAATGCAACAACGACTTGGAAGCATGTTGGAGAGATTCGACGCGAAGCTGAATGAACTCGCCGAGAAGTGGAAAAAAGAGGCCGCCGAGAAATCGAAGTCTCCAGCTGTCAAGGCGAACTAAGGGCACTCCTGCAATCCGACAAAACCGTCTGTGCTCAGATATTATGGACTAGCGCGACATCTGTGCGCTCGCCACCTAATTCCAAGGTCAAAGAATGCCTAAATCCAAACCTCTCGTACTCATAATCCTCGATGGCTGGGGCTATGCCCCGCCGTCCAATGCGAACGCAATCTCGCTCGCCCGCAAGCCAACCTACGACAAACTGCTTACCGAATTCCCCAATACGCTGATCCACACCAGCGGACGTTTCGTCGGTTTGCCGAAGGGGCAGATGGGAAACAGTGAAGTTGGTCACCTCAATATCGGCGCCGGCCGCGTGGTGTACATGGACATAACCAAGATCGATCTGATGATCGAGAACGGTGAGTTTTTTAAGCATCCAGTTCTGCTCGAAGCCATGAACGCGGCGAAGCAGGATGGCCGCCGGCTTCACTTTTGCGGCTTGCTTTCGGATGGTGGCGTGCACTCACACCAGAATCATCTCTATGCACTTTTGAAGATGGCGAAGAAGAACGGTGTTGAGCGCGCCTTCGTTCACGCCTTCATGGATGGTCGCGACACCTTGCCGACCAACGGTGCAGTCTACATAGAGCAATTGCAGCAGAAGATGCGTGAGTACGACTTGGGCAAAATGGCTTCTGTAAGCGGTCGCTACTACGCCATGGATCGTGACAAGAAGTGGGAGCGCGAGCGGAAGGCGTACGACGCAATGGTGAACGGTAAGGCCGAGGGCGGGACGTACACCGATGCGGTGCAGGGAATGAAGGACTCGTACAACAAGGGTGTTACCGACGAGTTTGTTATTCCGTTCGTTTGTGTTGACTCGAAGGGCGAACCGGTTGGGACGATTCGCGATGAGGACGTTGTCATCAATTTCAACTTCCGTGCCGATCGTGCGCGCCAGATAACGCGGTGCCTTGCTCGAGAGAGCGGCCTGTCGAAAGAAGCCGGACGCGATCTCCCGGATTGGGAAGCTCTCGACAAGGAAATCCCTCGCAACGAAGGGCCAAAGAATCTAAAGTACGTTTGTTTTACCCAGTACGATCCCAAGTTCACATTGCCAATGGTTGTTCAGCCGGAATCACTGGGCAACATCCTGGCAAATGTCATGTCGTCACTGAATATGCGCAACCTTCGCGTGGCGGAAACGGAAAAGTACGCTCACGTAACGTATTTTTTCAACGGCGGCATTGAGAAGCCGTTTCCGGGTGAGGATCGCGTAATGGTGCAGTCTCCCAAGGTCGCGACCTACGATCTCAAGCCCGAGATGTCTGCGGCCGGCGTTGCCGATGCGGTGGTGAAGGCGGTAGAAGATGCGACCTTCGATGTGATGGTTGTGAATTTTGCGAATGCCGACATGGTCGGCCACAGCGGGAGGATCGAACCGACAGTGAAGGCAGTCGAAACGGTTGATAGCTGCCTTGGGCGCATCTACACCGCACTCAAGCAGCGTGGCGGCTCCATGATTATCACGGCCGATCATGGAAACGCTGAGCAGATGATCGATCCCGCAACTGGCGGACCGCAGACTGCGCACACAACCAATCCGGTGCCGCTGATCTACGTCGCCGAAGACGCGGGGAGTTTCAATCTTCGAACGGATGGAGCTCTCCAGGACATTTCCCCGACGGTGCTGGGAATTCTCAAAATCGACCAGCCAAAAGAAATGACCGGCCACGACCTAAGATTGAAAAAGCAGTAAATGTGATTGAGGCCCAGGTTGGCGACGTAAGTCACTGACCTGGGTCCTTTCCTAATTCCTCTCGCGAACCCACTGCGGTACACTCCCCAACATGGCTGGCGCACCTGTCGCTGTACCCACCGACGAAGTGAGTGTCTTTCGCGAGCACTATCAGCGCTTTCGTGGCGTCACTCTGCAGACGTTGAAGTTGATACCCGAGGACAAGCTGGATTTCCGATCGCACCCTCGCTCCCGGACCCTCGGGCAGCATTTCATGCATGTGGCGGAGGTCGAGCACTACTACATCACGGGCTTACTGGATGGCATTTGGGAATTTGATCCGCCCGACCCATACGTTACGCGCGAAAGCCTGGAATTCCGGTTAGCGATGGAGCGCGAGCGCACACTCGAGCGTCTCTACGAGGTGGATCGCGTCAAACTGGCGCAACTGGCGGATGTGCCCAATATCCCCGTGCAATGGCCGGTCCGGAGTTGGCTGTGGTACGTGGTTGAACACGAGATCCATCATCGCTCCCAGGTGGCACATGCCTTGAGGTTGCTGGAAATCCGACCTTCATTCTGGGGATATGTGTTCCCGCACGGGTTCCGCCCCGACGAACTCGTGTGACGACCCATTGCAGCCATCTGCTTAGCTGATAGCTGCGATAAGAACTTTGAATTTCCCTTCTGCCATAAGTGCGGCGATACTCCTCTCACATCAAGGCCGAATGATGTGGGCACTTCGGCCGAAGCTTGAGTTTTGCGGCCGCAAACTCAGGTTGGTTCCTTGGTACGCTAATCGGTTGAGAAGGCCTTGTGCTTCGGCGTAAGGCTTTTTCTTTTGCGTTCGCCGATAACACAGCGGGAATTTCCACTCTGATTTACAATTTCTCCGCCATGAAACGCTTGATTCTCCTGGTCCTATTCGCTTCCGTAATCTCACCGTTCGTTATTGCCAAAACCCAGAAGTCCGGACCACTTGTTCATACGTTCTCCATCGTCGCCCGCGATCCACAAACTGGCGAAATGGGCGTTGCCGTTCAGTCTCACTGGTTTTCGGTGGGAAGCATTGTCACCTGGGCGGAGGCGGGCGTCGGCGCCATTGCGACACAGTCCTTCGTTGAGCCGGCTTATGGACAGAATGGTCTGGCGCTTATGCGGACCGGGACCAGTGCTCCGAATGCACTCGTGCAACTACTGAAAGAGGACAAAGCTCGTAACGTCCGCCAGGTTGCGTTTATCGACGCACAAGGTCGAGTCGCTGCGTGGACTGGTGCGAAGGATATTCAGGCGGCAGGTGACATCGTTGGCAAACCAGCGAATGGACAGGTAGTTGCCGCCGGGCTGGACGACGCGGCGGGTGATGGCATGGTTCACATCGGCGAAGGCTATTCCGTCCAAGCCAACATGATGTTGAACGAAAACATCTGGCCGGCGATGGATAAGGCATTTCGCGAGACCAAGGGGGAACTGGTCGATCGCATGCTCGCTGCACTCGACGCAGCGCAGTCTGCCGGCGGGGATATTCGAGGCAAGCAATCGGCGGCCATCGTCATCGTAAAGGCAAAGTCTTCGGGCAAGCCCTGGCAAGACCGCATTTTCGATTTGCGCGTCGATGACAACCCGCTGCCGTTAAAGGAATTGCGGCGCCTGGTCGCACTGCAACGCGCCTACAATCATATGAACGCCGGAGACTTGGCGACCGAGAAAGGCGATAAGGAAGGCGCGCTTCGTGAGTACGGCGCTGCTGAGCAGATTGCCCGCAACACGCCGGACGTCCCCGCGAGCCGGCTCAACGAGATGATGTACTGGCACGCCGTCGCCCTGGTGAACATGAATCGCGTTGAAGAAGCTTTGCCCATCTTTAAGCAGGTGTTTACCGCAGACAAGAATTGGGCAACCATGACCCCGAGACTACCCAAGGTTGGGCAGCTACCAGACGATCAGCAGGTGCTGGCGAAGATCATGGCGCAAGCGGGCAGCTAAGCGCGAGTAAACTGATGAAGTGATTGGAGCTGACGATGCTCAGCCTGCAACTCATCACTTTCGGAATAGTCATTTCCGCCCTGGTGCTAGCCTGGGGCCTGCTGATGGCACTCAACCCCACCCGATTCTGGGATCTGGCAAAGGTCGACTGGAACGCTGACGTCATTGACACGCACAATCACCACAAGCGGCGACTAGTGCAAATTGCTGGTTGCATCATCACCGTGCTCTCCGCGGCCATGATCGTTGGACTCATCCTGGTGCTAATTAGCGAGTTATAGCTGTCCACACGGATCGTAAATTCCCACACCGCTTGTTATCCTAATCAGTACACTTACGTAAGGACCAGCCATGTTACTGAACGGACTTTTTCCTCCCATCACCACACCGTTTTATCCAGACGGAAAGATCTATTACAAGAAACTCGAGCACAACGTCGACCGTTATTCCAAAACGCCTATCAGTGGCATCGTTGTCCAAGGTTCGACCGGCGAAGCGCTGATGCTGAGCGATGACGAAAAGCGCGAAGTGATGCGCGTAGCCATGTCGGCGGCCGCACCGGAGAAAGTCATGATCGCCGGATGCGGAGTAGAGTCTGCTCTTGAGACTTTACGGCTGATCGAGTATGCAGCCTCGCTCGACTACGACGCGGCCATGATCCGCACGCCGTATTACTACAAGAGCCAGATGAAGCCGGAAAATATGCTCGCGTATTACCGCTTTATCGCCGACCGCTCGCCCCTGCCGCTCGTCATTTACAACTTCCCGCAGAGCACCGGTTACGACATTCCCGCCGAAGTTGTGATGGCACTGGCCGAGCATCCGCAGATCGCGTCGATCAAGGAATCCTGTGGGGTGATGGACAAAGTCAAGCAGATGGTGGATGGAACACGACATATTCGCCGCAGTGTCACCGTCACCGAGCGCTTTGAGCCGGTCACAGCACGCATGCTGAAAAAGGCGAATTCCATTCCAGCAGGCGAGTTAGTGACTGCCGCCGCCTTGATCGGCGGTAGCGCAAACGCTGCGACCGCTAAGCCCTCTTCATCGGCCGTTCAGGTTGTAGGCAATCTCAAGACTCGTCAGAAAGAAGTCGGCTTCCAGGTACTAGTGGGCTCGGCGCAGAAGCTCCTTGCGTCACTAGAGATCGGAGCGGTTGGCGCCATCCTGGCATTCGCCGATGCAGCACCAACGGCTTGCTATGAAATCTACGCGGCTTACAAAGATGGCGACAAGAAGCTCGCGCAGGAAAAACAGGACCGAATCGCAACTGCGGCCGTTCGCATCGTCGGCGAACTGAGTATCCCGGGAGTGAAGTATGCAATGGAACTGAACGGATACTACGGTGGAAACGGTCGGTTACCGCTGCTTCCCCTGAGAGCCGAAACAAAAGCCGAGATTGAGCAACTGATGGAGAACATTAAGAATTAGCGGACCGTAGTTTGCAAACAAAGAGGCAGCGTATTTGGCGCTGCCTCTTTTCTCTTAAAACCTTTTCTTCTACCACCGAATACTAACTTCCTACGCCACCCGCTTGTTCTTCCGATTCTTCTGTAGAACCTTGGGCGATCGTGTTCCACCGGCCATTCCGCCACGATTCGGAGTTTTCGCAACCTCATCTACATCTTCTTCCGCGATATCCTTACGCCGATTCATAGGACGTCCGCTCGTTCCCGGCACACTCGTTGCACTTCGCTTCGAGGATGTACCAGCGTCGAGCCGCGAAGGATTGTTGCGGCCTGCCTTCTCCTGCGAACGGCTTTGTGCGATGTCCTGTACGCCGTCATATTCGCGGTCATGTCCCTTCACGTCCTCCCGAGGGCTGGGATGTCGTTCGCCGCTGGCGTTGATCCGGGTCTGAACTTCAGAATCTTCACCAGCAAAGTCTTGGCCTTCTCCGGAAGTCGATGACTTTGATCCGCCCCTGCCTTGGCGGCTTCGTTCAATCGAGAGGGGGTCCGTTCCAGGATCTCTGCCTTCGGTTTCTCCCGTGTGCGGATTGACCACATAAAGAAGATCGGACAGATCGGCAGCGTGCTCTTCCTCTTCAGACAGGATGTGCTCGATCAAGCGTCTGGTAGTCGGATCGTTGTTTCCGAAGAAACGAATCATCTCCTGGTAAACCTCGATCACCATGCGCTCGGCAATTAAATCCTCGCGAATCATATCCGAGAGAGTTTCGCCCTCGACGTATTGAGAAACCGATCGCTGTAACAGGGAGGCGGGATTGAAGTCGGGCTTGCCGCCGAGTTGTTGAATACGTTCGGCGATTTCATCGGCATGCTCGCGCTCCGCGTCGGCATGTTCTTTGAATTCGTCAGCGACGGCACGTCCGTGTACACCCGTCGCCATAAAGTAGTGGTGCATGTAGCGCAGCACGCAAACAATTTCCGTCGCGAGCGCTTCATTCAGAATGGATATTGCTTTATCTTTGTCACCGCGATAGGTGGCGGTGACGGGACCATCTTCGATTTTCTCAACGGCGCGTTGGCGGATTTCTTCTACATCTTTAATGAAGCTGGCCATCAGACCTCGCAGGGGAAGGGCGCGATTTGCGCCGGATAGTGTCGTGAAGATTAGTTGCCTGCCAGCAGGGCAGAGATGCCAAGTGTCCAGTAGCCCCGAAGTGGAGTAGTGCTGGGATTTCCACAGATCGCTCAGGGTGCCCAGCGGTTCGGCAACTTGCGCCAGCTCTGAATCATCTGTAATATCGAACGAACGTTCGAACCGTACTTGCTGAACAGTGGTGGCGAGTGGGGCGCCTAGTGGAATGCCTGCAAAAATAGTCAAAACTTCGAAGGACGTCGCGCGTTCGGCTGGCGGAAATGGCCAGTCACATGGAACCTTATCCGATACGCGCTTCGATCGGCGATTGGCCGAAATCCTCACTACCGCGGCAGACGTGTTCTTTGAAAAAGGATATGAGGGCGCCTCGATGCGCGACCTTTCTCGTCGCAGCGGCATGTCGCTCGCCGGCCTCTATTACTATTTCGAGTCGAAAGAGAAGCTGCTCTACCTGATCCAGCGACACACTTTTACAACCGTTCTCGACCGATTACGGGAGCGACTGCCCGCGGCTTCGAGCCCGGAAGACGCAGTCCGGATCATGATTCGCAACCACATCGAATATTTTGTGGCGAATATGACAGCGATGAAAGTCTTGTCGCACGAAGCTGACACTCTGAAAAATGAGTACGGCCAGGAAATCCAGACAGTCAAGCGTGAGTACTACCGTATCTGTGTCGGCCTGCTCGAAGAATTACGCAAGACTCGTGTGGGTAAGAACGCCGTTCCTCCGCGAAGGAATGAGCACCGTATCGCGGTGCTGAGCCTCTTTGGAATGATGAACTGGATCTACACGTGGTATAACCCGCAGGTTGATCCTGGTAGTGAAGAATTGGCAGAGCAGATGTCCGACATGTTTCTGCGTGGAGTGCTCGGCGAGCGCACACCACGCAAAGCGGGTAGAGTGCGCGCCGCTATCGAATCCTGAATATTTGATTTTGAAAAGGAGTGCCCATGGCCACCACATCCACTGAAACCAAGCCGCTGGTCAATTACCGCGTCGTTGACGGCGTTGCGGTCATCGAGATGAACGATCCGCCGGCAAACACTTACACCTACGAGATGAATCGCCAACTCGACGAGGCCATCCTGAAGGCACGCATGGACAATGATGTCCATGTCCTCGTACTGACAGGAGCCGGCGATAAATTCTTCTCGGCAGGTGCGAACATCAAGATGCTCGCCTCCGTCGACCCGACATTCAAGTACTACTTCTGTCTGCATGCCAACGAGATGTTGCTGCGACTGGAGCACACACCGAAGCTGGTGATCGCTGCCCTCAACGGCCACACCGTCGGCGGCGGGCTTGAGATCGCGATGGCCGCTGACATTCGGATTGCAAAGAAAGACGCAGGGAAGATCGGCCTGCCGGAAGTGAACCTCGGAGTGTTGCCCGGCACCGGCGGAACCCAGCGGCTTTCGCGCCTCGTCGGTAAGTCGAAGGCGATCGAACTGATGGTGACCGGCAATACGTTCTCCTTTGAAGAAGCTAAGGAGATGGGCATCATCAACGACATCTTCGAGCGCGACAACTTTATGGACGACATGATGGAGTACGCTCGCCAATTCTGCCCGCCCAACAAGGCGTCGAGGGCAGTCGGCAACATCAAGCGCTCGGTGCAGACTGGCTGGGAGCTTCCGATGGAGAGTGCACTCGCAATCGAACGCGAATTACAGGCACTGCTCTTCAATTCGCAGGACGCGAAAGAAGGTCTGAACGCATATGTCGAAAAGCGTCCGGCAGAATTCAAGTCCAAGTAGTCTGATGCGCGAACGAACTTCGTGCACCAGGTGTCCTTAGTTGCGAGTTATCAGGTGAGGTTTATATGCCCGGCAAAGTCTTCAAGATCGGCGATTTCAACGACTGGAAGGGGATGTTCGAGGATTGGCGCAGAGAGATAGGCGTCAATACCGACGAGATCCAAAGCTTTAAGTTCGACACGCTCTTCGGCGCCATCGAGACCGACGAGATCCAGTTCGGGTCGTTCAAAGGTCGCAAGAAGTGGGAAAACGTTCGGCAGATACCGACGCAGAACATTCGCGACGCGCTGCTGAACATGATCGTCTACCAGGGCGATACCGAGTTTGCCTCCGTGGAGCAGCAGCGCTTCCTTTTTGAGACTGCTCCCACCGATTACGATCGCCGGGCGTTGACTCGCGTAATGATCGAAGAAATGCGACACGGTTGGCAGATGGCGGCGCTTCTAGTGGAGTTTTTCGGCTCATCCGGTAAAGTTGAGGCGCAGAAACTGCTGGAACGTCGCGCATTCGACAACCAGCGACTGCTCGGCGCGTTCAATGTCGACGTCGACAACTGGCTCGACTTCTTCACCTACACCGACTTCGTCGATCGCGATGGCAAGTTCCAGTTACAGATGTTGAAGTACTCGGCATTTGCGCCGCTTGGTCGCTCCATGAGCTATATGTTGCGCGAAGAGGCGTTCCATATGGGCACCGGCAACGATGGCCTGGCACGCATCGTGAAGGCCGGAATCATCCCGGGAACTCTTTTGCAAAAATATCTCAACAAGTGGATCTCGTGTTCACACGATCTGTTCGGGACTGACCATTCTTCGAGCGCTCATTGGGCTTACGTCTGGGGTGTAAAAGGCCGATACGATGAACCCAAGAACGATGGTGAGGCGGACCTCGATGACCTTAACGATTACAACCGCACTCTCTATCACCAGGAAGTTACGGGACTGATCGAACGGCTGAATAATCAACTGAAGCCCGGAAACGAACCGCTCTACTGTCCGGACATCAGGTTTAATCGCGAGATCGGCCGCTGGGCGAAACAGAAGTTCCACCCGAAGACCGGTGAAGTGGTTGCTGATCGCGAGTACGAACAGCAGATTGGCGAATGGCTACCCAGTGAGCACGACAAGACGATTCTGCTGGATATTATTCGCAATGAACCGAAGTGGATTTCTCCGAAAGAAGGGGCGCGCGACCCGCTCGCCAGCATCGGCGAGGTCCGCAAGAGTGCCATAAATATCTGAGTTCCTAAGTATTGGTGCCCGGGTTTGCGTCCGTAGTTGACGGTCGGCCCGGGTATTTGCCGTACAATATTCCTGCTATGCCCGACCAATTTCAGCGCATCACCGTCGAACACGCGGGGCACATAGCGCGCGTCACTCTGAACAATCCGCCACTCAACATCATTGACGGCCAGATGGCGGACGAGCTTATCGTCGCTCTGTGTGACATCGAACGTCGCCCCGGAATCCTCGCGACAGTCATTGCCGGTTCCGAGCGGGCCTTTTCGGCAGGAGTCGATATCGCCTCCCACGAGCCCCGTCTTTTTGAACCGCTATTGCGCAAGTTCCACAAAGTCATCCGTGCCCTGGTCGCATCTCGCAAGTTGACAGTTGCCTCCGTTCGCCGGCATTGCATCGGCGGGGGCGCAGAACTCGCGCTCATGTGTGACTTGACGTATGCGGGGGACGACGCCGTATTCGCATTTCCTGAAATCAAATTGGCTTCTTATCCTCCGGTTGCGATGGTCGCGCTCAGCGCTGTTGTTGGCCAGAAGCGTGCCGCCGAACTCGTGCTCACCGCTCGCTCTCTAACCGCCAAGGAGGGTTTGGACATGGGGCTCGTGAACGGGATTGCACCTGACCCAGAGACTCTCGTCACAGAGACTTTAGCCCGCGTTCAACAGTTCAGCCCCGCAGCACTCATAATCGCCAAGAGAGCCCTGTGTGCGTGCGACGCCGTGCACTTTGATAAGGGACTGACGCACTCCGAGCAGATTTATCTCGAGGAGTTGATGAAGACCGAGGATGCGAAGGAGGGAATCAAAGCCTTCGTCGAGAAACGAAGGCCAAAGTGGGTAGGGAAGTAAGCATGGCTGACGGTAGCTACGAACGTGCAAATCCCGATGCAATCTGCGGGTGCTATAACTGCCAGCGCATCTTCTCGTTTAAGGAGATCGAGGATTTCTGGGATGGCGGCGAAACTCCTGTTTGCCCGGGCTGCGGAATGGACACGGTAGTCATTGAATCAGCCGACATGCAGGTAACACCAGAACGTCTCTTCGGCATGCGCCGAACGTACTAGGCTTTCGAATCCGTAAATCTGTCAATTCGTAGATCCGTCGATGATTATGGACTGGGAACTCAACGCTACCGACCTGAAACAGATACTCGACGCCGATCGAGACCTCGTTCTGCTCGACGTACGCGAACCGTGGGAACGCGTGACCGCCGCTATCGAACCGTCTGCTCACATCCCGATGGGCGACATTCCCTCGCGCCTCCAGGAACTCGATCCCGACAAGCACATTGTCGTCTACTGTCACCATGGCGTCCGATCCTTGAACGTGACTTCGTGGCTGCGGCAGCAAGGCTTCGAAACGGTGCAGTCTCTTCGAGGAGGCATCGACCGCTGGTCGCGCGAGATCGACCCGAAAGTCCCTCTCTACTGACTGCCGAAACACGATAGACTAATCCGCTACACGCATCCGTCATGAACAAAGAACTCATCTCTCTACGCGTGAATGGACGGGAGCACCAGTTGGCGGCCGAACCCAACCAACTTCTGCTCGATGTGTTGCGGCGGGACCTCGGACTCACTGGCTCCAAGCGCGCCTGCGACGATTCTTCTTGCGGCGCCTGTACGGTTCTCGTCGATGGCATCCCCATGCTTTCCTGCACTCTGCTCGCCGCTTCATGCCAGGGCAGCGAGATCATGACAGTCGAGTCCGTTGCTGAAGACGGTCGCCTGGGTGCGTTGCAGTTGGCTTGGGGGCAGGGCGGCGGATCGCAGTGCGGATACTGCACGCCCGGCTTCATGATGACCGTGAAGGTGCTGCTCGAAAATAACCCCGATCCAACCGACGAAGAGATCCGGCGAGCTATTAGTGGCAACCTGTGTCGATGCACCGGGTACACCCAAATGTATGAAGCCGTCAGGCTCGCCTTGCGAACCCAGGCCAAGGCGGCCGTAGCCGAATGAGCGACTACTCGGTTGTCGGCAGGCCCGTCGCTTTTGTCGATGCCGCTCAGAAATCGACAGGCTCGGGCAAATACACCGATGACATCAATTTGCAGGGACCTTTGGTTGGCAAGATTCTCCACTCTCCTCATGCGCACGCGCGCATTCTCCGCATCGACTCGAGCAAAGCGCAATCGTTGGACGGTGTCGTCTCTATCGTGACCGGTGCCGATTGTCC